>OJJN01000028.1_pt1 | contig 40085 bp, 67 predicted proteins | sample 1596321 | NCBI WGS metagenome assembly OJJN01 (sample SAMEA4350123, study PRJEB24818) | metagenome | biome: human; feature: gut; material: faeces | place: Denmark | collected 2013-09 | reverse complement strand
GACTATCTGTGATGTGCAACTGTGGATTATGACGGGCCAACCGTGCTGGTCAGCGTAAATCTGACCCCGTTGAATTAGCTGGAACATTGGCTGACTCCTGCATCATGAGGAAGACAATCATTGCGGCGCGAAGTGGGTTATCGTTAAAGCTATATGCATCGTTGGGATGAAAAGGCTCGGCCCCCCAACCGCCTCTTTTGTCCGCTTCGCTCATTGCGTAAATGCTGATTTTATTTGCGGTGATTATCGGCCATGCGGCAGCCGCATCGTTGCAGTAGTCGGGAAGCGGTGATAGCGGGTTGAGCGAAGCATCCGCGTTACCGTAATACCATGAGTCACTTTTATTTCCCGCAGTGCCCGGCCTGCATGACCATAGTCCTTTGAAAACGACATCGCCGACCAGTTTGTTTATCTCAAAATCGCCTAGCTTGCTGTAATCCATCACTTCACCCCCGCTTGTCGCATTTAATACACCATTCACTCCAGCACATACGGCCGCAGTGTTTGCATATAGGCCACATCACATTCCCCTTTGCTTATTCTTAAGTTCGATAACACCCTGGCACTCTGCGCACGTCTGGCAGCCGGGAACGGCAGCGCGCCGCGGCTCGGGAATTGGTTCGTCGCATTCTTCACAACGCTCAGCTGATACGGCATTGCGGTTCAGCCGGTGAGCGGAAAGGGCAGCGTTACGCTGAAGCTCTTCAATCTCTGCTGCGGTGTCGATGATATCGGCCATTTTCAATGCTCCCGGAACTGTCGGTTAATTCGGTTGAAGGTGAACGCCAGCAATAAAAAAGGAGCTTTAAGCTCCCGGGTGATTAGTGCCATCATGCGGCACCGCCTTCATTCTTCTCGGCTTCGACCGCCATCCGCTCAAGCCGTCGAGATAGCTCGGCGGCCAGCGTCTGGAATTCTTCCTCGGTCGCCACCGGGATCGGCACAAAGCGAATTCCGATGTGTGCCAGGTGGTTGGCAATTTCGAGGCTTTTCCTCAAATCAACGGGCGAGGCTCTGTTCATGCAGCGCGCTCCGCCATTATTTCGGCCTTCTGCTCATCGTTGAGCATGTCGTCAGAGACGATCGCCACGCGATTGCTGGCGCTCCACGATACTGGCGCACTTTCTTTCAGCGCCTTATTCAGCGCCTCAGCAGCATCACGCACAGCTTGCGGCAAGCAGTAATAGTCATCACCATCAGGCATTATCTCTTCGCAGTGCTGCTCCAGATCGAACTCCGGCGGGTAGTTAGGTTCGCAGATCATTAACTGCAACTCGCTCGGCAGCAGGGAGTGCTCATAGCAATAGTCGGCCAGCGATTCAGCATCGAAAAAGTACTGGTCATCATCAAAGATAACGAGCGGCTCTCCGGCCCATACCGCGCGCTCAAAGGTAGCGAACTTCGCCTGTCGGCTTTCGCGGTGGCATTCTTCGCAATAGCCATGAGTGCTATGAATAGGGTGCTCATCAGGTTTGTTTTTACACTTGCGATGAGTAGCGCCGCACCAACGCGCCTGGTGTTCGTCTTTTCCCCAGAAACGGCCTTGTCGGTCTACCCAGCCAGTTACAGTCTGGATGCTGGCCGCTTCATCGCTGTCCATCATCACGATTTTTTCAGTTTTCATATTCATTGTTCTGCTCCAAACCGTCCATTAAGGCGGCCAGTTTTGACGACGAACTCCAGGTGGCTAACTCCCAGAGCTTCAATTTTCTTGTGATGCTTGTTGATGATGGGAGGCACCGTTTCGTTCCAGTTAGGATTTGGCTTCTTGCGCATGGCCTGCTGGATTTCCTCGGTGCAGCGGCGGCAAGCTGCGCGGATGGCGTTGTCTTTTTCTGGCGTCATGCGGCCTCCCGGCGGGCGAGAAGTTTCGTCCCGAAAGCCATAAGCTCGTCCCGGTCCACAGTTGCAAAGTGGCAGTGTGTACGCGGATACGGTCGCCAGATGATGAGCATCGACCCTTTATTGTTGCCGCTGACTGGCTTACCGGTGACCGGGTTGATAAATGCGAGCCGCCCGGCAGTGATAAAGCGAACCTCACTGGCGGTCTGGATCGCCTCTTTGAACCAGCCAACCGAAGTGTCTGCCGGAACCAGCATGACCGTGCCGATCTGATTGGCGCTCTCGGCAGCGGCCTTCTTAACGAACGGCATGATGTCGCTGTATGGCGGGTTCAGCCAGACGTAGCCAGGCACATTCAGGTAATCAGCCCATGGCGTTTCCAGCGTGTTCTGCTCGGCAGTGATGAACTTGCGGCACAGAGCGTTATGCGGCGCTGCGGCGGCATCCAGTTGGAAGCAAAACTCAGCATCAAGGGAAACGAAGATGGCTGGTGGAGTGCGCCAGAGGTCGCGCTGTTCGAGCGGTGTTTTACTTCCGCCATAATCACCGTTCAGCTTCTCGGCTGGCAGCGCTGCGGCGATGCGCTCTCCGATCCATCGCATTACCGGTACCGCCATGCTGTTACCGATCGCTTTATAGCGTGGCCCGTCCGGGCATTCGGTAGCATCCTTCCCGCGCCAGCCGATCAGAGTGTGATTATCTGGAAAGCCCTGAAGGCGCTCGCACTCAATCGGTGTTAGGCGGCGCACGGCAATACCATGCATTACCGCCGGTGCAAGGTTGGTTCCGCTGCTGGCGCTGGTTAATGTCGGTGATTGCTCTTCCGCATAACCAATGCCACCCGTTTTCGCACCCTGTCCGGCCTTGAATGCATACGCAATAGCTGGAGGCTGTCCGCTGTTAGCATGGCTTTTATCATGGTTGCCTGCGCGAATCGTTGGTGACAGATCCGACGTAGCATCAGCGCCATTATCTTTGTAGCTAAATGCAATGCAGGCGTTTTCTTGGCCGTTGTTGCGGCCTAGTGTGTGTGCCAGTTCCCGATTGGTATCTGGATCCTGCGTGCCATGCACTGCGAAAGTCTCAGTATCAAAATCTAACCTGATCCCATGCGCGGTGCAGGCGGTCGCTACATCAATATGACCGGCAGTATTGCCACCGCCGAAAGCTACAACTGGAACACCTCTCCCGGTTCCGTCCTCACTGCCATCAAACCCTTCACCCTTTAATGTGTGGCTAACGTCACCATTAGCGCACTGAGCTATCAGGTGTCCTGCTTGTGCCTGATTGTCGTCAGCGCCACACGTTCCAACGCCTCGTGCAGTAAGGGCGGCAACAGCCTTTTGCGTTTCTCGGCGCGGCGCAGAATCCCGGCGCACGCTGTCGAACTCAAAAAGTACTTCTGCGGGATCGAATCCTTTTCGAGCACTTGCGACAACGAACACACGGCGGCGTCGTTGGGCCACTCCGAAAAATTGAGCATCAAGGACACGCCAGGCGATAACCCTTTGTGGTCCAGACACACAACCTGCGTGCGTCCATTTTCCCCCTGATGGCTGCAACTCACTGCTTTCTCCGGCAAGTCCTGCCAGAAAGCACCCGAAGGCATTGTCTTTGCTGCTGAGCACGCCGGGGACGTTTTCCCAGACGATGATTGCTTCTGGCTCACCGCGTTCGCGGCGCTTTGCGTCGATTGCATTGGCTAATTCCACGTAAGAGAGGGTTAACTGGCCGCGGTCATCAGATAGGCCTTCACGTAAGCCGGCGATACTGAATGCCTGGCAAGGCGTGCCACCGACCAGAACATCAGGCGCTTCTACTTCACCAGCGAAGACCGCATCGGCGATTTTGGTCATGTCGCCGAGGTTTGATACTTCCGGCCAGTGATGGGCGAGAACCGCTGAGGGGAAGGGTTCGATTTCAGAGAACCAGGCAGGTTTCCAGCCGAGAGGTTCCCACGCTTTACTGGCAGCTTCGATGCCGCTGCACACGCTTCCGTATTTCATGCCGCCTCCTGACTTTCCCGATATTCCTCAGCTAGCCGCTGCGCCTTTAATGGATTGCTTGCCACTTCACCCCATGGCATTAGCCAGCCGTTACCAATGAAGGGAAGGCGCAGTGTGCCAACCCTGATGTCGTCGTGAGCGTGAGTCATTAGTCACTCCTTGAAGCGCCGCCGAGGCCTTTGCGATTGTCGTTTAGGTATGGGTCAGCTGGCGTGTAGTTGGATGGGGAAGGGGGTGAATCGTCGTTGGCTCTTTCTTGCTGGATGATTTGGTAAAGCTCTTTGCGATCGGCTCGCTCAGCTGGTGAAAGCTTCCGGTCAGGGATTGGCCGGAGAAGGTATTTTCGATACTCGGGGGTAAATTTGTTCATTGGTTCCTCCTGACCGGGAGATGCTTCAAAAGGGTATATCGTCGTCGAAGTCCATTGGCGGTTCGTTAGATTGGGCGGGTGCAGACTGCTGCTGTGTGCGAGGCTGTGCGCCGCCGCTGAACTGATTTCCGCCCTGCACTGGGCTGCCACCTGCCGGTGCCGCTCCACCGCCCTGGCGGCCACCAAGCATCTGCATTGTGCCGCCGACGTTTACCACTACCTCCGTGGTGTACTTCTCCACGCCAGCCTGATCTGTCCATTTTCGTGTACGCAGTTGGCCCTCGATATAAACCTGAGAGCCCTTGCGCAGGTATTCTCCGGCCACCTCAGCCAGCTTTCCGAACAGAACGACGCGGTGCCATTCCGTTTGCTCTTTCAGTTCGCCAGTGGCTTTATCTCGCCATGACTCCGAAGTTGCCAGCGTCACGCTGCACACTGCGCCGCCGGACGGAAGATAACGGACCTCGGGGTCTTGCCCGAGGTTGCCGACGAGGATCACTTTGTTTACGCCTTTGCTAGCCATTTACGCCGCCTGTTTAAGTTCTTTGAGTCGAATGCCTGTAACGTCTTTGCATTTGTTCTGGTGCTCAGTAAAGCCGTTAAGTAATTTCCAGGTATCTTCATAGCGATGCTTAAGCCGCTCGCTATCGTTTTCAGATCCAGCGTATGCAGAGAATTCGGCGAGGATTTTGTCCGCATCCACGGACTGAGTTGCCTGGTCTCGCTGCTGATGACCATCATGCGGTTGCTGGCCCCGCTCGATTGGTGTTCCTGATGGCAATGCCCACCCTGGTAGAGCAGGCGCCTTCCAGTAGAACACGCCAACCTCTTTTGATTTGGCGTACTGGAACCCGGGCGCGCGCGTTGCTGAAACCACTGCGAACCCTTCTTCCAGGTTGTAGAGGTAACGACCGATCCCCCATTGCACGGCGGCGCGCTTCATGGCGCCAGAGCGGCCACCTTTCACAGCTTCAACCTGTGTGTTTTCTGCCGCATCCCACTTGGTGATCCACTCGCCTTCAACTTTTATGGAAATACCGCACTCAACGCCGCCATTATTCGGTATATCGCGGTATTCGTTACGCCAGCCAGCTTTGCCGCAAACTTCATCCAACCGCTTCATGATTGCGCGGTTGGTTACGTAGGCCAGCACCTTGGCCCAGATTCCGTTATTGTTTTTTCCCGCCTGCTGAATGCGCCATTCAATATCCTCACTGGCAAATGGCGCATCTAAATCATCAAGGTTCATGTGTAATTCCCCGCAAATTCATCCCAGCTAATGACCGGATTCTGCCGCTCGGCGGCCAGGCTGACTGGCTCGTCGTCGTTTTCTGGCTTTTCTGGTATCACGTCGCGCATAAGGCGAAGGAACGACTCTTCATCCCACCGTTCTGCTGCCGTCATGCTGCACGCTCCTGATGAGTGATGACGTAACCCTGTTCAGCCAGCCACTCGATGACTTCTGCGCCGTCGAGCTGGGGTAGTACGTCACGGGTTTTAACGGTGCCGGCCAGGACAACGCCCTCCATCTCAACTTTGATGGTGTTGTGGGGGCCGACGGATGTGCGCATGTCTACGCACTCGCATGTGATATTCATGATTCACCTCAGTAATGAATTTTCGCGCAGGGGATCAGGTCATCTTTTAGAGCGGTAAGAACTTCGATAGCCTGTTCGCGGGTTAAGCTGGTGTAGCTGGTGAGCGCGTTAACGATGTTGGTGCCGACCGTCTTGCGGTGCTTCACGTCAGCCTCGCGCTTCGCCTGCTCATCGGCTTTGCGTTTTTCTTCCGCCTGGCGGGCTTCTTCTGCCTGTTTTGCCTTCAGGCGCTCAGCTTCCACCGCCGCGGCCTTTTCGCGTTCCGCCCGCGCTTCTGCTTCCTGCTTCTCGCGTGCCGCACGCTGTTCCGCTTCGACGCGCTGGCGTTCAGCCAGCTCTGCACGTGCTTTCTCTTCAGCTTCACGGCGCGCTGCGGCTTCAATCTCCGCTTTGTGCTTCGCTTCGGCATCGCGGCGGGCTTGTTCTGCCGCTTCCTGCTTCAGTCGTTCGTCACGTTCACGCTGAGCCTGTTCCGCCTGACGGCGCTGCTCTTCGCGGTCACGGTCAAACTTGTCATTCATCAGCAGAGCCATTTCGTGGTCTGCCTCGATCTGCGCGGCGCGCTGGCGGTCGAACTCTTCGTTCATCACCAACGCTTCGGCGTGCAGCGCGTTCATGGCCTCTTCAGCCTTGATGCGTTCCTGCTCGGCTTCCCATTCAGTGAGTGGGCGGCGGGTCGCATCGCGCAGCTCGTCGCAGGCATCAACGAATCGCTTAATTTCGGCCTCAGCCGGACGCACAGCCTCTTTCAGGCGCTTCAGGTACTCACGGCCCGGCTTTTCAATCGCCGTCTTGCTGCGGGACACCTGCGCCGCCAGAGAGGCGACACGGTCACGGCCTTTCTTCGTGGACAGGTCCGGCACTTCGTTCACTGCCTGGCGGATTTGCTCGAGATAAGCGTCAAGGCCGCCGGCTACGTAAAGCACTGGTGCCTGCTCCGGCTTGATTTCGATAACGACTAAATCCGTTACTTCACTCATGGTCTCTCCTGAAATTTGGTTGTGCGCTTCCCGTCTGCGATAGCCGGACGAGTAGGGGGAATGTGGTGGGTATTACTTTCCGAGTGCTTTTGCGATGGCTGTTCGAGCTTTATCAAAACGGCAAATGCATTCGAAATCGTGGCCGCATGATTTCGAATTTCCTGACGACTCAGACATGAAGTCTTGCAGAGCTTCCAGTAATTCAGGTGCCGCTGATATTAATTGTGCATCCTCTCGTTCGTTTCTGGTTGCAATTTCAATGTACGTGTCGCCCATAACTACGCCGTGAAATGTCGTCATCATTTCATTCACATTTCTGATTGTGTATTTCCACAGCCCCGGTGTTCCTTTGAATTCACTCATAATCATTTCCTGTGCCACGGAAAACCAATTGCCGCCTTCATATCGTTGTAGGCCGACATCCACATCACCGAATCACCTATGAATCTGGCGATTAGCGCTTTGTTCTGAGCTGCACGAAGCATGTTGTGATTAATCATGATTTACCCTCCACCTGCTGCAATAACCCGGCAATGTGCATCTGCCAGCGGTTCATTGTGATTTTCTCGCGAGGTTTATCTACTGATGAGAGTTGCCACTCGTTATCGTTGAGCTTTTTGGCGGTGTACTGCTTGCCGTTGTGGGTGACTGTCATGATGCCTCCAAGCCAATGGCATCAGAGATAATCTGGAGTTTCTCAACTGAAACACCTTTCCCGTTACCAACTGGCTTTTCCATCCAGTCGAGCGACACTAGTCGGCCGTCGGCGATAACACCGATATTGAAATCATCACAACCTGCTACTTCAAATCCGTGAGAAATTGCCTCTTCCCGCTTATCAAATCTTTCCAAATCTGAGGAATAACCAATGCCGTAACCGTGGTTGTTTGACCAAGCGTGCTGCTGGATAACGATAAATTTTTGCATAATCACTCCGCCCGTAAGCTGGGCTGCTGAACGTTGAAACAAGACTTCTGCGCTAATGGGCGGTGGATGGCCGCCGGTTGTCATAACTAAGCCGCCTCGGTGAAGCGACTGAGGTATGCCCGATAAAAAACCCGCCGGAGCGGGTCAATCGTTTGTTACTGTGTAACCTTCGTTTTCAAGCCAGCGAACCACATCAGATTCATCCATTGCATCAAGAAGTGATGCCGCCGTGTACTCAGAAATAATTTCTTCAGGCTTAACACATTCAACTAACTCGATACTGTCGATATCGATTTCCATATGCCTATTCCATCCGTCGCCGTATGGGTTAATAGAGTTAATTTGTTTAACTTTTAACGTCGCATCTATTGCCATCGCCTTACCCTCTGTCGTTACCCGCTGATGCGGGAGAAATGCTTTATCTATCAGCTGCTACAACTCATCACGAATCTGTGAGAGTGTGCTGATCGCCTGGTAATGACCGCGACGCTGCTCTTCTGTTTTGAACGCACGCATATCGTCTTTTATCGATGCGATTGCCTTATTCAGAACTTCCACTTGCGCTTCTTTAATCGCCTGTTTGCGTGGCTTCTGACGCTTCTTAGGAAGGTCTCTTAAACACGCCGGAATGTATGCCTGAGTCATAAAAAATCCTCTTGTGATTCAGCACAGCCCACTCAGCTTCGAATGGACTGGAATAAATCTTTTTTCGCTTTGCCATAATTGCCGCTCTCCCTGAGCCCGCCTATGGTCCGACGCATGGTTTACTGTCGCGCCGTTCGACTGACCGAATCTCAACTTCGCCGCTGGCTAACTTCGCTCAGCTGTCGATGTTTCGTTTCGATGGAATGATAATAGCGATGAGTATTGTTTATAGCAATACGTATTGATATTAAATAATAGCAATTGCTATTAATGCGTTGATAGCTAAAGGAATTTATTTGAATATTTTTTTCGCGGGATTGAGATTCAGATCGTTTTTTTACTGCGGCGGGTATTGCTGTGACGAATGGGCTGGCTGCGGGCAATAAAAAACCCAGCACTATGGCTGGGCTTGATTCATAGCTGGGTTTGTTAACCGTGTTTTCTGTATGTCTGAGGCATGCTACCAATCACCTTGCCGAATACGAGTATCCTGTTCATTTCTTCTTTTTCGATTGGCTCCCACGGGCGATAAGTCTGATTGTCGGAGATGACCAACAGCTTATCTTTCATCTTCTGGAGGCGTTTAACGTGGGAAGTATCGTCGTAGATAAAGGCGTAGATCCCGTCACCATCAAAATGTTGGACGCTGATGTCGACGAACAATAAGTCGCCTGGTTCAATGGTCCCGGACATGCTGTCTCCGCGAACATTAATGATTCTGATCTGCTCAGCCTTCCTGCCATTAAACATCCGACGAGCATCTTCCACTGAGTATTCCACGGATCTAAGCACCTCTACAAATTCGCTGTTGATGGCTCCTGGCCCGGCGCTTACGTAAAAGTCTAGCGCCTCAATGCGGAATGTGTCAGTAGGGGCCAGCTCTGTTTTCGGCTGCGAAATTGCGGGCATTTGACCATCTTCACGCATTGGGCCAACTCCGGTTGAAAGCCACTCAGTGCGAACGCCAAGCGCATTGGCGATCTCAACGATTTTAGTTGAGCCTCGGGCATTGCCACTGGTCAGCCTCCAGATGGTGGGCTGAGCAACGCCAGACGCCTTAGCTAAAGCGCCCTGAGACATGCCAGATAGTTCCATCGCCTGATTCAGGCGTTCTGCAAGAGTTTCTTTTTTCATGAGTTTTAATTTATACGCTTGCGTATTGATGGTCAAAACACGTTTAGCTATTGCCTAAATCAATACGCATTGCTATTATCAATCCACACCAATACTCATAGGAATTGGAAGATGACGAACAAAACAATCCAGCGCGCCATTGATATCGCTGGTAGCCAGAAGAAATTAGCCGACCTTTGCGGCGTTGCTCAGCCGACGGTATGGCGCTGGTTGCACGGCGGCGGCATTGATGCCCGCTACGTAATGAAGATTGTCACTGCAACCAACGGCAAAGTTAAGCCAGCAGATATCCGTCCAGATCTCGCCCAGTTACTCGGGGCGAATAACACAGCCGCCTGACCGGCGGCCATAACCAATTAAATCAGAGGAAGTATCGCAAATGGACACCTTAACGACACGCAACAAAGCGGAGGCACGACGAATTGAGAGTTGGGTGCAGCGTCAAATCGCTGATCTGGGTACCGCCCGGATAGCCGAAGTAGCTGGCATCAACAAATCCACAGTCAGCCGGTGGCGGGAAAACCTGGTACCGAACATGTCGCTGCTGCTGGCCATCCTGATTTCGAACAGGGATGGAGCGAAGGGAGATTTTGAAGCATGAACGTAGAAAGGGGAAAAGCCGCGGTGCTGGAACACCAACGGCTTTCAGGTGCAAAAACGAGAGTAGTTGCAGGAGGAATAATGGCAAAAAATCCACGCTATTACCATACCGCTGTACATAAAAACATAACCCGCGACCGCTTCATCCGCTCGGTTAACCCGACTGTGGCAGAGAAGATGCGCGCAATCCTGGAAGAACTGAAACGTAAGGAGAGTGGCCGTGGGTAACCTCGCAAAAGTAATACCTTTCAGACCGTCTGTAACGGTCGTGGAGCGTCAGGTGGCAGATATCGATGATGGGTATACCCGCATCGCTAACGAGCTGCTGGAAGCGGTTATGGCTGCTGATTTAACGGCTCGCCAGCTGAAGGTCGTTCTGGCGGTGAGCCGCAAAACTTACGGGTTCGGGAAAAAGTTTGACCGCATTACCAATACCCAGATTGCAGCAATGACCGGCATTCACCATACGCATGTCTGCAAGGCCAAGAACGAGATGATTGCAATGAACATCATCGTTACCAACGGCCTGGCGATCGGGGTGAATAAGGTGATTTCTGACTGGAATTTCAGCATTAGCCAAAATGGTAAATCATTAGCCGAAACAGCTAATGAAACATTAGCCAAGTCAGCTAATACCCATAAGCCAACTCAGCTAAACACAAAAGAAACTATTCAAAAGAAAGAAAGAAAAGATCCCCCTAAATCCCCCCAGGGGGAAAACTCACTCGCTCAGGAGGTGATGGATTACTTCAACGAGCTAACGGGTAGTCGTTGTGCTGCGCTGGCACCTTTCGAGAAAGCTCTCTCCACGGTGAAGAGCAAAGACCAGTGCTACACCGCTGAAGAGCTGAAACTCGTTATCCGCTGGGCCCATGTGAACTGGGGTCACAGCTTCAAGCCAGAGAACCTGTGCCGTATGACCCGCTTTGATGGATACCTGTCAGACGCCCTGATATGGGCAGATGGTCATGGAAGCAACCCGAAAGCCTGTCCGCACGAAGAGATCATCAAGCTCTGGAATGAAAAATTCCCTTCGAAGGCCGTTTCACTGCATGAGTGGAACCGCCGCCGTCCGGCCTATAGAGACCTGGAAGCTGTGTGGAACGGCAAAACCACCCAGGGCAACTGGCGAGAACTGAAGCACATGGGAATGGCCTTCGAGCTGATTAGCAAGTCTTCCCTGTTCGGCACCAGAGGCGATCAGCCATGGCTGACTCTCGACTGGATACTGAATCCGAAGAACTGGGGATCTGTCTACGAGCAGGCCATCAACGAGCACCGTGAGCGCAAGGGAGTCAAAGCATGAGCCGTTTTATTGATTTATACGTTGAGCAGGCCGTCATCGGCGGGATCATGCTCGCAGCGGGCCGCACAGACGGCGTTGACATGGCGACTGACGCGATTGAGGGGCTGACTGAGGACCACTTCACAGCAACGCCTCACAAGGTGGCTTTGCGGTCCTATAAGCGCCTTAACGAATCCGGGGAGAAGATAGACCTGCTGACACTGACCAGCGACCTTGAGCGCCTTGGAGCGCTGGAAAGTGCCGGGGGATTCGCTTACCTGGCTGAATGCAGCAAAAACACGCCATCGTTCGCTAACCTTGCCGCCTACTGCGAAAAGCTTAGGGAAATGCACCTTGGACGTCGTATGACCCTGGCCCTGCAGGTAGGGATCCAGAAACTGTCCGAACCATCCAGTGAGGGTATCGCTGACATCATCGGCAACATACAGGCCGATATCTCCGGTATTGAGCACAGTGCTGACTATGGAACCGAACACATCACCACCGGGATCGACATGTCGTTAGAGACCATCCAGTCGATTATCAGCGGTGATATCTGGAAGCACAAAACCGAGCTTGGCATGGCAACCATCGACAGCGCATTCGGCGGGTTCAACAACACCGATTTTATCGTCGTTGGTGGACGTCCTGGCATGGGGAAAACCATGTTTAGCACCACAGTGACAGAAACCGTAGGCCTGAAAAACAAAAAGCCAGTGCTGTTCTTCAGTCTCGAAATGCCAGTGGAACAAATCTCTGAGCGAGTCGCTTTCCACCGGGCGCGGGTAAGCAAAGAAGATCTGCTGAGCAAAGTTAGCGGGAAAATGGACGAGGCATGGGGGAAGGTTAGTCACTGCATGAAGGAGTTCATCGACTCTCCAATCTACATCAATGACAAGCCATCCCTGAGCGTTCACCAGGTGCGTGCTGAAGCGCGCAGAATGAGCAAGAAGCTGGGCGGACTGGGCGTGGTAATCGTCGATTATCTTCAGAAGATGCGGATGTCAGACCCGGAGAACATGAACCGCAGCGTAGGGGAGATCGCCACCGGCCTGAAGAACCTGGCGAAAGAGTTGCGTTGCCCGGTCATCGCACTGGCTCAGCTTAACCGTAAGGTCGAAGAACGTGCTAATAAGCGCCCGGTCGCAGCTGACCTCCGCGAGTCCGGTGTTATCGAGCAGGAAGCCGATGTGATTTTCATGATCTACCGGGATGAGAAGTACAACGAAAACACCGAACTGAAAGGCATCACCGAAATCATCTGTGTGAAGTCCCGCCATGCGCCGGGGGCAGAAAAAACCTACCACTTCAGCAGCCGCTACTCCGGCCTGGACCCGGTAGATTTCACCTACAGCGGCCAGATGCAACAGGAGGCTGACTATGAGTGCTAAGACGATGAAAGGCAAACAGGCAATTCTGCGTTATCTCGAAACGCACCGGACCTTCACCGCGAAGGATGTGGCCACAGAGTGCGGCATGACCATCAACTGCATCACGAAGAACGCTATCGATCTGGAAAAGTCTCGAAAAATTATCCGGGTGAGCAAGGTCTGGCGAACGGTGACTTATCGCCTGGCCACGCCGGAAGAGCAGGACGGCACCGCGCGCAGTTGCACTAATGGAATATTCAATGAATGTCGAAACAGCGCGGCGATGAAGAGAATTCTGGCGTTTTACGGGAGAGCATCAGCATGAAAAAAATAGCACAAGAAAACATCGTTGAGTTAGTGAAGTTAGGGCATGAGCGCGCGGCTGAACTGAAAGCATCATGCGGTGCTGTCGATGCGCGCAGTTTGGCGCAACTGATTAGCGATCTGGCTACGCAGCTTGAAGTGCAACTGGTGCGAGGTAACGCGCAGGCAGTACAGCTCGCTAACGCCGAGAGCAAGTGCAGGGAGTTGGCGGCGGAGAATGCAGGGCTGAAGTCAAATCTAATGTACTGGAATAGTGAAGATGCTGAGCCAGCAAAAAGCCCGCTGGATATCGCGCATGAATCCAGCTTTGGTGAGGGTGTAGAGTTCGATGTTCATGTGGCCGCGCGCATGCCAAGCATGACGTATCGAGTGGTGCGCAGAACAACATACTCAACAGAAATTGAGATTGTGAGAGGTGGAATACCTGAAACCCCAGCTACCGACGCATTCCTGGCTGAAGTGCGGGCCAGCGGTGTTGATGCTCTGGTTGAGCGTCGCCTAACAGCTGCTCGACTGGCAAAAGAGAATGGTCATGAGATTACTGCTCGCGACCTTGAGGGGGAGGCGATTAGAGCGAGAGTATTCGCCATGGAGCTTCGCAAAGGAGTGCAGTCATGAAGCCTGAATTCGAATTTGGTGATTACGCACTGATTGAGCAAAAGCGCTTTGGTGTTCCAAACGAAATGTTTGTCTACAAAGTCGTTAGCCAGATCAGCTCAAACACCTGGGTTGAAGTGCCTGTCACCGTTGGCAAGAAAGAGGAAATTCACTCCGAATCTGAGTCTGTTTGTCTCTGTATTTGCTGTGGTGTTGATGAAACAGAAGTCAGGCGCTATCGCGTTAAAGACATGCAGCATTATCCACGGGAGGCCGACCAATGAGCAACATCGACAAACGCGCATTACGTGAAGCGGCGGAGAAGGCTACGAAAGGTCAGTGGACCGTTGAGTTCGACGATGAGATTTACTCTACTGACGGCGTGAACAATGAGCAAATAGCCATGGTGTTCAGTGAAAACGAAGCGCGTGATGCTGCATTCATCGCCGCAGCAAACCCCGCCGCCGCGCTGGCGCTGCTGGATGAGATCGATAGTCTGGAATCATTCCGCACTGCATTCACTGAATTTCACGATAAAACCGAGTGGGTACAGGGCGATAAACGCTTTGACGTGATAACTCCGTGGGGTAAGCACCGCGCTGACGCTCTTAAACAGTATATCGATCACCTTGAAGGAAGACTGGAAGCCGCAGAGAAGCGGATCGCTGAGCTGTCACACCACCTGCAATGCGCGCACGCCTTTATCGAACATACAGAGGCGTTTGGACACGAAGCTTCAAACGGGATTCTGTGCTGTGGTGATGCGCAGTGGAATATTGATGCGTCTAAGTCGGCTCTGGCCGCAGCCGGTAAAGGAGAGTGATATGGCTAATCAACCAGCAACGTGGAGTATCACATTGCACACTGAATGCCCTGAGTGTGGGGAGTATTTCGACATTATCAGCGTGCAAGATGATTTCTGGACCGATGCTCGTTTTGGCGCTTGTGAACATGACACGCCGGCAACTACAGGTGTCGAGGTAGAGTGTCCTGAGTGTGGACACGAATTCAAAGTCGATTTCGATTACTGAGGACTAACCCATGAGCACTATTACCAAAGAACGCGTTGCAAACCTCCTTCAGTTCAATTCTGAGGGGAGTGACTGTCAGGCCAACGCAGAGCAGTGGGAAGTTCACGAGCTGGCGCGTATCGTGCTGGCATCGCTCGAAGCGGAGGCTGTTGGCGAGGTAGTCCTCGGTGAGTTTGACGATTGTGGATGCCACCCGGATGCAAGGGTGGCGTGCATAGCCGCTGATGGTCAGGCTGACTGGGAGAATTTCAAAGATGGCACTCGGTTATACACCGCCCCGCCAGCGCCGGTATCTGCGCCCGCTGCGATGGAAATGGATGATGACTTTGATAGCGCGTTTGAACACGGAAAAGCTGTCGGCTGGAACGCCTATCGCGCAGCCATGCTTCAGGGTGCCGATCGACCACAAAACGAACCGCAAAATATTCCGGAAAATATTCCAGCCACACAGTTTAAGCCAGTAGCAGACCTGTACGGCTTAACCTCACCAACTGGCGGCGAAACATCATTCACTTTCGACGCTGTTGAAGCTCGCGATTTTATTGATGGCGGGTGGTCATGTCAGGATTATGTGGAGCTTGAACGCTTCCAGGAGGCCGTGAGCGGCAACTCTCCGGTGATTCCGGATGGTTGGGTGATAGTACCTGCTGAGCCGACAGCGGAAATGCTCCAGTCTGGAATCTCAGCACATTACGAGCGCAACCAAATACAGATTCATGACAGGCCTGCGCCGGGGCCGATGGAATGTGCGTATGTGGCCATGCTCGCAGCAGCACCGCAGCAGGAGGCTGAATGAACGATTTCGCTAAGCGAGTTCAGCGTCTTGAGGCGGAGCGCGGTAAGACCATCACAACTGAGGTGGAGCTTGTCTCTTACGTCAAAGAGCGTAGCACTGGAAACTCCGAGGCTCGTTACTACGTTAAGCACAGCAACCAGCAGACAGTGCTTGAGCAGGGAATGGTGATAAACAGAGATGGTTTTGGTAATCATCAAGCCAGCATCATCATCACTGATTTCCCTGGGCAGAAATCTCCGGAAGAAGCGGCGCTAAAACTGGCTGATTGGTTAAAGCGCCTTGGCGAGTCAATTGAGGCTAACTTCAAAAAGCCAGAGGTGGATGATGCCTAACCCATTCGACGCATAACAAACAGGCCTCTTCGGAGGCCTTTCTCTTCAGTTGATTTTGTTGAATCAACCGTCCATACTTTCTTTGCTGATGGCCTGAACACCCATTGGTGACTTCTGCGCATTTAAGGGGACTTAAATGCGACCACAATCTGAACTCCTCACCTTGTCACAGATGCAGAAATGCACCTGCGATTTTCTGCATTCTGCGTTACCTCTCGGAGGTGGCGTATGAGTATCAAATTCTACCTACGTGATGAGCAGGTTCGCCGCAACCTCATCGACTACATCAACAAGCAGCCTGTAAACGCAGATTTCCCGCTCGTGGTGAGTTTTGCCGACCCTAAGCGCACTCTTCCTCAGAATTCACTGTTCCACGCGCTTTGCGGCGATCTGGCAAAGCATCGCATTCAGTGGGCTGGCTCTGCGTGGTCGCTTCCGTCGTGGAAATCAATTTTGGTTTCCGGTCACTCCATTGCCACTGGCGGGCAGGGGAAGGTTATTGCCGGACTTGAGGGAGAATTGGTGGCAATTCGCGAAAGCACCTCATCGATGGGGATCAAAAGGATGAACAGCCTGATTGAGTACACCCAGGCTTTCGCCGTCAGCCAGAACATCCAACTTCGCGATGTCCGTTATCGTGGCGATTACTTTGGGAGGCTTGCATGAATAACCCTCTCGCGCGCGTCATCACAAACGAAATATTCCGCGTCCCGGCGCGCCGCCAGCGTAAGCCTGCGGTTAAGCCGTCAGACATCCCGACCCTGAAAGACTACACCGCCAGTCTGGTGGATCAGAAATGGCTGCGTCTCGCGGCGAGGAGAAAGCATGCGTAAACCATCCCGCCGCAAATGCGCACACTGCCGCGAATGGTTCCTCCCGGAACGCAATGGGCAGGTGGCTTGCTCATTCGAATGCGCCAGCGCGATCGGCAAAGAACAGGCCGCAAAAGCTCGTGAAGCCGCTAAACAGAAGGAATTGAAGCGTCAGCGCGCCGAAGAAAAGGCTGGCCGGCAGCGCCGTAAGGCCAAGCGCGAGTCACTCAAGTCTAAATCCCAGTGGGATAAAGAGGCTCAATCAGCTTTCAATCGCTACATCCGGATCCGCGATGAGGGTAAGCCATGTGTCAGTTGCGGCAATCCACTCATCGGCAAAAGCAATTACCTGACTGGCAGCGCCATTGACGCCAGTCATTACCGTTCGCGCGGCGCTGCATCACACCTCAAATTCAACGTGTTTAACGTTCACTCAGCCTGCACCCGGTGCAACCGTCAACTGAGCGGTAATGCCGTTGAGTATCGAATTCGGCTGATTGAGCGTATTGGTCTGGATCGTGTCGAGCGCCTTGAATCTGACAACGAGCCACGCCGGTTCGATATCCCATACCTGCAGCGCATCAAATCCATCTTCACCCGTAAAGCCCGCCGGTTGGAAAAGCGCCGGGTTAGTCGACAGGAGGCAGCATGAAGCCAGAAACGATCGAGATACTCCGAACGCGCTGGCAGCGCCTCCGTATTTACCGCCGCCCGGGTTCCGTGCTGGTCGATTACCGCATTCTCCGTAACTTCGTTCGCATCTATCATCCTGCAGGAGCCGCACAATGAACAATCAGCACCTTGAATACGTACGTCAGCAGCTCATTGTGGCGACTGCAGATCTGAGCGGGGCGACGAAAGGGCAACTGGTAGCTTTCGCAGAGAACGCGCAATTCACCGCGACGGCGCGCAGCCGAGGGCGGAAGAAAATAACCGATCCGGTTACCGGCCGGAAAGTTAACCCTGACGGCCCTGCGATGAGCGGCAGTCAGTCCCGCGCCAAGGGATCGTCAATCGCTCTGGTTGGCCCGGTTGAGTTCGTGACCGCATCCTGGCGCCGCGCAGTCCTGTCGCTGGAAGACCATCAGAAAGCATGGCTGCTATGGAACTACAGCGAGAATATCCGCTTCGAGTACCAAGTGGCGATCACTCAGCGGGCGTGGGCAGAGTTCCGGGAGCAGCTCGGCGCGAAGAAGGTGGCCGGCAAGACGATGGAGCGCCTGAAGAAACTGATATGGCTGGCGGCGCAGGACGTCAAAGCAGAGCTGGCAGGGCGTGATACATACGAATATCAGGCGCTGGCGGAACTGGCGGGCGTGGCGAAATCGACCTGGACGGAAACGTATCTGCCTCACTGGCTGGCAATGCGTAACAGCTTTAAGCTACTCGATAGCGGTGCGCTTATCTCAGTAACGCGATCACGTTCACAACAAAAGGCGACAAATTCGCACGGAAGTCTTGCAAAACCGAACTGAAACGCATATATTTCATGTAAATCTGATATCGTCGCCATAGCTTCGTAGGTCGACAAAGAATTAAGAGCCTCGCCATCGTGCGGGGCTTTTTCATTTCAGGGTCAGAAGCACAGCGGTTGTGCGTTCGGCTGTTAACCGAATGGTCGAAGGTTCGAATCCTTCCTGTCCCGCCAAATTCGCCGGTCTAGTTCAGTGGCAGAACGGCAGCCTTGTAAGCTGCGCGTCAGAGGTTCGATTCCTTTGCCCGGCACCAAAACCCACTACCTGGGACCCTTCGGCCAGAGAGCCGACATTGCCTTACCCTCACATTGCCAGCCTGTCGCTGGCTTTTTTATTTTCAGGTCCAGGGAAACATCCTCGACACGCCTACTTGTTAAATCGTCCCGAGGGCCTGAACCAAATACACACGGAATAAATATGTCTGAGACCTTCACTATCGTAGGCGTTGGTCTTACATCGTCATCAGTCGGTGTAACCTTTGCCACGCTGTTTCCGGAGGCGACTCCAGCAGTGATGCTCGGATCACTCGCCGGAACTGCGCTATACGTTCTGACCTCAGATCCCCATCAACTCTGGAAGCAGGCTATCTTTGCACTGATATCGTTTATCAGTGGCGTGTTCTTCTCCGTACCCATGGCGAAAATCATGGCCGGAATCATCAACACGCCGTTAAGCCTGATGAAGCCACCGGCCAGCATTGAGGTATCGCCAGCTGTCGGTGCAATTGTCACTGCTTCCATTTCCGTGGCAGTCCTGCTGCGTATTCTCCGCAAATCCAAAAGCGGGAAGATGCCGGGGCTGGGGGAGGAAGATAAATGACATGGCAGCTTCTTCTGATGGATGCAAACGCCATAGTTTGCCTGTTAATCATGGTCAGGCTGATGTTTTTCCGGAAAGAGGGAAAGCGTCATCGCCTGAGTGTCGCGGTGCTGGCCTATCTGGTCATTCTTGCCGCCGGATTCAACGCCTTCAACATTCTGCTCGGCCACTACGTACAGGTTAACCTCGGCGATCTGCTGCTTAACTCCGTCATCTGCATGGCGGTGTGGCTGGCGCGCGGGAACCTGGCGAAGGTCGTCATTACGGAATAGCCATGACCAAAGACGATATCTTTAACACCATCCTCGGCAAAGAGGGCGGTTATGTTGATCACCCTAACGATAAGGGCGGCCCAACGAACTGGGGAATTACTCAGGCAACCGCCCGAGCGCATGGTTATACCGGTGATATGCGAAACCTTACACGTGAGCAGGCTCTGGCGATCCTTGAGTCTGATTACTGGTATGGCCCGCGCTTTGACCAGGTGGCAGAAGTATCCCCTGCCATTGCCGCCGAACTATGCGATACCGGTGTGAACATGGGGCCATCGGTGCAGGTTAAATGGTTCCAGCGCTGGCTGAACGTTTTCAATAACCAGCAGCAGCTCTATCCGGATCTGATTGCCGACGGCCAGATCGGCCCGCGTAGCATCAGCGCGCTGAAGTCCTTCCTGGCAAAACGAGGCGGAGAAGGGGAAATCGTATTGCTTCGCGCACTGAACTGTAGCCAGGGCCAGCGTTATCTTGAGCTGGCAGAACAGCGACCGGCTAACGAGTCATTCGTTTATGGCTGGATGCGCGAGCGGGTGAGCCTATGACGACACTTAAATCTGTACTGGCGGCAATCGGAGTTGCGATCCTGATGGTGCTTGGTGCGTTTGGTGTGGGCCGTTTTCGCGGTCGTGAACAGGCTGAAGAAAAAGCAGACCGGCAGCGCACAGAAGAAAAGGCAGCAGCCATTGAGTCAGTAGCCGAACGCCGTGTAGAAGCAACGAAAGAGGCCAGCAATGTACAGCAGAATGTTAACCGCATGGCTGATGACGATGTTGATCGCGAGCTGCGTGACACGTGGAAGCGTCCCGGTGGTGGTTGATACAGCCTGTGACTGGGTAAAGCCAATCTACCTGACTGATCACGACATTGATGTTCTTGACCGCCAGACGAAGCGTGACATCCTGGCGCATAACAAAGCGTGGCAGGCGAACTGCCAGAAAACAAAACAATCGGGGGAAAAGTGATGAAAACCAACCAGTGCAGTGAAGGTTTCGACAACCCATCCAAGTTCCGCGAGGAATGGGATAAGCAGACCCAGGGGAAATAGAGCCTCATCCCTGAGGTTCTGACACAGTCTCTCCTCTGGACTTTAACCGTAGCAAATTCTCACAGCCTCGCATTAATGCGAGGTATCAGTTAAACAGGAGTAATACATGGCTAAGTTTTACCCGCGCATCTCCGCTTTCCTTTCAGGGTGCTGGGCGTTTATCGCGTCCCTTTCGCTAAACAGCGACATCATCAGTCGCGCGGCGTTCTCACTGCGCCGGGTGGTGGATCGAGTCATTTCCGCATTCGCTGTGAAAACCGCGCCTGAAAAGGCTGATTGGCGAATCGTAGAGCGAATGTGTAGCGAAAGTGTTCGAGAGAAGATTAATGTCTTTGGCCGACACCCTCGCAACACCGGCGCGCTGTGCAGTCCACTGCTGTAGGCATTACAGAAGCTCTTCATTGAGGGGCTTCGATAATGATCTGTGTAACCCCGCAAGGATGGTGATCACATCTTGCTGACGGGTAAGCCGTAAGTGGCTAGGCACTTCTGAGAAGCAGGGCAATAGCTGCGACAAGACAACGAGGTAATCATGTCTGACATCTACCAAATCACCCTGACTACCCAAACAGGCGAAACCTTCACGGGCAAGATGTCACGACGTCAGCCTGAGCTGGTTAATGGGTTTGTGCCGCTGGCGACCGAGACGGGCGAGTGGCTGTATTTTGCTCCGGCCGATGTGAAGCGCGTGCAGTTCACGCCAGTACCGGCAGAGGGCGAAATCGAGGAAAGTGCATCATGACAACGATAATAGGGCCTATCACTTTAACTCTTGATATGAGAGAGCAGGTTGCGCGCTCTCGCGAAGTGCTTGAAGAATTGCAGCGTCGAGTTGGTGAGCTTAGCCCTCGAATTTCAGAGGAGGACGCCCTGCGCATTCTGCTCCTCGATATGACCTTTGATTATCTGAAGTCCAAGAGCAAGGCAGAACAAACAACGGAGTAACCCATGGTTAACGATGACGAGCGCAGGCCATATCCGCCAGTTAACTTCATCGCCTCCGAAAACTGGCAGCCATACACCAGGCTGATCCCCGCCAACGAAGTGCATGAGTGGATAAAACGCCAAATCCTCAGCGATACCGGAAGCATCCATAACCCTGACCACGAACACCTGTTAGAGGCTGATCTCTGCTTCATGTGGGCGTCCGATTCGTTCGCGAAGAAAGGGCGGCATGTTCTCGGTCAGGCCGAGCAGGTAATGCTCCGCGCCGGAGGCTGGCAGAAAGCCAGAATGGAGCAGCAGATGCATGAATGGTTCGGGCGCATACCGAAGTTCATCATCACGTTGGCAGCCGATTACTGCTCACAATGCAGTGACCTCGAGTTCTGCGCTCTGGTGGAGCATGAGCTTTACCACATCGCCCAGGCCACTGATGATTTCGGCGCGCCTAAATTCAACAAAGAGACCGGGCAGCCAGTGCTTACACTGCGCGGCCACGACGTCGAAGAATTCACTGGTGTCGTGCGTCGATACGGTGCCAGCAAAGAAGTACAGGAGCTCGTTGATGCTGCCAATGCGCCAGCAGAAGTGGCTCACATCGATATAGCCAGGTCATGCGGCACATGCATGCTAAAGCTGGCCTAACAATATGACTGATTATGACAGGCAGGTAATCCATGGCGACACTGAAAGGTGAGGTCAAAGCCTTCATCGTTCAGTCCCTTGCCTGCTTCGATACTCCATCCCAGGTGGTAGAGCTGGTCAAAAAAGAATTTGGCCTGAGCATCACTCGGCAGCAGGTCGAATCTCACGATCCGACGAAAGCAAACGGCAGGGGGCTGGCGCAGAAATGGGTGGATATGTTCAATGCCACCCGAGAACGCTTCCAGAATGAAATCTCCGATATTCCGATCGCCAACAAGGCGTACCGCCTTCGAGTTCTCGACCGTATGGCAACGCGCGCCGAGGGCATGAAGAACCTCGCGCTTACGGCCGAGATCATCGAGCAGGCGGCGAAGGAATGCGGCGATGCCTACACCAATAAGCACAAGTTTGAACATTCCGGCCCGAATGGTGGCGCCATACAGACGATCACCATGAGCAAAGAGGAATACAAATCCGCACGGCAGGAGATGATGGAGGATGACGACTGCTGAGCAAAGGGCATTTGCCCGTAAGGTTGAATGCGAAGAGGATGGGCTTTACTACGCTCGATACTTCTTTAAGCAGCGTACCGGCGGAAAGATGATTGTCGCGCCTCACCACAAGGTGATACAGCAAACACTAGATCGCGTTATTGATGGTGAGATTCAGCGCCTGATCATCAACGTCCCGCCTGGGTACACGAAAACGGAGCTGGCTACCATCAACATGATGGGCCGCGGACTGGCTCTGAACTGCCGGGCCAGGTTCATGCACCTGTCCTATTCGCACAACCTGGCTCTGCTGAACTCCTCAACCGCGCGCGGCATGATTAAGTCGCAGGCCTACCAGTCGATGTGGCCGATGGCGCTGCGTGATGATGCTGACAGTAAGGCGATGTGGTGGACTGAGCACGGCGGCGGCGTTTACGCGTCGTCAGCAGCTGGACAGGTTACCGGATTCCGTGCCGGACACATGGAACCAGGATGGCAGGGCGCGCTGATTATCGATGACCCGGTAAAGCCGGATGACGCTTACTCTGAGATCGTCCGCGACGGCGTCAACAACCGCTTTAACGAGACAATCAAATCACGACTGGCGATCGAGACGACGCCTATGATTGTCATCATGCAGCGGATCCACTACCACGACCTGAGCGGCTATCTGCTGAGGGGCGGGAGTGGTGAGAAATGGCATCACCTGAACCTGCCGGTGATTATCGACAATAGCCAGCCATACGCTGCGCAGTACCCTGAGAACTCCCACGCAATACCGATTGACCATGGCCTGCCTGATGGCTGGTTGTGGCCCTTTAAGCACAACGAGTCGCATCGCGTATCTCTGTTCTCTCACAGGCGCACTGCCGAAGCGCAGTATATGCAGAAGCCTCGCAGGTTTAATGCTGAAGGAGCCCTGTGGACAGAAGTTATGATCAGCGCGGCACGCGAGCTGCAAATTCATCACGACAAGGTTCGCACTGTCGTGGCTATTGACCCACAGGCAACAAACAGCGCCGAAAGCGATGAAACAGGCATTGTCGCTGCCAGCTCATATGGTGCCGGTGACAAAAAGCAGTTCTCTGTGGATGGCGATTACAGCGGAAAATATTCACCAGCTGGATGGGCCAAGAAAGCCATATCGGCTTATGAGCAACACGAAGCTGACGCGATAGTTATTGAGACGAACCAGGGCGGAGATATGGCGGAGGAGACACTCCGCAACGCCGGGTTCAAAGGTCGCATCATTCGTGTCCATGCCAGCAAAGGTAAGTATGCCCGCGCGGAGCCGATATCGGCGCTCTACGAACAGGGGCGAGTGGCAAATCACGGCAATCTCTACGTGTTGGAGAACCAGCTGATGGAATACATCCCCGCCACCGCGAAGAAATCACCTGACCGCCTCGATGCGATGGTTTACGCACTGACTGAACTGAATGGATCGCAACCTGTGGGGATGATGATTCCGAAACGCCTTCGCTAACCAAACGGATAAACCATGACTGACAAATTAACTCTCGCCGTCAACCATGCGTTGAACGATGCGCGGATGGCGCGCGCCCGTATGGGGCTGATGGCACCAACGATGGGTCTGGACAACAAGCGCCATTCAGCATGGTGCGAGTATGGCTTCCCTGAGCAGGTAACCTACGAAAACCTCTACGCACTGTACCGTCGTGGTGGAATAGCACACGGCGCAGTAGAGAAGCTGGTGGGCAAGTGCTGGCAGACTAACCCGGAAATCATCGAGGGTGATCAGGCAGACAAAAAGCGCAAAGAAACCACCTGGGAGAAAAAGTCCAAACAGGTATTCAACAACCGGTTCTGGCGCTCATTTGCCGAGGCGGATCGCCGTCGCCTTGTCGGTCGTTATGCAGGAATACTTCTGCACGTCCGCGATGAAAAAGATTGGAACCTTCCGGTAACCAAAGGGCGAGGTCTTCAGAAAATATCAGTGGCGTGGGCCGGATCGCTTACGGTGAGCGAGTGGGACACTGGCCTGAACTCGAAGACGTACGGCCAGCCGAAGATGTGGCAGTACGCCGAACGGTTGCCTAATGGTTCAAGCCGCCGCGTTAATATCCATCCCGACCGCGTTTTCATCCTTGGTGATTACTCAGACGATGCTATTGGCTTCCTTGAGCCCGCTTATAACGCCTTTGTGAGCCTTGAGAAAGTAGAGGGCGGGTCTGGTGAGTCATTCCTGAAGAACGCCGCTCGCCAGTTAGCACTTAGTTTCGACAAGGAAATCGACTTTGGCAGCATTGCATCTATGTACGGCGTTAAAGTAGATGAGTTGCAGGATAAATTTAATGACGCTGCACGCGAGATGAATCGCGGAAATGATGTGCTGCTTTCTCTCCAGGGGGCCAGCGTAACCTCCCTCGTTTCTCCGGTTTCTGATCCGTCTCCAACCTATAACGTAAACCTGCAAACAGCCGCCGCAGGAGTTGATATTCCGACGCGCATTCTAGTTGGTAATCAGCAGGCCGAGCGCTCCAGCACTGAAGACCAGAAATACTTTAATGCTCGCTGTCAGTCGCGCCGAGTAGACCTCGCTTTCGAGATAGAGGACTTCTGCGACAAGCTTATTGACTTGCAGATCGTCGATTCAGTCAGCCAGAAAGCAGTTATCTGGGATGACCTTAACGAACAGACCGGTACTGAGAAGCTCACTAACGCCAAGACCATGGGCGAGATTAACCAGACCATGCAGGGCAGCGGCGATGAACCCGCGTTCACCCGTGAAGAGATTCGCACGGCTGCGGGCTATGACAATGACGACGAAGAGCCTTTAGGAGAAGAGGATGGCGACGAAGAAGACGAAGCCACCGATTCTGCCGCGTAACTATCAGGATCCGACCGGAGCCGATGCGCTGGAACGCCGGGCAATGAAAGACTTCGCCAGGCGGATGAATAAGATTGGCAAAGCGTACAAATCAGCACTCGACAAAATACCTTCCTCTCTCGCAGTAAACGCCAGATACGAATACCAGCTAAACCCAACGCTACTCTCCATCATCCTGAACGATGCCAGTTACCTGGTTGATCAGGTGCTGCTTGAAGGTGGCGATTACGACCTGTGGTTTTACGAGTACATCGATCTGGCTTCGGAGAAAGGGACCGGGCAGTCGTTCTACAACCTCAGCCAGCAGTCCCCGGTGTACGCCGCTGGTCGTGAGTCGTTAGCTTCCATCCTCACAAGCGACCCGTATCAGCAACGTATGGCGCTGGTGCATGCGCGTGTATTTGAGGAAATGAAGGGGCTGACTGCTGACGTTAAGCGAGATATGGCGCGCGTGCTGACTGATGGTGTAGGGCGCGGGCTCAATCCGCTGGATATTGCCCGCAACCTGACAGACCAGACCGGCATCGAGAAGCGCCGGGCGAACCGAATAGCGCGCACTGAAGTGACTACCGCGCTGCGCCGGGCTAAGTGGGATGAAGACCAGGAGGCTAATGATCTCTTCGGTCTGAAAACGCTGCTGATTCACATCTCGGCTCTGTCACCGACAACCCGACATACCCACGCAGTGCGCCATGCCCACCTCTACACCAACGAAGAGGTGCGTGACTGGTACAGCAAAGATGGCAACTCCATCAACTGCAAATGCAGCCAGCAGTCGGTACTGGTGGATGCGGACGGGAACCCGGAATACCCGGACACCATCACGAAACTCAAACAGGAATATAAATCGATGCAGGCGCGCGGTTACGCCTGGGCGGAGAAATAGCTATGCCTATGCAGGTCAACATCACCACGAAGGTGAACAGCCAGTCTATCCGGCGCGAAACACATAACGGTCGTGAGCATCTGGTGCTGCCGAGCTATACGCTGCCGGCGAACGTCGTCATGAATGGCGGGCTGTACACAGAAGATGAAATCAACGCCCACTATCAGGGGCTGGAAGGCACGCTCGCGCCACTGGGTCATCCGCAGGTTAACGGTCAGTTCGTGTCGGCCTTCTCTCCTGAAGGTCTTAACGTCGGCTACGTAGGCGCGTGGAACCGCAATGTTAAGAAGTCCGGTAATCGCATCTACCTCGAAAAGTGGGTAGATGTTGCCCGTGCCAGCGAGTCGGAAGGTGGAAGGGAGCTTCTTGAGCGTGTCGCTGCCATTGAGCGCGGTGAAGACGTTCCGCCGATTCATACCAGTGTTGCCGCATTCCTCGACCAGCTTGAACCGAACGAGCAACAACGCGCTACCGGTGCTGACTGGGTGGCGAAGATTCACAGCATGGACCACGACGCAATCCTGCTGCACGAAGTCGGAGCCGCCACCCCTGAGCAGGGCGTTGGCCTGATGGTCAATGCCGATCTGGCCCAACCGCTCAAGGCTAATTCAGGCGCGTTGGTGGGTGAATCCTACCGTGAGCGCGAACAGCGTCTTGACCGCGCAGCCAAAGCAAAGTTTGCATCGGGACCGGATGAATACGCCTGGGTGGCTGACTTCACTGACTCGCAAGCGGTAATCATCCGCAACGGCGGCAGCGCTGAGGTGTTTGGCTACAAGTCTGAGGGCGGCGTTATCACCTTCGACGATACCGGCACCGCAGTAGCGCGCCAGGAATCGTGGGTGGCGGTCGTCGCTAACAAATTCAAAGCTCTATTCACACCGCAGGAACAGCCTGCACCAAACCACAAAACGGAGGGCGACATGCCTTTAACCAAAGAAGAACTGGAACAAATCGGCAGCATGATCGGCCAGGCTGTTGCGACCAATACTGAAGCGGCTATTAAGCCTCTCGCGGAAAAGGTTGATGCGCTACAGGCCAACCAGAATCAACTCGCTGACGCCCTGACCGCCAACTCACGCGCTGAAGAGAAAGCCAAGCGTGATGCGGTTGCTAAGGTCCATGGCGACATCGTGGCCAACGCGCTTTCTGGCGATGCCCTGGACGCAATGTTCAAGTCGCTGGGCGAAGCTGCTCCGCTGGGCACCAACAATGCTCAGCAGCACAAAGAAACCGGCGCACCTGCCGCAGACGAACACTTCAAGTAAGGAGCCGGAATAATGCCACGTTATCGTCGCGTTAATATCGATGGTCAGTCTCTGTACAAGACCGAAACCCGCACCACGGCCGCCGCGCTGCTTCCAGGCACTGCGGCAACCATCAACTCCTCAGATAAGTTTGCTCAGGCAACTGCGCTGACCGGCCGCCTGTACATCATCGATGTCGGTTATCACCAGGGCTTGACCATCACCGAATCAATCCCTGCCGGTGATTCGGCTGTCGGCAATTACGTCGAAGAAGGTCGTGAACTGGCGCTGCGCTGCCTGCCTGGTGCGTATAAAAAAGACAGCCCGATCAAGCTGGGTACTGCCGGTCAGTTTACCCTGGCAACCGATGACACTGATTCAGTGATCGGATACAGCCAGGATGAATACACCATCGCGGCCAGCACCACCGACTTCATCCGCGTGCGCATGCGCGTTGGCACTGCCGCCGCTGCTGGCGCGTAACAAAAGGACAAAAACATATGTACTTCTCAAAAGAGACGCTGGCGACTAACTCCCGCCTTGGCGGGCACTGGAGTGAGCTGTGGGCAAACCGCAACATGTGGAACCTACAGAACGATTCCATCATTGCGGCTAACCGCGCAATCATGACGCCTGACATGCTGGCCTGTAACGCCGTTGGCGGTTTCTCCCGTGACTTCTGGGCTGAGATTGACAACCAGGTGCTGCAACTTCGGGATCAGGAAGTTGGCATGGAAATCGTGAACGACCTGATCGGAGTTCAGACGGTGCTGCCGGTCGGTAAAACCGCCAAGCTGTATAACGTGGTTGGCGACATCGCCGATGACGTGTCAGTAAGCATCGATGGTCAGGCGCCGTTCTCCTTCGACCACACTGACTACGCGAGCGACGGCGACCCGATTCCAGTGTTCACTGCTGGCTACGGCGTTAACTGGCGTCATGCTGCTGGCCTTAACTCTGTAGGCATTGATCTGGTGCTGGATTCGCAGATGGCGAAGATGCGCAAGTTCAACCAGAAGCGCGTCAACTACTACCTCAACGGCGATTCAAAAATTCAGGTTCAGTCCTACCCGGCGCAGGGAATTAAGAACCACCGAAACACCAAGAAGATCAACCTCGGTTCCGGTGCTGGTGGCGCGAATATCGACCTTACCACCGCTGACATGACCGCGCTCTTTGCGTTCTTCGGTAAAGGCGCATTCGGTACCACCGCACGCACGAACAAAGTCGCCGCATACGATGTGATGTGGGTTTCCCCGGAAATCTGGGCAAACCTGGCGCAGCCGTACGTGGTGAATGGCGTTGTAAGCGGCACTGTATTGCAGGCGGTTCTGCCGTTCGCGCCGGTGAAAGAAATCCGCATGAGCTTCGCGCTGACCGGTAACGAGTTTATCGCGTATGTTCGTCGCCGTGACGTGATCTCCCCACTGGTGGGTATGGCTGTAGGCGTTGTTCCGCTGCCGCGCCCACTGCCTAACGTTAACTACAACTTCCAGATCATGTCTGCTGAAGGTCTGCAAATTACCGCAGACGATCAGGGCCTGTCCGGCGTTGTCTACGGCGCTAACCTGGCGTAAGGAAACAGCATGGCTAAATACGAAGTTGTCCGCCCATGGTTCGGCGTGAAGGTTGGCGACGTGGTGGAGTTGAAAGAGCTTCATCCGGCGTTGAAGTCTAACGTTCGGCTGATGAAAGGCGAAGCTGGTGGCGAGCTGAAACCAGCAACACCTGATGCCGGTACTGGTGAGAAATCTCGCAAAGAGATTATTCAGGACCGCCTTACTGAGCTGGGCATTGAGTTCAAGGGCACCCTGGGCGCTGAAAAGCTCAGTGAGCTGTTGCCAGATGGCGAGCTCGAAAAGCTTTTCCCTGCTGAATAACAGCCGCCGCTCAGGCGGTTTTTTTATGCCCTCTTCGGAGGGCTTATCAGAGGCCCGAATGATTACCACAGACCAGGCCAAAGAATATCTGAAGTCAGTCGGTATCACTCTGCCTGATTTCATCTTAGAGGCGCTCGTAGAGCAGGCCAACAGCATTCAGGATTGCCTCGATGCGCACTACTCACCAGCTACAGCGCTACTGATTCAGTCCTACCTGTTGGGCATGATGGCTCTGGGGCAGGGCGACAAGTACGTATCCAGTCACACCGCGCCGAGCGGGGCGTCAGAATCATTCCGCTTTCAGTCGTTCTCAGATCGTTGGAAGGGTTCACTAAACCTGCTCCGCGGGCTGGATAAGTATGGCTGTGCTAACTCCCTGATCCCTGCCGACCCGACAGCAACACCGGCTTTTGCTGGCATCTGGATCGGGAAGGGCGGCTGCATGTGCGGGGATAAGTGATGACGTACAAATCAGTTAAGCATGGTCTGCCGCGCTCGTTTACCCGCGTATGGGTGATGACCGACACGGGGCGGGAGACTACCGGCTACGTGAAATCGGACGGCGAGTGGCATATCAACTGCGAGCGCATCCGGGCGACCGGCGCCAAGGTGCTGAGGTGGAAAGAATGACAGAGCGAGTGAAGAAGGCGAGCGATAACCGTTTATCGTTCATGTGCCCCGGGTGCGGTAGTCGCCATGTGGTGCAGGTTGGCATTGGCAATGGTCCGCGATGGGGATGGAATGGAAGCGTTGATAAGCCGACGCTGACTCCAAGCGTTTTGGTTACTGGCTTCACGCCCAGCGATGACCCGAAGGAGTTTGACGATGCCACTAAAGACAAGCCGTTTACCTGCCATTCATTTGTGACAGATGGGCAGATTCAATATCTGAATGACTGTACGCATAGCATGGCAGGCATGACGGTGCCGCTACCAGAGCTTTGAGGAGTAAGCGATGTCTAGCGTTGCAAACTGGTCATACACAGCCACTGCGACCATCTGGCGAAAGCTGGAAGGCAATGACGAATACGGCGATCCACTGGGCTATGCCGAGCCAGAGCAAATCCTCTGTGATTACGAGGGCGGTCTCAGCAAGAAGTTAGCCAGCCTTGGCGCCGAAATCGTCGTAAAAAACACCATCTGGAGCGAGTACGCGCTGGCTGCTGCGGGTGATTACCTGCTGATCGGGGAATCTGCCAATGTTGACCCGGTTGCTGCTGGCGCTGATGAGGTGCGGCAGGTTATCCGTTACGCCGACACGTTCGAGCGCCTGGCGGATGATTACGCCATACTGACGGGAGTGTAGCAATGGGTATCAAAGTGCGTGGCACTGCACGTGTTGAGCGCAATATTGACCGAATTCTGAATGATATTCAGGGTAGAAAAGTCATTCGCGCACTCCAGTCGGCGATGATTCTTGGGGCGGCAAGAGCGGCCCTCTACACGCCTATCGATACCTCAGCACTTCTAAACAGCCAATTTCGCGAAATCGTAACTGATGGGGCGGTAATCACAGGCAGGGTAGGTTACTCGACCAACTATGCCGTTTATGTTCATGATCCGGCCAATCCACAGAGGTTCCGTCGCTCGACTGCTAAAAAGGAATTTCTCACTCTTGGATTTGAAGAGGAGCGTTCTGCCATTGATGATGTTGTGCGTAAGGAACTTTCACTATGACACCAATGATGTACGAACGGGTCAGAAACATGTTCGGCGACGCCGGGCTAACGGCCGGGTTCACGGTGCAACAGCTGATGTACGACGACCCGGGAGATCTGTCGAAAGCGATCATGGTGTTCAGGCCAAACGGCGGGTCGAATATTCGTACTGACCTAGGCTCTGAGTACCACGTCCTGGTCGACGTTGTCGGCGCGAAAGACAAGCGCAAAGACGCGCTTAATGCCGTGCAGCGCATCATTGATTATGTCCAGGCCAACCCAATGACCGACGATTGCGTCGGCTACATCCAGAACATGGGCGCAATTCCCGCGCCGGTGCTCACAGAAGAAGGGCGAATAGTCTTCCGACTCCAGTTCGCCTGTACCTATGGAGAGTGATATAATTTCACTGCGCGGCTAGACCGGCCAGTCGAAAGCGGAGAACACAGACTCCGTTGCCGCGCACCTCCATCTGTGAAACCTACTGTGAGGTTTATTATGGGAATAGCTAAAGACAAAGAGCTACCTGTTGAATATCTGCGGGAATGTTTTCATTACGATCCTGAAACCGGTGAGCTAACTTGGAAAGAAAGGCCGTTAAGTCATTTCGAACACTCCACCAAAGCTGATGGCGGATTTAATAAAAAATACGCTGGTAAAATCGCTGGATCTGTCATGGCGAGAGGGTATGTATGGATTACGCTGAATAAGCGTCCTCATTTCGCGCATCGCATAGCGTGGGCCATTCACTACGGCGAGTACCCAAAGGATGTTATTGACCACGTGAATGGCATTCGTACTGACAATAGAATCTCTAATCTTGTGCAATCCACGCCTAGCGCCAATTCCAGAAACCAGAAGAAGAGATCCACTAATACTTCTGGGCACATGGGAGTTTGTCGCCGAAGCGATAACGGAAAATATCGAAGCTTTATTCAGGAAGGCGGGAAGAGAGTGTGGCTTGGTTGTTTCGACACCATAGAAGAAGCTATCGCCGTCAGAAAGGAAGCGGAAAAACGCTTCGGGTATCATGAAAACCACGGTCGATAAGACCAAACATCGTTAACCAAGGTCGCCATCTGGCGGCCTTTTTTTATGGCTAAAAGAGGTCAAAGATGGCTAATTGCAGTAACTCAAATGAGCGGCTATTTGGAGCTGCCGTCGTGCTCGAAGTGGCTGATGGCTGCCCAGATGTAAAGCCGGAAGAATCGGAATGGATGGCGTTAGCGGCCGGGACATCTAAAGGGTTCGACTTCAACCCAAACTCAGTAACTTCTGACGCAGATGATGGGGCAGGCTACGTAGAGACAATCATCACTAACAGCGACTTCACGATCAGCTTCGAGGGGGAGGTTCGTAAGAAGGATAAGCTCGACCAGTATGGCATTGGCAAATTCATTACCTACTTCGCTACAGAATTAAAAGCGAAACGTCAGCCTGGAATGTGGGTAAGAATGGATTACGGCCCGGTAGAGTTTGTTGGTTATATGAATATCAGTGCGCTCAGTTCAGACGGAGGTAGTAACGACATCGTAACGTTCTCCACTGAGTTCAAAGTCGGCGACGCTAGCACCATCGAAGTGAACGAAATCGCTGCGGTTGCTGTGACTGGCGTGACGGTAACTCCGACAACCAGCACCGGCGCGGCAGGCGGTACCAGCACCTTTACGGTGAATATCGCACCAACTGGCGCAACCAACAAAGACTTCACTGTAGCGACTACCGACGCGACCAAAGCAACTGCCACCGCCTCCGGCAACACCGTTACCGTGACGCGTGTTGCCACCGGCAGCGCGCAGATCATCATCAACACCGAAGACGGCAACTTTGTGGCCGTGCATACGGTTACCGTTACCTAACGAACATTCCAAAGGGCGGCGTGCTGCCCTTGATAATGACCGTTTACTGGAAGGCCTATGACCGCTTTAACCGATATTGGCGAACTTTCTATCAGCGACAGCCGCGAAGGCGGGAAAGATTACCTGTTGCGACCGTCATTTGAGGCCATGACCAGGATCGGCACTCCCGAAGAGATTGTGCAGGCGTACGCCACCATCCACGGGAATGATGTCGCTCAGCTCATTGAGGTTTGCGCTGGCACGCTGGGGCGCTTTCCTGAATGGCTGTCTCCTTCTTTCAACCGCGCCGCTGAGAAACTTTTATCAACGTGCATGCTGGTGCTGCAATCGTGCTGCGATGACGACCTGACGCCAATGACAGGAGAGTGGAAGGGGTGGCGGCACTGCGTCGTATACCGGCCGGGCAGATTGCCAAAGAACGACATTATCGTGCTGGCGCAGCACCTCATGCAGCACGGAATCGTCGGAAAAGCCAAGGTTCGCCAGTTGCAGCGCCATGAAACAGGCGAGCGCACTACAGAGTTTAAAGCATTCGACTACATCAGCGCAGCTCGCAGCCACTTCGGCATGAACCGCACTGAAGCCTCTCAGTTAACGATGACCGAATTTCAGATGCTTCTGGCGGCGAAATACCCGGACCAGAAAGGATTCACTCGCGATGAATACGACAGCATCGCTGACGAATATCTGGCTAAACAGGCCGCGCGCAGGGCAAAAGCAAAGCAATAACCGGAGAATGACATGGCAGGTGAGAAGAACGCCGGTAGCATCGTTTATGAAATCAGCGCCGACGTTGAGCCGCTGTTACAAGGCGGCAAACAGGCCATTGATGCTCTGGATAAACTGGATGCTGCGGCGCAGCAATCTGGCAAGGGGATGGATAACCTCGACGAGAGCACCTCACAAACCGGATCCGCGTTTACAGAACTGGCTGGATATGCCAACTCCATGGACAACCAGCTGCGCAAGCTGAACACGAGCGTTAGCGGTATTGCGCGCGCCATGGAGGAGGCTCGCACTGGCACCGGAAGCACCACGAGCGAGTTTAACCGAGCAAATGCTGTTATTGAGGCACTCGGTAACCAGGTTGCGATCCTTGAAGAAGCGCAGGTTAATGGAGCCAGAAGCGCCGCAGTATTCGCATCGCAGTTAAGGGCTGGAGCCAATGCCACCGAGGAAGAAAAGCGTACTATAGCTGAGTTGGCAGGTGCATTTTATGACATGAAAGCCTCGTCTGATGAGGCCGCAAAGTCAGCCGCGTCAATTGCAGCAGCCACTCAGCGAGCTGAATCATCAATCTCTGGGCTTGAGAAAGAAGTATCAATTCTCAATACAGAAATGCAGGCAGGATCTCGAAGTGCGGCCATCCTTGCCGCTCAGTTGAGTGCTGGAGAAGGGGCATCTGACGCCCAGAAGGCGAAAATTGCACAGCTCGCTGGCTCTCTCTTTGACATGAAGGAGGCTCAGAAGGCTGCATCATTGGCATCCGCAGAGGCAGCGAAGCAGTTAGCTCAGCAAGCAAACGAAGCCAATCGCATTAGCGGAATAACTTCTGATCTATCTCATCAAATCGCCATACTTAGCGAGCAGCAAACTAATGGTGCCCGCAGCGCTGCAATTCTTGCTGCCCAGCTCCGCGCCGGTGCTAGTGCCACTGACGCGGATAAACAGAAGATAGCCGAGCTAACCGGTAAGCTCTTCGATATGAAGCGCACTACTGACGTGGCGGCTGGAGGAAACAAGAACTGGAAATCCAGCATGCAGCAGGCTGGATACCAGGTGAACGATTTCATTGTGCAGGTGCAGGGCGGGCAGTCGGCCCTGGTTGCCTTCTCCCAGCAAGGCTCACAACTCGCTGGTGCATTCGGCCCGGGCGGGGCAGTAATTGGTGCAATCATTGCTCTTGGGTCAATCATCGCTGGCACGCTGATCACCTCGTTAAATGGTGGTAAGAACGCCATGGACGCGCTGAAAGATGCAGCCGAAGCGATGGACAAGGTTATCAACGTCTCGATCAATGGCGTGGCCGCGCTGTCAGACAAATATGCGTACCTGGCGAAGACCAACGCTGAAGTCGCTACGCTGATGCGCAACCAGGCTCTTCTGGAGTACAACGAGGCGATCAACAAAATACCGAAAGCCATCAGTGACGCATCAAGTTCTCTGCTGTCCTTTGGTGATAAAGCTCTGTCTGCATTCTCCGGCGGATATGCGTCGGTAGATGGCTTTAATGACCGCCTGGCTACTCTGGAGATCACCACCGATAACTATGCCGAGGCAGTTAAGCAGGCATACGGCGCAGGCCAGGCGTTCCAGGCTACTGCAAACAGCATCGGCAATACCGTTGGAGCTGTAGCGGATAAGTTCGGCATCACCGAGCAGAAAGCCTTTGAGCTGAGCAAGCAGCTTTCAGATATTGCAAAAAACCCATCTCCCGAGGCTCTGCAGCGTCTGGCGACAGAGCTGCAGAATACGCAAAGCTCAACTGAAAAGGGGCAAACTGCGCTCACAGCGTTCGTTGGTAAGTTGGTAGAGCTTTCTCGTGAGGCGGTAATCGCCAAAGGGAACGTCGCGGCGCTCAAGCAAGAGACCGACAACTTAACAAGCGGCCAGAAGAACCTGATCAAGCAGTCTGAGCGCAATTTGGCACTTTCTAAGTTGCAGGGTGAGGCTCGCGCGCGGTTGCAGGCACAATACGCTGCCGAAGATGCAGGTTTTGCGAAGGATGATCCGCATGCCAAGCAAATGGAGGATGACGCTGCCGCTACGTACAAAAATACGCAGGCGCAGAAGACACTTCAGTCCGAGCAGAAGAAAGGCGCCTCTCAGGCTGATTCTATTGCTCAGAAACTGGCGAACCTCAAGCAGCAGTCAGAGCTTGCTGCCGAATCAACCAATAATCTGAGTCGCGAGCAGGCGATCCTGAATGCGCAGCAGTCTCTCGGAAAAGGAGCCACTAAAGAACAGATCGCGCTGGCGGGGCAGTACGCCGCAACAAAATGGGACACTGCCAACGCACTCAAAGCACAAGCCGCAGCCGAGAAACTCCTGCCAGAAGCGCGCGAAAATGCAAGCTATAAGCAGGATGTTCAGGATCTGAATACCGCGCTGGCTGCTAAGAAAATCAGTCAGGAGCAGTTCAATCAGACATCTGAGAGACTGGAGGCAACCCACCAGGCAAACCTCGCAAAAATCCGCGCGCAGCAGGCGGTGACGCCACAGCAAGAGGCAGTTGCACAGGTTGATCCAGTGCAGCAATTAGCTAATCAGCACGCACAGCAACTGGCCCTTATCCAACAGTTCGAGCAGCAGGGGTTATTGGCTCACCAGAATGCATTAGCCCTTAAAAATGCTGCCGATACGCAGTATGAGCAGCAAAGAACCGCTGCACAATGGGAGCTTCTTAGCCAGCAGAGCCTGGGGTACAGCATGCTGACAAGTGCAGTAGATGCGTTTTCAGGTAATGCATCCAATGCGTTAACCGGGCTGATCACCGGAACGATGTCAGCGCAGGATGCTATGCGCTCACTCGGTAACACGATGCTGAATAGCGTGGTAAATGCGCTAGTCCAGGTTGGGGTAGAGGCTCTCAAAAACTTCATTATCGGGCAGACATTGGGCGCAGCAGCTACTGCTGCCAGTGCGACGGAGGCCGTAATACTGGCTAAAGCATGGGCTCCGGCAGCAGCCTTTGCTAGCCTTGCTTCTTTTGGTGGTAACTCAGTTCCTGCCATGACAGGAATTGCTTCAACGGTAGGCCTGGCACAGGGCCTTGCTTTAACCGGTATGCGTTACAATGGCGGCCCGGTGAATGCAGGAGGTCTTTATCAGGTCGGTGAGCGAGGGAAACCTGAGATTTACCAGGCCAGTACCGGTAAGCAGTACATGATACCGGGCGACAACGGCAAGGTGATCAGCAATAAGGATATGCAGAGCGGAAGTGGTGTAATAATCAACAATATCGTGCAGAATTACACCTCTGCTACCGTTGATTCTCAGGGTACAGTGAATTCAGATGGTAGCATTACCCTCACAACGATTATCGCGGATTTGAACAATGGTGGCCCGATAAGTCAGGGTATAACCAGTAATTTCAACGTAAAAAGAACCCCGAACGGTCAGGGATAAGGAGACTTACGTGGTAATTGAGCCGGGCGAAGTGCAGTCAATACCAACTGAGATAGGTAAACCACACAGGATACGCCCGAACAGGGCGGTCGAGTTTGTATTTACTCTCAAGGACGACTCTATCATCAAAGGCATTGCTCCTGCTGGAGAGGACCTGGAATTTACCAATAATGGCGATATCGTTGATATAAAAATCAATGTTTACGATACGCCATCTGGTCCACGGTCCGTTGAATAATCAAACCCGCTTCGGCGGGTTTTTTAATGCCTGGAGTTTAGATGCCAATTATCGACTATCCCGACTGGCTGCCGCTGGCGCAGAAGGCCAGCAAAAACATGACGCTCGATACCGGGTTCCAGACCGATCAACCAGCGGTCGGCCCGGCCATCTTCGAAAACTTAACCGACGACCTGAAAGTGACCTGGTCACTGACATGGATCTTCACTCTGGCGCAGGAGCGCGCATTCCAGCAGTGGTTGCGCAGCCCTAACTATCTCAACCGTGGTCTGAATTGGTTCCGGATGAATGTGAATCTTGGCGGCAGTGGCCTGCAACTGCAAGAGCTACACTTCACGCAGATGCCGGTGCAGGCGAATATCTCTGGCGGGGAGGTGACCTGGACAGGGACGGTTATCGCGAACCACCTTTACAACGCCGACGACGAGTTCGACGATATCATTGTTGAACTGCCGCCACCGTGGGATTCGTGGCTGGATATCGTTGTCACTGGTTATCCTGACGGGCGCGACCCGGAAAGTCTCCCGAGGGTTCCTTGATGCCATCGTTCCGTCAATATAAACAGCAGCGCCCGACGCGCGGACTGTACGACACCATCACGTTCTACCATCCAACCTTTGGCTATGTCCGTCTGGTCGACAAGCAGTTCTTCGCGAAGACACTCGGTGGCCAGACGTTCACGCCAGCACGCTTCGAAATCGAAGAGAGTCAGCAGAGCGGTACGCCAGTGATTGACGCGTCTGTGAAGCTTGGTCGCCTTTCTGCTGATATTAAATCGCTGATGAAGCAGTGGAAGGGGGCGGACCGGTTAACATCCATCACGGCCACACGCCAGATCTTCGACAGCGGTGACGTGTCGGTACCGATTAAGTCGTGGCAACTCTACGTCAAGACGGTCGATATCGATGCTGATGCCGCCTCGGTGACGCTGTCCATAACCAATCCTCTGAACAACAACATAAGCCGCCTTTATGACCCAGTCGAATACACAGGACTTCAGTACCTCTGATTTTGTAAGGAAGATGATCGGCGTGCCGTGGTCTAATCGGGCCTGCTCATTCGAAAAGACTGATTGCTGGGGGCTGGTTGTGCTGTATTACCGACATGTGCTCGACATTGAGCTGCACCAGACGCCGGGTTACGAAGCCGGGGAGGATTTCTTCACCTGCTATCAGGGAGACGTCGTTTTCTGGCGCAAGGTCGATAAACCGGTCGACGGGGGGATATTTGTCGGGTACCGCGGCGCGCAACCGGCGCACGTTGGCCTGGTACTGAACCGGCAGGCGCTGCACTCGCGTGGAGAGAACGGAAGCGTGCGCATGGACTCGTTGCTGGTCATTCAGCGGGCATTCACCAAAGTGGAGTTTTTCGAATATGGCGCTGGTTGAGATATCGAATTTTCCAGGAACGCCTAAGCTGCGTTGTAGGGTGCCAAACGGCACCCTTTTTTATGACTGGCTGGCGGCCAATGACGCTACTTTCCACCGTGACCTGCTGATTGTCCGCAATGGCGTAAAGCTGGGTGACGATGATGAGCTGGCGTTTGAGCTGAGCGAGCTGGACCACATCCAGATATTCGACCAGCCAAAGGGCATTGTCGACGACATCCTGAGCCCGATCTTTAAAGTGGTGGGCCAGGTGTTTTCGTTCCTGGCGCCGAAGCCGGCAATCGCGAACAACGGTGGTAATACCGTCGACTCGCCCAACAATAGCCTGACCGGTCAGACAAATATCGCGCGAGTTTACAAGGCCAAGCCGGACATCTACGGTCAGATCCGTTCGTACCCTGACCTGATTCAGGAATCGGTATTTGAATACGTGCACCAGACGTCTACGGATGGCGGCCTGAAGTTCGTCACAGAGTGGATGTGCGTCGGTATTGGAAAATATGACCGAGAATCTATTCGCTACTCAGAATCTAGCCTGGGGAGCATGGCCGGCGCTGAATACCAGTTCTTCGAGCCAGGTGAAGTAATCCCGCAGATCGTCGAAGGTTACGGGTTCGATGACGTCGACGGGCAGGAGGTCCCCGGGCAGAACGAAGCCAGCGATTTCCCTATAGAAACAGCAACGGCAAACACGGTTGTCAGCGGAACGTATTCCGGCGGCCAGATAGCGATGAAAATCGTGAAACAAGCCGAGTTCGACTATTTCATGGGGCTGGTTCTGCCGCACGCTGTAACCTTCACCATCAACGTGACGTATAGCACGGCCTCCGGCAACGTGACTACCGATGCGACATTCTCCGGAACGCTGATCTCCGCCGTTGAAACAAACGACGGCGCGGTTGTTAACCCGGTGCGCTGGTACACGTTTACTATGAACCAGCTGGAGGGGCCGCTGGACATTCCGGCTAACGCCACGATCAACACCACGAAATTCATCCTCAACGATAACGAGGCGCTGGTAGTGGGGCCGTTCTTTTCCCCGGTCGAGTCAACGCAGCTGTGGCTGCATACCCAGTCCAGCCTCGGCGGGAAGAAAGAGACGAACTGGAAGGTTGTCATCTGGAAAATCGACGACGACTACAACCAGGTGCCGGGAACGCAGCAGACGTTTACGTACCGGCAGACGACGCCGCATCAGTCGACGAGTGAGGTATTTTATCGCACTGACAAGATCACTCCGACCGGAGGTTTCGGGAAGTACGCGGTCAGCTTCCAGCGCACGGATAACTCCGGCGATGCTTCCCTACTGAAGGTCGAAGAGATCCACAGTATCAACATCAGGACAAACGTCGTTCACCCGACCGACACGCTGGTGCGGGTGAAGGTGAGGGCGACAGAGAACGCTCTTGGCAGCCGTGAGCGCAAATACAACGCGCTGGTGACGCGCCACACCATCACATACGACCTTGACACGCAGACGGTTGATTACACCCTGAGGCCGTCGCGCTCGTTCGCTGATGCAGTGGCTCACACCTGGCTCATCATGGGTGAGCAGCCGGTAAGCAGCATTGACCTGTACGGGCTGTACTCGATCGCCGAAAGCCTGCCTG
>OJJN01000025.1_pt1 | contig 40964 bp, 34 predicted proteins | sample 1596321 | NCBI WGS metagenome assembly OJJN01 (sample SAMEA4350123, study PRJEB24818) | metagenome | biome: human; feature: gut; material: faeces | place: Denmark | collected 2013-09 | reverse complement strand
TTCCAGGTCTGCTCGTTGAATTCGCGAAGGAAGGTCTCTACCGGAATGACCGGCTCGGCGCGCTCTACAGCCTCACCGCCGACGGCCAGCGCGCCGACCCGGGCATTCCGGTAGAGACCTTTCTTCGCGAACTCAACGACCAGACCTGGAAGGACAGCTATACCGATTTTGGCATTGCCGAACGGCCTGGGGCCGCCGCCCCAGCCGACGACCACGCAAACCGGTACCTGCGCCCATGAACAGCAAAGAGAATAGCGCGCCCTTCCCCGGCCTCATCGCCCATCATTCCGGCTCTTGTCCGGCTACCGGACACGCCGAGGCTTTCCACCATGCCACGGTGTGCCAGGGCCTGGACGCCTCCACCTACTTCGCCCGTTCCGGCATCGCGGAACTGGCGGAGAACAACGAAGGACTCTGTACCTTCTGGCTCGGAGACGACCTGGCGCTCTACCAGACGACCAACGCGCCCCTCGTCGACGACGAGGATCTGGCGCCCTCGATCAATGCGAACGCCGAGCTCTTCGGTTCCTTCCTCGGTTCCCTGCCCGCGCAGGACGAGCGACGCAAGGCCAAGCGCGCCGTGGTCGAACGCGTGCTCGGCAGCAACCGGTTCGTTACCAGTCTGGACCCGCATGTACGCGAAATGGCCCAACACTACCTGCGAGAGGTGGCAGGTCGCTCGCTGCCCTTGCAGGACTTCTGCCTGCACATGGTAGCGCGCATCGACAGCGGGTTGCCCGGCGTCCTGGATTTTCATCAGAAGCCCCTGACCCACTACCTGCAAAGCACCGAATACGGAGTGATCGCCAGGGACTTCTTCGAGATCGCCTCGGAGGTCATCAGCAAGATGAATCCGGAATCGATCGAGAACGCCGACATGATCGTCGAGATGACGCGCGACATGCTGGATTCGAACTACGAATCGATTGTCCGGGCTCCTCCAACGAACATGATCCTCGCCCAGTTCGACTGCTTCTCCCGGCCCTTCACACGCGAAACCATACGAACGCTGGATGCCGCATCACTCAAGGAACTGGGTACGATCATCGTCGCGACCTATGACACCACGGCCCTCAGTCTGCTCTGGACGCTCACCTACCTGGAGGACAACCCAGCCGAGAAAGAACGTCTGCTGGGTGTAGTAGACAACCCGGAACAAGCGCTGGACGAGGCCTACCTACTGGTGCTTGAAGCGATCCGCCTGGGTGGCAGCAACCCCACTGCATTGTGGCGCCGGACCAACCGGCCGATACGCATCCGCCATCGCGGCACCGAGGTTACGATTCCCGCCAATACGATGCTCTGGCTCGATCGACGGCGGGCCAATCGCGACGCGTCGCTGTTCCCCCACGCCGAGCGGTTCGATACGGACAACATCCGGCAGCTCATCCGCAACCAGACCAGCCACGGCCAGGCCGTGTCGCTGCTGGCCAGGAACCGCTACGAAATCAACTCCTTCAACATGGTCAACACCCATAGAAGCCCGCGCAAATGCCCAGGCCGCCTGTTCTCCGTCAGGGAACAGGCGCTGATCCTGACGGAGCTGTACCGCCTCTACAAGGTCTGCGTGACAGAAGCCGACTCCACGCTGGCACCTCACAGTTCCATGCCGCGGCCCCGACGTTCGGGAAACATCATCCTCACTGCCAGGGCCGCCGCCCTGTGAACCTGTACGTCATGGAGAACGCTTGATGAGCAATATCCTTCCATCCGCCCGGATGCTCGACGGCATGCTGCACTTCAAGGAAGAAGACGGTTTCAGTCGCGCGCGCAAGCTAGGTGCCTTCCACCTCGAGCACCCACGGGGCTGGGACTTTTCGGCCGGCATCGCCCTGGCCCAGAGCTATTATCTGGAACCCGAGGTAGACGCCGACAACGCCTTCCGGGGGTTCCATCGCAAGGATCTCGGCAAGTCCCTGCTGGGCTATTCCCGCACAGGTGCCGACCAGGACGAACTGCTGCAGATCGAATGCGGCCTGTGGCGGGAATATCTTCCCGCCCCCGCCGCCGACCTGCTTTGGGCAATGAACGACCTGAACCGCAGTGTTCTCTCGCAACTGTTCGCGCTGGTCGGCATCGAGGAAAGACATTTCGACCTGATAGCCGGCGGCATGTCTTCCAACCAGGCGCTGCAGTACTGCATCTTCAATCATTTCCGCGCTGACAGCGCCCACCCGGTGGGTCTCACCGCCCACAAGGACAGCGGTTTTACCACCCTGCTCTACACCACGGAGCCTGGGCTGGAGTCGCTGGAAAATGGCTCCTGGATTCCTTTCGATCCCATGCCCGGCCATTTCACCCTGGTACTTGGACACTCCTTCGAACTCCTAACCGAGAAGTCCGCCACCCCTGTCCAGGCCAGCTATCACCGCGTCCGCAGAATGGAACCGCAAGAGCGAAAAGCGGACAGGTTCACCTTCGGTTCCTACATCGGTCCGCGCTGGGACCAGGACCTGTACCAGATCAGCGGCGAGACCGTTAAGCCGGTGCAATCCTTCCTCGAGTTTCAGAAACGCAAAGCCGCGGAAATGGGTTACGAATTCCATCCCAAGGTGGAGACGGCTCATCGCTGAGCCCATACATCCTTCGCAGGAGGCGCCAGTGAACACGAAACCGAAAACCGCCAGCTCTCCGACGCTACGCGCTCCGGTCAACCTTCCGGCAATGCCCCTGGAGAGCCAGGTCCACCAATACCCACCCATCGAGATGGCGCGATCGCGCCTGCTGGAAAGCAGACTCGTCTTCGATCATCCAGACGGCTTCGAACAGGCGCGCAGGCACGGCTTCTTCCTGCTGGAAGTTCCAGCTCGGATGGACTTCTGCCCTGGCGACCTATTCGTCCGCAATTGCTTCCTTCCCCGAGCAGAGGGCGCCTTGTCCACCTATACGGGGTTCAAGGAATGCCAGATACCAGGGGCCTACCAAGGCTATTTCGACAGGGAGCACGATCAGTGGGAGAACGTCTACATCGAACGAGGCAACTGGTCTCTTATACCTGAGGCCGTGGCTGCACTGGGCGTACAAATGGCGGAGCTGGGTATTGGCGTCCTGCGCGCGGTGCTCGCGGAGCTAGACATCCCCCGCGCGGAATGGGCACGCCTGACCAGCGGCCTGTCCGAAGGACAGGGCCACCAGATGTTCGGCTTCAATCATTTCCGCGCCAGCAAGCCGATCCGTGGTTCCAAGTTCCATCGAGACTCGGGCTGGGTCACCGTCCTGCGCTCCACCGAACCCGGACTGATCGCCTATATCGACGGCCAGCTCCGCTCGATCAACCCACTGCCTGGCCATCTCATCATCAACTTCGGCAGTTCCATGGAAGTGCTTTCCGAACACCTGTCGAGAAAGGTCCACGCTAATGTCCACGGGGTAGCCCGCACCGAGCGCGCGAGCCCGGACGAACGCTACTCCTATGTCGTTTTCCTGGATAGCGATCTGGGCGGCGACATCTACCGATACGGTCCGGCCGGAGCCCAGAAGGTACAGACGGTCCTCGAATTCGCCGAACAGGAGGTCAGCCGGACCTACAACGACGACATCCTCCTCTGACCCCATGCCAGAGGAGTTCACCCAACCGGTCCCGGGGATGACAAACGATGAACCCAAACGCCACCTATGCTCTGGCTTCGGCCGAACTGATCGACGGAAAGCTACGCTTCGACAGCAGCGATGGCTTCGCCCGCGCCATCGCCGACGGGTTCTTCTTCGTCAAGTCACCGAGCCTGGACCTGGCAGCCGGCGATACCTTCGCCCGCAACTTCTACCTGCCTCGCCAGGAGGGCCTCGGCGCGCCCTACCAGGGTTTCTCGCAGTGGACCGAAGATCGGCTGGCGCGCCGGGAAGGATATTTCTCCCGCGACGTCGACCAGGTCGAGCAGTTCTTCCTCGAGAGCCGATTCTGGCAGACAGTGTTCCCAGGCCCTTTGCTGCGGCAGGCCGAACGGATGCGGAGTTTCAGTCTCGAGGTGCTGCGGGCCGTACTCGCGGAACTGGACCTGCCGGTAGAGCTGTGGGACGAGGCCACGGGACGCTGCCTCTCCATGCAAGGCACCTATCACCTGACCTTTAACCATTTCCGCAGCCACGTCCGGGCCCGCGGGCTGAATGTGCACAAGGACTCGGGTTGGGTGACCATCCTGCGCTCGCTGGAGCCTGGACTTGAGGTTCTTCGCGAGGGAGACTGGCTGCCGGTCTCGCCCCGTCCCGGCGAATTCATCGTCAACTTCGGCTGCGCGATGGAGATACTGACCCGTCACTCGGCCACTCCTGTCGCCGCCGTCGCTCACCGAGTGCAGGAACAATTGCCAGGCCAAGCTGATCGCTTCTCCTATGCCCTGTTCGTGGATAGCAGCCTGGACCCACGGACATGCCCTGGCCTGTTTCGCTATCTTCCAGGCCACGGCCTGGTGCTGGAAGCAGATTTCGAAATGTTCCTCAACGAAATTCTGCACAATACTTACCAAGAGAATACCCAGGGTCTATATTGACCCTCCTCCCCGCAGTACCTGCATTCCCCGGAGAGCCGCCGCAAAGTCGGCTTTCCTTCCCCAGTCCTCGGCAGATCAACTCATCCCTGACCCTGGCGCCGGCTCCACGAGCCGGCGCCCACTTGGCGTTCGTCCGCTCATTCAGCCAAAGAGAACATCATGAACCAGAAAATTTCCCCGCCTTCACAGAAGCTCGACGGCCTGTTCCTGCTGGCCCTGTCGATGGCCGTATTCTTCGTCGGCGTGACCGAGTTCATGCTGTCCTCCATGCTCGGGCCGCTGGCGCAGGCGTTCCACACCACTACCAGCGGCGCCGCCTGGCTGATCTCCAGCTACGCGTTCTCCTATGCGATCGCCGCGCCGTTGCTGGGCTACTTCTCCGACCGCATGCAACGCAGGAAGCTGTTGCTGCTCGCCCTGGTCCTCTTCGCGGTCGATACTCTGGCCATCGTCATCGCCCCGACCCTGGAAATTGCCGTCGTCCTGCGGGTGATCGGGGGCATCGCCTCGGCAATCATCATCCCGACCACCTTCGCCCTGGTCGCGGAGGTGGTCGCCCCGCAAAGACAGGCCGGTGCCATGGGCCAGGTGATGCTCGGCATGACCCTCGGCATTGCCGCCGGCCCGGCACTGGCCGGCCTCCTCTCGGACTTCTTCGGCTGGGCGGCGCCCTTCCTGATGGTCTCGTGCGGTTGCGTGCTGGTCTTCCTGATGGCACGCCAGCGCCTTCCCGTGCAAGCCGTGGCACCGCGCGCCGAGGGCCATGCGCTGGGCTGGTGCAGGCAATGGAGCATCCTCAGGCCACTGATCGCCAAGGGTGCCTGGAACGGCACCGGGGTCGCCGGCCTGCTTCTCTCGGGAGAGGTGCTGCGCCAGCGCTACGGCTTCAGCACCGCGCAGATAGGCGTCAGCATCGCCGCCTTCGGCGTGGGCCTGGCCGTGGGCAACCTCGCCGCGGGTTACCTGCGACGTTATCTGAAGCGCGACGAAGACATGCTCCTGCTGGTGCTGGCGCTCCTGGTGCTATCGATGTCGACCTTCATGCTCCTGCCGCTACCGTTGCCCGTGGCGCTCTGCTGCCTGGGCGCCTGGGGCGCCGCGCTGGGCCTGGGCGCGCCGGCGGGCACGGTGGTACTCGCCTCGCGCTCCGGGCCGGACAAGGGCATGGTGCTGTCGTTCGCCGAGACGTTCAACAACATCGCCATTCTCGCCAGCGTGCCCCTGGCTGTGCGACTGCTGGAGCTGAAGGGGCCGCCCGCCACCCTGTGGGTATTGGGCATCGGCCTGGGGATCGGTGCCTGGCTCACCGTGCTGGACTGGTTCGCCAGCCGCAGGAGCGACGAGGCGCTGCCGTTGCGCGATTGACGGCGAGCGCCGCGAGCGCCGGGGCCGCATGCCTGCCCCGGCTTCTCGGGTACGCGGCCGGCGTTACTCGACGGTGACCGACTTGGCCAGGTTGCGCGGCTGGTCGACGTCGGTGCCCTTGAGCACGGCGACATGGTACGAGAGCAATTGCAACGGGATGGTGTAGAGGATCGGCGAGAGCACGTCGCCGATGTGCGGCATGCCCACCACATGGGTGCCCTCGCCGGCCTCGATGCCCGCGCCTTCGTCGGCGAACACCACCAGTTCGCCGCCGCGGGCGCGGACTTCCTGCAGGTTCGACTTGAGCTTCTCCACCAGCTCGTTGTTCGGCGCCACGGTAACCACCGGCATGTCGCTGTCCACCAGCGCCAGCGGGCCATGCTTGAGTTCGCCGGCCGGGTAGGCTTCGGCATGGATATAGGAAATTTCCTTGAGCTTCAGCGCGCCTTCCAGGGCCACCGGGAACTGCGCGCCACGGCCGAGGAACAGGGTGTGGTGCTTCTCGGCGAACAGCTCGGAAACCTTCTCCACCGTCCGGTTCATCGCCAGCGCCTCGCCCAGCCGGGTCGGCAGGCGACGCAGTTCGTCCACCAGCTCGGCTTCGACGCCATCGGCCAGGCGCTTCTGCACCTGGCCGATGCCCAGGGTCAGCAGCAGCAGGGCGACCAACTGGGTGGTGAAGGCCTTGGTCGAGGCCACGCCGATTTCCGGGCCGGCCTGGGTCAGCAGGGTCAGGTCGGATTCGCGCACCAGCGAACTGGTGGCAACGTTGCAGATCGCCACGCTGGAGAGGAAGCCCAGCTCCTTGGCGTTGCGCAGGGCAGCCAGGGTGTCGGCGGTCTCACCGGACTGGGAGATGGTGACGAACAGGCAATCCGGCTGCACCGCGACCTTGCGGTAGCGGAACTCGCTGGCGACCTCCACCTGGCAGGGAATCCCGGTCAGGCTTTCCAGCCAGTAACGGGCGACCATGCCGGCGTGGTAGCTGGTACCGCAGGCGACGATCTGCACGTTGCGAACCTTGGCGAACAGCTCCGCCGCCTGCGGGCCGAAGCTTTCCACCATTACCTGGTTCTGCCCGAGGCGGCCTTCCAGGGTGCGCTGCACGACGCTGGGCTGCTCGTGGATTTCCTTGAGCATGAAGTGCCGGTACTCGCCCTTGTCGGCGGCTTCGGCGCCTTCGTGGTACTGCACGGTCTCGCGCTGCACGTCGTTGCCCTGGACATCCCACAGGCGCACGCTGTCGCGACGGATCTCGGCGATATCGCCTTCTTCCAGGTAGATGAAGCGGTCGGTCACCTGGCGCAGCGCCAGTTGGTCGGAAGCGAGGAAGTTCTCGCCAAGCCCGAGGCCGATCACCAGCGGGCTGCCGCTGCGGGCGGCGACGATGCGGTCCGACTGCGCCGCGCTGATCACTGCCAGGCCATAGGCCCCGTGCAATTCCTTGACCGCGTCCTTCAGCGCCAGGGTCAGGTCGCCGATGGACTGCAGCTTGTGATGCAGCAGGTGGACGATGACCTCGGTGTCGGTTTGCGAGGTGAACACGTAGCCCAGGCCCTTGAGCCGCTCACGGAGAGGTTCGTGGTTCTCGATGATGCCGTTGTGCACCACCGCCAGTTCGTCGCTGGAGAAATGCGGGTGGGCATTGCCTTCGGTTGGCGCGCCGTGGGTCGCCCAGCGGGTATGGGCGATGCCCAGGCGGCCGAGCAGCGGCGTACCGGCCAGGCCTTCCTCCAGGCTGGCGACCTTGCCGACCCGGCGGCAGCGCTGCAGCCTGCCTTCGTTATCGAAGACCGCCACGCCGGCGCTGTCGTAGCCGCGATACTCGAGGCGCTTGAGGCCTTCGATGAGGATGGGGGTGATGTTGCGCTCGGCGATCGCGCCTACGATTCCACACATGGGGTCTTTCTCCTTTCAGGCCTCGACCGGGGCGCAGATCAGCGTGACGCCCCGGGCGGTTATCTGTTCGCGCGCGGAAGGTTCCAGGCGCTCGTCGGTAATCAGGGTATGGATGCTGCTCCAGGGCAATTCCTGGTTGGGAATGCGCCGACCGACCTTGTCGGCCTCGGCCATGACGATCACCTCGCGGGCGACCTCGGCCATCACCCGGCTCAGGCCCAGCAATTCGTTGAACGTGGTCGTCCCGCGTTCGAGATCGAGGCCGTCGGCACCGATGAATAGTTGGTCGAAGTCATAGGAACGCAGCACCTGCTCGGCAACCTGCCCCTGGAACGACTCGGAATGCGGATCCCAGGTCCCCCCGGTCATCAGCAGCACCGGCTCGTGCTCCAGTTCGCGCAGGGCGTTGACCACGTTCAGTGAGTTGGTCATCACCACCAGGCCCGGCTTGTGCCCGAGTTCGGGGATCATCGCCGCGGTGGTGCTGCCACTGTCGATGATGATCCGCGCATGCTCGCGGATGCGCGCCGCGGCGGCGCGACCGATAGCCTGCTTGTAGGGCGAGACGGGCTGTGCGGCTTCGCCGATCAGTTCCTGCGGCATCGGCACCGCACCGCCGTAGCGACGCAACAGCAGGCCGTGGCTTTCCATGGCGGCGAGGTCCTTGCGGATGGTCACTTCCGAGGTGGAAAAGCGCTTGGCGAGTGCGTCCACGCTGACCTCGCCCTGCTCGGAAAGCAGCGCGAGGATGGCATGGCGACGTTGCGGCGTATTACGTTTCGAGATCACTTAAGTTTCGTTTCGAAAGAAAAGTGTGCGAATCAAAACTTATCCGGCGATTCCCGTCAATGACTTTTCATCGGCTCGGCAGCACCGTATTGGGATCGAGGTAGAACATCTTCTTCCAACCCTGGGTGCTGGCGTCGGCCAGCCAGGGATAGGGCAGCAAGGTGATGATCGCGTAGTGCAGGTGGGCCGGCTTGCCGCGCGCGTTGCCGGTGGTTCCGACCGCACCCAGGCGGGAACCGGCGAGGACCGGCTGGCCCGGATAGGCGTCGAGGCTATCGAGATGGGCGTAGTAATGCAGGCGCCACTTGGGCGCCAGCACCAGGACGACCTTGCCGCCGAGGGCGATCTCCCCGCGATAGAGCACCAGGCCGTAGCTGGCGGAGCGTACGGGGGTGCCGCTGCGGGCGAAGATGTCGATGCCCTTGTGCACTCCGGAGCGCCCCCAGGGCTCGAACCAGAAGGTTCGCGGATTCCAGTCGCGGGCACTGGCGCCTTCGACGGGTATCCGCGGCCATTCGGGTAGCACCGCCCCGGCTATGAGCAGCCCCAGCACGATCCATTTCGCAGGCTTCGGCATCCGTGCCGCTCCGTTACTTCTTGATTTTTTCCGGGCGCTTCCAGTTTTCCAGGTTCTTCTGCCGGGCGCGGCCGAAGGCCAGGTTCTTCGCCGGAACCTCATGGGTGATGGTGGAGCCGGCCGCGGTCGTCGCGCCATCGCCGATCTTCAGCGGCGCCACCAGCGAGTTGTTCGAGCCGATGAACACATCGTCGCCCAGCTCGGTGCGGAACTTGTTCGCGCCATCGTAGTTGCAGGTGATGGTGCCGGCGCCGATGTTGCAGTTGGCGCCCAACTCGGCATCGCCCAGGTAGCTCAGGTGGCCGGCCTTGCTGCCCTCGCCCAGGCGGGCATTCTTCAGTTCGACGAAGTTGCCGACATGGGCCCGAGCGCCGAGCACGCTGCCCGGACGCAGGCGGGCAAACGGACCGGCATCGCTACCCTCGCCCAGCTCCGCGCCTTCCAGGTGGCTGTTGGCCTTGATCACCGCGCCACGCCGCAGGACGCTGTCGCGAATCACGCAGTTCGGTCCGATGCGCACGTCGTCCTCGATCACCACGCGGCCTTCCAGCACCACATTGACGTCAATCAGCACGTCGCGGCCGACCGAGATTTCGCCACGGACATCCAGGCGCTGCGGATCGAGCAGGGTCACGCCCTGGCGCATCAGCTCCTCTGCGCGCAGGCGCTGGTAGTGACGCTCCAGCTGGGCCTGTTGCATGCGGTCATTGACGCCCTGCACTTCCATCGCGTCCAGCGGTTGGGCGCTGGCCACCACCAGGCCGTCGCCGACCGCCATGGCGATCACGTCGGTCAGGTAATACTCGCCCTGGGCGTTGTCGTTGGACAGGCGGCCGAGCCAGTCGGCAAGGCGCTTGCCCGGCACCGCGAGGATGCCGGTGTTGATCTCGCCGATCTGGCGCTGCGCCGGGGTCGCGTCCTTGTGCTCGACGATGGCCTGCACCGCGCCCTGGTCGTCACGGACGATGCGGCCGTAGCCGGTGGGGTCGAGCATGTCGACGGTGAGCAACGACAACTGGTCCGGGGTGACTTGCGCCAGCAGGCGCTGCAAGGTGTCCAGCTGGATCAGCGGCACGTCGCCGTAGAGGATCAGCACCTGGTCTGCACTGAGGAACGGCAGGGCCTGGGCCACCGCATGGCCCGTACCGAGCTGTTCGGCCTGGAGCACGAAATTCAGGTCGTCGGCGGCCATCCGCTCACGCACCAGATCCGCGCCGTGGCCGATCACCACGTGGATCCGTTCCGGCTGCAACTGGCGCGCGCAGTCGATGACGTGGCCGAGCATCGGCTTGCCGGCAATGGGATGGAGGACCTTGGGCAGGGCCGAACGCATGCGGGTGCCCTGGCCGGCGGCGAGAATCACGATTTCAAGGGACATGGACTGGACTACCGTTCCTGGTGGTCACAGGCAAAACCTGTGAGTGAAGATGCAAAACGAAAAAAGGGTAGCCCACAGGCTACCCTTTTCCCTGACACCGCTAGAAGTACCGGCTGGAAATCAGCCGCCGAACTTCTTGCGCAGTTGCTGGACGGTGCGCAGCTGGGCTGCGGCTTCGGCCAGACGCGCGGCAGCGGCGCTGTAGTCGAACTCGGCGCCCTTGCCCTGCAGCGCCTTTTCGGCAGCCTTCAGGGCTTCCTGGGCGGCCGCTTCGTCGAGGTCGCCGGCACGAACCACGGTGTCGGCGAGGACCTTGACCATGTTCGGCTGGACTTCGAGGAAACCGCCGGAGATGTAGTACACCTCCTGCTCGCCGCCCTGCTTGACCAGGCGGATGGGGCCCGGTTTCAGGTCGGTGATCAGCGGCGCGTGGCCCGGGGCGATACCCAGGTCACCCAGAGCGCCGTGCGCGATAACCATCTCGACCAGGCCGGAGAAGATCTCCGCCTCGGCGCTGACGATGTCGCAATGGACTGTTATGGCCATACGCTTGCCTCACATGAGCGCCCGTCGCCGGGCGCACAGGATTACAGTTTTTTGGCTTTCTCGACTGCTTCTTCGATACCGCCGACCATGTAGAACGCCTGCTCCGGCAGGTGATCGTAGTCGCCGTTGAGAATGCCCTTGAAGCCAGCGATGGTGTCCTTCAGGGAAACGTACTTGCCCGGCGAGCCGGTGAAGACTTCCGCTACGAAGAACGGCTGGGACAGGAAGCGCTGGATCTTACGAGCGCGCGCCACCAGCAGCTTGTCGGCTTCGGACAGTTCGTCCATGCCCAGGATCGCGATGATGTCCTTCAGCTCCTTGTAGCGCTGCAGAACATACTGGACGCCGCGAGCGGTGTCGTAGTGATCCTGGCCGATCACCAGCGGATCGAGCTGACGGGAGGTCGAGTCCAGCGGGTCGACCGCGGGGTAGATACCCAGCGAGGCGATGTCACGGGACAGTACGACGGTCGCGTCCAGGTGGGCGAAGGTGGTCGCCGGGGACGGGTCGGTGAGGTCGTCCGCGGGAACGTATACGGCCTGGATCGAGGTGATCGAACCTTTCTTGGTGGAGGTGATGCGTTCCTGCAGAACGCCCATCTCTTCGGCCAGGGTCGGCTGATAGCCCACCGCGGACGGCATACGGCCCAGCAGTGCGGACACTTCGGTACCGGCGAGGGTGTAACGGTAGATGTTGTCGATGAACAACAGAACGTCACGGCCTTCGTCACGGAACTTCTCGGCCATGGTCAGGCCGGTCAGTGCGACGCGCAGACGGTTGCCCGGCGGCTCGTTCATCTGGCCGTATACCAGGGCTACCTTGTCCAGTACGTTGGAATCCTTCATCTCGTGGTAGAAGTCGTTACCCTCACGAGTACGCTCGCCCACACCCGCGAACACGGAATAACCGCTGTGCTCGATGGCGATGTTACGGATCAGTTCCATCATGTTGACGGTCTTGCCCACGCCGGCGCCGCCGAACAGGCCTACCTTGCCGCCCTTGGCGAACGGGCAGACCAGGTCGATCACCTTGATGCCGGTTTCCAGCAGCTCGTTGCCGCCAGCCTGGTCGGCATAGGACGGAGCTTCGCGGTGGATGCCCCAGCGCTCTTCTTCGCCGATGGGACCGGCTTCGTCGATCGGGTTGCCCAGTACGTCCATGATCCGGCCCAGGGTCGCTTTACCGACCGGCACGGAGATGGCAGCACCAGTGCTGTCCACGTTCAGGCCACGCTTGAGGCCTTCGGTGGAACCCATCGCAATGGAACGAACCACGCCGTCGCCCAGCTGCTGCTGGACTTCCAGGGTGGTTTCAACGCCCTGAACCTTCAGGGCTTCATAGATGCTCGGCACGGCATCGCGCGGGAATTCCACGTCGATCACGGCGCCGATGATTTGAACGATACGTCCGCTACTCATGTCTGGTTCCTCTGAATTTTGAACCTGTTCTTACACCGCGGCAGCGCCGCCGACGATTTCCGAGATTTCCTGGGTGATCGCCGCCTGACGCGCCTTGTTGTAGATCAGCTGCAAATCGCTGATCAGCTCGCCGGCGTTGTCGGTAGCGTTCTTCATTGCAATCATCCGGGCCGCCTGCTCACAGGCGTTGTTCTCAACCACGGCCTGGTACACCTGGGATTCCACGTAACGCACCAGCAGCCCGTCGAGGAGCGACTTGGCGTCGGGTTCGTAGAGATAGTCCCAGTGGTGCTTCAGCTCCTGATCGTCATCGGCCACCAGCGGAATCAGCTGTTCCACGGTCGGCTTCTGGGTCATGGTGTTGACGAACTTGTTGGAGACCACGAACAGGCGATCGATACGGCCTTCGAGGTATGCGTCGAGCATCACCTTGACACTGCCGATCAGGTCGTTGATCGAAGGCTCTTCGCCGAGGTGGCTGATAGCTGCCACGACGTTGCCGCCGAAACTGCGGAAGAACGAAGCGCCCTTGCTACCGATCACGCAAAGGTCGATTTCCGCCCCTTGCTCGCGGTAGCCGCTCATGTCCTTGACGAGGGACTTGAACAGGTTGATGTTCAGACCGCCGCACAGACCACGGTCACTGCTCACCACGATGTAGCCGACGCGCTTGACTTCACGCTCGACCATGAACGGGTGACGGTATTCCGGGTTGGCGTTGGCCAGATGGCCGATCACCTGGCGAATACGCTCCGCGTAGGGACGGCCGGCCGCCATGCGCATTTGTGCCTTGCGCATCTTGCTCACCGCCACTTTTTCCATGGCATTGGTGATCTTTTGCGTGCTTTTGATGCTCGCAATCTTGCTGCGAATCTCTTTTGCGCCTGCCATTTGACACCTATCGGGTTAGCAGGCGGGAGCCTCGCGGCTCCCGCTGCGGCTTACCAGGTTTGGGTGGCCTTGAACTTCTCGATGCCGGCCTTGATGCCCGCGTCGATTTCGTCGTTGAAGTCACCTTTCTCGTTGATCTTCGCCAGCAGAGCGGCATGCTCGCGCTGGAAGTAGGAGATCAACGCCTGCTCGAAGCTACCGACCTTGGCGATTTCGACGTCCTGCAGGAAACCACGCTCGGCGGCATACAGGGACAGCGACATCTCGGCGATCGACATCGGCGCGTACTGCTTCTGCTTCATCAGCTCGGTAACGCGCTGACCATGCTCCAGCTGCTTGCGGGTCGCTTCGTCCAGGTCCGAGGCGAACTGGGCGAAGGCCGCCAGTTCACGGTACTGGGCCAGAGCGGTACGAATGCCGCCGGACAGCTTCTTGATGATCTTGGTCTGGGCCGCGCCACCTACGCGGGATACCGAGATACCGGCGTTGACGGCCGGACGGATACCCGAGTTGAACATGGCGGATTCCAGGAAGATCTGGCCGTCGGTGATCGAGATCACGTTGGTCGGAACGAACGCGGAAACGTCGCCGGCCTGGGTCTCGATGATCGGCAGCGCGGTCAGCGAGCCGGTCTTGCCGGTCACGGCGCCGTTGGTGAACTTCTCGACATACTCTTCGGAAACGCGGGAAGCGCGCTCCAGCAGACGGCTGTGGAGATAGAACACGTCGCCCGGGTAGGCTTCGCGGCCCGGCGGACGGCGCAGCAGCAGGGAGATCTGGCGATAAGCCACGGCCTGCTTGGACAGGTCGTCGTAGACGATCAGGGCGTCTTCGCCGCGATCGCGGAAGTATTCGCCCATGGTGCAACCGGAGTACGGCGCCAGGTATTGCAGGGCGGCGGACTCGGAAGCGCTGGCGGCGACCACGATGGTGTTGGCCAGGGCACCGTTCTCTTCCAGCTTGCGTACGACGTTGGCGATAGTGGACTGCTTCTGGCCGATGGCCACGTAGACGCACTTAATGCCGCTGTCTTTCTGGTTGATGATGGCGTCGACCGCGAGGGCGGTCTTGCCGATCTGGCGGTCGCCGATGATCAGCTCGCGCTGGCCACGGCCTACCGGGATCATGGCGTCGACCGACTTGTAGCCGGTCTGTACCGGCTGGTCTACCGACTTACGCCAGATCACGCCCGGAGCGACCTTCTCGACCGCGTCGGTGGCCTTGGCGTCGATCGGACCCTTGCCGTCGATCGGATTGCCCAGTGCGTCGACTACGCGACCCAGCAGTTCCGGACCGACCGGAACCTCCAGGATGCGCCCGGTGCACTTGGCGTTCATGCCTTCGGCGAGGCCCTGGTATTCACCCAGGACCACGGCACCCACGGAATCCTGCTCCAGGTTCAGCGCCATACCGTAGACGCCGCCCGGGAACTCGATCATCTCGCCGTACATGACGTCGGCCAGACCGTAGATGCGCACGATACCGTCGGACACGCTGACGATGGTGCCTTCGTTTCGTGCTTGGGAGGCGACGTCGAGTTTCTCGATGCGCCCCTTGATGATTTCACTAATTTCGGAAGGATTGAGTTGCTGCATGCCGCTGCCCCTTCAAACTCAAGATTTCAACGCTTCGGCCAGTTTCGCGAGCTTGCCGCGCACCGAGCCATCGATTACCAAGTCACCGGCGCGAATGATCACGCCGCCGATCAGGCTCGCGTCTTCCGACGCATGTAGCCGCACTTCGCGACTGAGCCGGGCGCTGAGAGCCTTGGCGAGTTTGTCCTGCTGTTCTTTGCTCAAGGTGAAGGCACTGGTGACTTCTACCTCGACCGACTTTTCCTGCTCGGCCTTCAACTGCTCGTACATCTCAGCGATGGTCGGCAGCAGTTCGAGCCGCTTGTTCTCAGCCACAGTCCGGACGAAGTTCTGGGCTGGTGCATTCAGCTTGTCGCCGCACACATCGATCAGGCTCTGGGCCTTGGCCGAAGAGGTCAGCTGAGGCTCTTTGAGCAGCTGGCGCACGGTGTCGTCCTGCGACACTGCGGCCAGCACACCCAGCGCAGCCGACCAATCGGCCAGTTGCTGATGAGCCTGGGCGTACTCGAAAGCCGCCTTTGCGTAGGGACGAGCCAACGTGGTCAGTTCTGCCATAGCGCCCTCGCTTAGATCTCGGCTGCCAGTTTGGAAACCAGCTGCTCGTGCGCGTTTGCGTCGATCGAAGCACCCAGGATCTTCTCTGCGCCGGTGACGGCCAGGGCACCCACTTGGGCACGCAGGGCGTCCTTGACGCTGTTCAGTTCCTGTTCGATTTCCGCTTGGGCCTGGGCCTTCAGGCGTTCGCCTTCGGTACGGGCCTGGTCGCGGGCTTCATCGACGATCTGGTTAGCGCGTTTCTTCGCCTGTTCGACGATTTCGGCTGCCTGAGCCTTGGCTTCGCGCAGTTGCTGGCCCGCTTTCTCATGAGCCAGCTCCAGATCACGAGCCGCGCGGTTGGCAGCGTCCAGGCCGTCAGCGATCTTCTTCTGACGCTCTTGCAGAGCCGCGATGACCGGAGGCCACACGAACTTCATGCAGAACAGCACAAAGATGAAGAACGCAACGGACTGGCCAATCAGGGTTGCATTAATGTTCACGCCAACACCTCGCTCGTTCGTTGTCCGTCAAACACTCAAATCGAATGATTCGAGTGATTAGCCGGCGATTTGACCAACGAAGGGATTCGCGAAGGTGAAGAACAGGGCGATACCCACACCGATCATGGTCACGGCGTCCAGCAGGCCGGCGACGATGAACATTTTCACCTGCAGCATCGGAACCATTTCAGGCTGACGAGCTGCGCCTTCCAGGAACTTGCCACCCAGCAGACCGAAACCGATGGCGGTACCCAGGGCACCCAGGCCAATCAGCAGAGCAACGGCGATAGCAGTCAGTCCAACTACAGTTTCCATTTTTCCTCCCGACTTTTTGTCGTGTTGGTTAAAGGTTGAAGCGAATCGATTAATGGTTGTCTTCGTGCGCCATCGACAGGTAGACGATGGTCAGCATCATGAAGATGAAGGCCTGCAGGGTGATGATCAGGATGTGGAACACAGCCCACGCCCAGTTCAGGGCTACGCCCAGGGCACTCAGCAGGAACATTCCGCTACCGAACATGACGGCGATCAGAATGAAGATCAGTTCGCCGGCATACATGTTGCCGAACAGACGCAGCGCCAGCGAAACCGGCTTGGCGATCAGGGTCACGAACTCGAGCAGGAAGTTCACCGGAATCAGCAGGATCTGAACGACGATGTTCTTGCTGCTGAAGGGGTGCAGGGTCAGTTCACCGAGGAAGCCGCCGATGCCCTTGACCTTGATGCTGTAAAAGACGATCAGGGCGAACACCGAGATCGACAGGCCGAGGGTGGCGTTCGGGTCGGTGGTGGCCACCGCGCGGAAGAACAGGTGCTCGTCGCCGGTGATCTTCGCGGCCAGCATCGGCAGGTAGTCCACCGGTACCAGGTCGATCAGGTTGAGCAGGAAGATCCAGACGAACACGGTCAGGGCCAGGGGCGCGATCAACGGGTTACGCCCGTGGAAGGTGTCCTTGACGCTGGTGTCGACGAACTCGACCATCACCTCGACGAAGTTCTGCAGTCCACCCGGCTGGCCGCTGGTGGCCTTCTTGGCCGCCAGGCGGAAGATGAACAGGAACACCACGCCGAGCAGTACCGACCAGCCCAGGGTGTCTACGTGGAATGCCCAGAAGCCCATTTCCTTGGCTTGCTCGGCGGTGTGGGCGAACCCCCAATCACCATTAGGCAGACGCCCGAAGGTCAGGTTCTGCAAGTGGTGCTGGATGTAACCCGAAGCGGTTTCTGCTGCCATGTTTGCCTCAATCGCTCTAAGGTCTTGTAAATGTTTTTCCCATCAGCAGGGGTGCGCACCAGCTGACCATCAGGGTCAGCAGATAGACACCGAACAGAGCCGGCGCCATCAGTGGCTTCACGCCTGCGAACGTCAGTGCGAAGAGCACCGCCGTCAGAATCAGTTTCCCGGCTTCGCCCGCATAGAAAGAGCGAACGATTTCCCGGGCAGCCCGCGCTCCGCTGAAACGGAACGCCTTGTAGGCGAAATAACAATTCGGCAACCAGGCGATCATCCCTCCCAGCAGTCCGGAATATCCGGCTACCGGTCCCCAAGAAATCCACAGGGAGATCGCAGCAACAAGCACTACTACCAGTTGGACGAGCAGCAATCTGAATGCCGGCAGGCGACTTGGCATGCGGGACTCCATCGCGCTCTCAGTCTTCTGGTGTCGGCACTGCCAAATCAACGACTTGGCATAAAAAGTGCCCACAAAATAGCGCGCAGAGTATAGGGGGGGAGTCCCCCCTGTTCAACTGGCTGGTAGTGATTTCCGACTACCCGCTACAACCCAAAGTGTGTCAACGGATGTGGGCGAGAACGCCCTGCAGTTCATCCAGGGAGCTGTAGCGGATGACCAACTGTCCCTTGCCCTTCTGACCATGCCGGATCTGCACCGAAGCGCCCAGGCGCTCGGCCAGGCGCTGTTCCAGGCGGGCGATGTCCGGGTCGCTCTTGACCGGTCCCGCAGGCTTGCCCGGGGCATGCGTCCACTGCCGAACCAGGGCTTCGGTCTGACGTACGGTCAGCCCATGTGCGACAACATGTCGCGCCCCTTCCACCTGCCGTTCTGCCGGCAGACCGAGGAGCGCACGGGCATGGCCCATCTCCAGGTCGCCATGGGAAAGCAGGGTCTTGATCTCTTCCGGCAGGCCGATCAGGCGCAGCAGGTTGGTAATGGTCGCGCGCGACTTGCCGACCGCTTCCGCGACCTGCTGCTGGGTCAGCTGGAACTCCTGCTGCAAGCGCTGCAGGGCAGCGGCTTCCTCGATCGGGTTGAGGTCCTCGCGCTGGATGTTCTCGATCAGCGCCATGGCGATGGCCGCTTCGTCCGGCACGTCGCGCACCAGCGCCGGGATCTTTTCCAGTCCGGCCTGCTGGCTGGCCCGCCAGCGCCGCTCGCCGGCGATGATCTCGTAGCGGCCATTGGCGATCGGCCGCACCACGATGGGCTGCATCACGCCCTGGGCCTTGATCGACTGCGCCAGTTCCTCCAGCGCCTGAGGGTCCATGTCGCGACGCGGCTGGTACTTGCCGCGCTGCATCAGGTCGAGGGGGATCTGCTGCAACTCGCGGCGGTCGGCCTGTACGGCTTCCTCCTGCAGTTTGGCGGGACTCGAGCCGCCCAGCAGGGCATCGAGCCCGCGTCCCAGTCCACGTTTCTTGGCTGCCATGCGGGTTCCTTATGCGGTTGCGGCGCGGCCTTTGGCGCGCTGGCGGCGGACCAGCTCGCCGGCCAGCGCCAGGTAGGCGATGGCGCCGCGGGATTGCTTGTCGTAAACCAGCGCCGGCATGCCGAAGCTGGGGGCTTCGGCGAGGCGCACGTTACGCGGGATGACGGTGCTGTAGAGGGTGTCGCCGAAATGCTCCTGCAACTGCGCGGAGACATCGTTGGTCAGGCTGATGCGCGGATCGTACATGGTCCGCAACAGACCCTCGATCTTCAGCGTCGGGTTGAGCAACTGGCCGATGCGCTGGATGCTGTTCATCAGGTCGGTCAGCCCCTCCAGCGCGTAGTACTCGCACTGCATGGGGATGATCACGCCGTCGGCGGCGGTCAGCGCGTTGACGGTGAGCATCGACAGCGACGGCGGGCAGTCGATGAGGATGTAGTCGTAGTTCTCGCGGATCGGCGCCAGCGCGTTGCGCAGGCGATTTTCCTTCATGTCCATTTCCAGCAGCACCACTTCCGCGGCGGTCAGGTCGCGGTTGGCCGGCAGCAACTGGTAGCCGCCGTGTTCGGAGAACTGCATGGCCTCGGCGAGGTTGCACTCGCCGGTGAGCACGTCGTAGATGGAGTGCTCCAGGTTGTGCTTGTCGATGCCGCTGCCGGTGGTGGCGTTGCCCTGGGGATCCAGGTCCAGCAGGAGGACGCGGCGCTTGGTCGCCACGAGGGAGGCCGCGAGGTTGATACAGGTCGTGGTCTTGCCGACACCGCCTTTCTGGTTGGCGATCGCGAATACCTTAGCCATGGTTATCCCTGTTCCCCCTCATGCTGTGCGCCGCAGTATCAGCAGATGCCGCTGACCTTGGCAACCGGGTACCGCCAGCGCGTGCTCGGCTTCGACCCGGAAATCCTCCGGGAGTGCCGCCAGCTCTTCGTTCGGATGCACGCCCTTCATCGCCAGCCAGCGGGTTTCCTGGCCACCGAGGTGGCGGGTCCAGTTGGCGAAGTCCTCCAGGCTGCTGAAAGCGCGGGAAACGATGCCATCGAAGGGGCTCTCGGGACGGAAGGCTTCCACCCGGCTGTGCACGACTTCGAGGTTGGCCAGCTTCAGCTCGAGCTTCACCTGGGTCAGGAAGCGGGTCTTCTTGCCGTTGCTGTCGAGCAGGGTCAGGCGCTTTTCCGGGAACAGGATGGCCAGCGGCACGCCGGGCATGCCGCCGCCGCTGCCGACATCCAGCCAGTTATCCCCAGCCTCGGCATAAGGCACGATGCTCAGGCTGTCGAGCAGGTGGCGCGAAACCATCTCGTCCGGGTCGCGTACGGCGGTCAGGTTGTAGGCCTTGTTCCATTTGATCAGCAGGGCCAGGTAGGCCAGCAGCTGGCGTTGCTTGTCGGCGTCGAGGGCGACGCCTAGCTCGTCAGCACCGCGCGCGAGTTCGTCGGCGTGGTGTTGGGTTACCGCAGACATCAAGCGCTCTGCTCCAGTTGGCGGCCAGAGGCACGCTTCTTCAGGTGGATCAACAACAGCGAAATCGCAGCCGGCGTGACGCCGGGGATCCGCGAAGCCTGTCCGAGGGTTTCCGGACGGGCCTGGTTCAGCTTGTTCTGGATTTCCTTCGACAGGCCGGAAATCCCCAGGTAATCGATATCCACAGGCAGGCGGGTATCTTCGCTGGCGCGCAGACGGGAGATTTCCTCCTGCTGGCGGTCGATGTAGCCGGCGTACTTGGTGCGAATCTCCACCTGCTCGGCCACCTGGGGGTTATCCACAGCGTTGCCGGTGATCTCCACCAGGCCGGCGTAATCGATCTCGGGGCGGCTCAGCAGGTTGAGCAGATTGTATTCATGGGTCAGCGGCGTACCGAAGCGCTCGGCGATGGCGTCGCCCTGCGGGGTATTCGGCCGCACCCAGGTGCTCTTCAGCCGCTGTTCCTCGCGTTCGATACCTTCGCGCTTGGCTTCGAAGGCAGCCCAGCGCCGATCGTCGACAAGGCCCAGCTCGCGTCCCTTCTCGGTGAGACGCAGGTCGGCGTTGTCCTCGCGGAGGATCAGGCGGTATTCCGCCCGCGAGGTGAACATGCGGTACGGCTCCTGGGTGCCGAGCGTGATCAGGTCGTCCACCAGCACGCCGATGTAGGCCTCGTCGCGGCGCGGGCACCAGCTGTCCTTGCCTTGCGAACGCAACGCAGCATTGGCGCCGGCCAGCAGGCCCTGGGCGCCAGCTTCCTCGTAGCCGGTGGTGCCGTTGATCTGGCCGGCGAAGAACAGGCCGCCGATGACCTTGGTCTCCAGGCTGTACCTGAGATCGCGGGGATCGAAGAAGTCGTACTCGATCGCATAGCCCGGCCGCACGATGTGGGCGTTTTCCATGCCACGGATGGAACGCACGATCTGCAGTTGCACGTCGAACGGCAGGGACGTGGAAATGCCGTTGGGATACAGCTCGTGGGTCGTCAGGCCTTCCGGCTCGAGGAAGACCTGGTGGCTTTCCTTATCGGCGAAGCGATGGATCTTGTCTTCGATCGAAGGGCAGTAGCGCGGGCCGATGCCTTCGATCACACCGGAATACATCGGCGAACGATCGAGGTTGGCGGCGATGATCTCGTGGGTCCGGGCGTTGGTATGGGTGATCCAGCAACTGACCTGCTCGGGATGCTGTTCCTTCGAACCGAGGAAGGACATCACCGGGATCGGCGTGTCGCCCGGCTGCTCGGTCATCACCGAGAAGTCCACGCTGCGCCCGTCGATCCGCGGCGGCGTACCGGTCTTCAGCCGGCCGACCCGCAGCGGCAATTCACGCAGACGCCGCGCCAGTGCGATGGACGGCGGGTCGCCGGCGCGTCCGCCTGAGTAGTTCTCCAGGCCGATGTGGATAAGTCCGCCGAGGAAGGTGCCGGTAGTCAGGACCACGTTGTCGGCATGGAAGCGCAGTCCCATCTGGGTCACTACGCCGCGGACCTGATCCTGCTCGACGATCAGGTCGTCGCAGGCCTGCTGGAATATCCACAGGTTCGGCTGGTTTTCCAGTGTATGGCGGATAGCGGCCTTATAGAGCACGCGATCGGCTTGTGCACGAGTGGCGCGCACTGCCGGCCCCTTGCGGCTGTTAAGGATGCGGAACTGGATACCGCCCTTGTCGGTGGCTTCGGCCATGGCGCCGCCAAGGGCGTCGATTTCCTTGACCAGATGGCTCTTGCCGATGCCGCCGATGGCGGGGTTGCAGCTCATCTGCCCCAGGGTTTCCACATTGTGGGTCAACAGCAGGGTTTTCACACCCATGCGCGCAGCCGCGAGTGCGGCTTCGGTGCCTGCATGGCCACCGCCGATCACGATTACGTCAAAACGGGTAGGGAAATCCACCACGCACCTCGGCCTGTTCAGAAGCAGGAATTCAGGAAAGCCGGACAGTATAAGGATTTAGCGAACCTGAATGAAGACTCCTGGACAAAAAATAGCCAATCCAGATCGAGGGAGCAAAACGGCTCGGCGGGCTTACAAAAAATAAAAGGAAAGGAATGTTTATATCTTTTTAGAACTTGTGTTTATTGCTTAGCAGCGGCTTTTCTGTTGATAAGTACGTCGAGCCCAGTAAAGACATAGCCTGTAGCGAATGATAAGGCTGTCCCAAACCCTATCTGGGCCCTGTTGATAAGCGTTTTTTAGCTGTGGATGGAATGGCTCGTTATCAACATGTGGAGTTATGCACAGAGCTTCGGCGGGTTTATCTACCCTCCTGTCCCTGGGGTTTTCCACAGGTTTCAGGCGAGTGTATCCGGGCCGCGGCAGGACCGCAGCCAGGTAGGAGAAGGAGATGGAAAGGCGTGGGAAAGGCTCAGTCGTTGCCGCTTTCCAGCGTATCGATGGATGACGACAGGCGCTCGAAGCGGCGCTTGGCGGAGACCTGGAAATCCCGCTCGGAGCCCTCGTTAGCGGGTTTGCGCAGCAGTAGCCGAGCACTGAGCCCGCTAGAGCGGTCGTAACTGCCGAACCAGTCGATCATCTGTCCGACCTGGCATTCGCCGCCGAGCCACACCGCCAGGTTGGCTACGATCTCCATGCTGTAGTGTCCGAGTGCTCGCCGTGGGACGCCTTGGGAGCCGAAGGCGAGGGCCCCGCCTGGCCGGTATCGACGGAGTCCAGGGTCTGCAACAGCTCTTTTCGCAGAATCTCTTCCAGGCTTGTGGATAAACCGCTTACCGGGTTGACTTGCGTGCACGGAACGTCCCGGCGCGTGGCGATAGCGCCAGGCGAGACAACGGGATAGATACGCCGTTCGAGAGGGGCGAGCAGATAGAGATTGACCACAGCGCAGCGCCTTCGCGGACGCCGGATCGGAGCGCGGTGCCTGTGCATAAACCTCTCCCAGGTGGATATCCATCCCATGCAGACCGACATCGGCGCAGATGGTTTTCTCGGGGACGAAGCGGCGCGCCGGCAATCCATGCCTGCGTGGTTGAGTGCCGGCGGCAAGGGGCACAGTGAAAGGAAAGTACGCAGAACCGGAGCGAACCTTGCCCTGGTTATCCACAACTCGGCGTGGGCCGAGCCCCATTACTTGCCGATGCAGAAACTCGAGAAGATGCGACCCAGCAGGTCGTCGGGGGTGAATGCGCCGGTGATTTCGCCCAGGTGCTGCTGGGCCTGGCGCAGATCCTCGGCCAGCAGTTCGCCGGCGCCATTGTGGATAAGTTGGCTGTGGCCATGCTCCAGCGCCTGCCCTGCCAGGCGTAGCGCTTCCAAGTGGCGCCGGCGGGCGCTGAAACCGCTTTCCGCGGTCTGTTCGAAGCCCATGCAGGCCTTCAGGTGTTCGCGCAGCAGCTCCAGGCCGGCGCCGGTGCGCGCCGAGAGGGTGATGGTGACGTGGCCGTCCGCGCTTTCCTCGAGGCCAATGGACTCTGTGGACAAATCCGCCTTGTTGCGGATCAGGGTGACCTTGCCCGGTTCCGGTCGCTGGTCGAGAAACTCCGGCCATAGGGAAAACGGGTCCGCTGCTTCCGGGGCGGTGGCGTCCACCACCAGCAGCACGCGATCGGCTTCGCCGATGGCTTTCAGCGCACGTTCCACGCCGATCTTTTCCACATGGTCCTCGGTATCCCGCAGGCCTGCGGTGTCCACCACATGCAGGGGCATGCCATCGATGTGGATATGTTCGCGCAATACATCGCGGGTGGTGCCGGCTATGTCCGTGACGATGGCCGCCTCGCGACCGGCCAGGGCATTCAGCAGGCTGGACTTGCCGGCATTCGGTCGTCCGGCGATGACCACGGTCATGCCGTCGCGCAGCAGGGCGCCTTGGGAAGCTTCGCGCTGCACTGTGGATAATTCTGTGCGTACTTTTTCCAGAAGCCCCAGTACATGGCCATCGGCGAGGAAGTCGATTTCTTCCTCGGGGAAGTCGATGGCGGCTTCGACATAGATGCGCAGGGAAATCAGTTGCTCGGTCAATGCATGTACCCGGCGTGAGAATTCGCCCTGCAGGGAACGCAATGCATTGCGCGCGGCCTGCTCCGAGCTGGCCTCGATCAGATCGGCGATGGCTTCGGCCTGGGCCAGGTCGAGCTTGTCGTTGAGGAACGCGCGCTCGCTGAACTCGCCCGGTCGCGCCTGGCGGGCGCCCAGTTCCAGACAACGCTGCACCAGCAGGTCGAGTACCACGGGGCCGCCGTGCCCCTGCAGTTCGAGTACATCTTCGCCGGTGAACGAGTTCGGGCCGGGGAAATACAGTGACAGGCCTTCGTCGATCACCTGCCCACCGGCATCGAGGAACGGTCCGTAATGCGCATGCCGGGCTTTCAGCTGGCGTCCGCTCACGGCCACGGCCATCTGTCCGGCGAGAGGTCCGGAGACGCGGACGATTCCCACGCCGCCGCGGCCCTGGGCGGTAGCGATCGCGACGATGGTTTCGGTGGCGGCTTGCATGTGGATATCTCCGGATAGCAAGACGCCCCTCGAGGGGGCGTCTTGTTGTGGACAGTTTTCGCGATAGACGTCAGGCGGTCTTCGCGGCTGCCTCGATCTTGCGGGTAATGTACCACTGCTGTGCGATCGACAGGCAGTTGTTGACTACCCAGTACAGCACCAGACCGGCTGGGAACCAGAGGAAGAAGAAGGTGAAGATGATCGGCATCAGTTTCATCACCTTGGCCTGCATCGGGTCCGGCGGGGTCGGGTTGAGCATCTGCTGGATCAGCATGGTGCCGCCCATGACGATCGGCAGGATGAAGAACGGATCCTTCACCGACAGGTCGGTGATCCAGCCGAGCCACGGCGCCTGGCGCATTTCCACGCTTTCCAGGAGTACCCAGTAGAGGGAGAGGAAGACCGGCATCTGGACCAGGATCGGCAGGCAGCCGCCCAGCGGATTGATCTTCTCCTTCTTGTACAGCTCCATCATCGCCTGGGACATCTTCTGCCGATCGTCGCCGTGCTGTTCCTTGATCGCCTGCATCTTCGGCGACACCGCGCGCATGCGCGCCATCGAACGGTAGCTGGCGGCGGACAACGGGAAGAAGGCCAGCTTGATCAGGACGGTCAGGGCGATGATCGACCAGCCCCAGTTGCCGATCAGGCTGTGGATATGTTGCAGCAGCCAGAAGATCGGCTGGGCGATGAACCAGAGGAAACCGTAGTCGACGGTCAGTTCCAGGCCCGGGGAGAGTTCCTTCAGGTGCTTCTGGAGTTTCGGGCCGGCATACAGGGTCAGGTCGGTTTCCACCTTGCTACCCGCCGGAACGCTCAGGGTCGGGCCGGTGAAACCGACGATGTAGTTGCCCTGGCCGTCCTTGCGGGTCATGACCTGGTGCTGCTCGCCCTTGGTCGGAACCCAGGCGGTCACGAAGTAGTGTTGCAGCCAGGCGACCCAGCCACCCTGCACGGACTCCTTGAACTGTTCCTTGTCCATGTCCTTGGTGGAAATCTTCTTGTACGGCGAATCCGGGGTCCAGACCGCGGCGCCGAGGTAGGTGGACACCCCGGTGGCGGTGGTCGAGGACGGGTCGGCGCTGCCGTCGCGCTTGAGCTGGGCGAACAGGTTGCCGCTCCAGGTCTTGCCGCTCTGGTTGTCGATCAGGTAGCTGACGCCGACCTGATAGGCGTTTTCATTGATGCACTCGATCTTCTTCTGGGCCTTTTCCTTGTCCGAGCAATCGGCTTTCAGGCCACGGTGGAAGGTGAAGCGCTTGATGTAGTTGACACCGTCGTGGCTGAAGCTCAGGTCCACGACCAGTTCGTTCTGGCCGTCGGCCAACTGGTAGCTGCTCTGCGCACTGCGGAACAGTGGGCGGCCGGCGCTGCTGGCGTCCGGGCCGTCGGCACCGGTGAGACCGCTCTGCGCCAGGTAGGTACGTTCGCGACCGTTGTCGAAGAGCGGGAACGGCACGTCCGGACGGTCCAGGCGGCGCGGATACTGCAACAGGCCGAGCTGGACGATATCGCCGCCACGGGGATCGATGGCCAGGTCGAGGACGTCGGTCTTCACCTGGATCAGCTTGTCGCTGACCGCAACCGGCTTGTCGGCGGCTTCGCTGCCGGCCGCGCTGCTCTGGGCAGTGGGAACGTCACTGCTGGTGCCCGAGGCGGACGGAGTGTCCGGCAGGCCTTGCGTGGTGTTCATCGAAGCGCTGGCGGCGGGCAGCTCAGGCTGACCGTAATCCTTGTTCCACTGGAGAACCAGCAGGTAGGACACGACTGCAAGGGCGACGATGAGAATCGAGCGTTGAATGTCCATGGTTACTCGGCCATCGAGAAAGGGCGGTGCTTGAAGGAAACTGACAGTAGCAGATCGCGGCTACGGGATTGCCAGTGATGGAGCCGAGTGGAGGAAACCGCACTCGGGCGACCATTGCGTCGCGGGCCATGCTGCGCGATAGCCTCGTACGCTAGGGAAGTACAACTTGGCTGGGAACGACGGTGCCGGGTCATCGAAGGGGGGATGACACTACAGGGATCGGGATGCGCGGGCATCGACCTATGCATGAGTACCGTCGGCCACGCCAGGGGCGTCAGCAGGGCTTTCCGTGCGAGGTCGATTGCGCAACAGGCGTTTCCAGAGCTTGCCGAACTGCTGGTGCAGCTCCGGATTTTCCAGTTCGCCCAGGCCTTTGCGCGCGATCACCACGATATCCCAGCCAGCCAGGGTTTCCTGGTTATGGCGGAACGATTCGCGGATCAGGCGTTTGAGGCGATTGCGCTGGACGGCGAGCTTGACGTTCTTCTTGCCGATCACCAGGCCCAGGCGGGGGTGATCGAGACCGTTCTCGCGCGCCAGCAGCAGGACGTGCTTGCCGGGGACCTTGCCGGTCGGAGAGTCGAAGACTGCGCTGAATTGCCGGGCTGTCAGTAGACGCTTGTCCCGGTCGAAGTCCCGACTCACCACCCGTACCGGATAAATCAGACGGTCAGACGCTTACGGCCTTTGGCGCGACGACGCGACAGAACCTGACGGCCGTTCTTGGTGGCCATACGGGCGCGGAAACCGTGGACGCGAGCGCGCTTGAGGGTGCTGGGTTGGAAAGTACGTTTCATGATTCGGTACCTGGGTTGACGACTTGAGGTCGCAGTGACCCCGTTTAAAGAGACCGGCGATTCTAGTGAAATCGAACGGGCAGGTCAATTTCCAACCAGCGATGACGTAATAGATAGATACAAGGAAGTCATTTTTCTTTTAAAGGATAGAAACGGTTAATGCTCTTGGGACGGCGCTTTTCTGTGCATAACTCGATGAAGCCCAGCAATTGCGTGTTTCTCCGGCAGGCAAAAGGTTGTCGAGAACCGGTGTCGACGCTGTTTCCTTCCTGAGCGAAGCCTGGGGATGAACGAGATGGTTATCCACAGCGGTTTTTTCCACACGGCTGTGCGCAGGGATGTACCCCCTTCAAAGCAAGGGTTATCCACAAAGTCCAGGACGACCGTCCGTCGGCCTGCCTGCTTTTATTAAGGTCTTGATTTGCTTGGGGCCTCAGCGCATCGGCATGTGGATAAGTCCGGCCCGTCCGGCTACAATAGGCGCTTATTTCGTTGTGCCGCCTTTCCAATCTTTGGGGGATATCCGTGTCCGTGGAACTTTGGCAGCAGTGCGTGGATCTTCTCCGCGATGAGCTGCCGTCCCAACAATTCAACACCTGGATCCGTCCCTTGCAGGTCGAAGCCGAAGGCGACGAATTGCGTGTGTATGCACCCAACCGTTTCGTCCTCGATTGGGTGAACGAGAAATACCTCGGTCGGCTTCTGGAACTGCTCGGTGAACGCGGCGAGGGTCAGTTGCCCGCGCTTTCCTTATTAATAGGCAGCAAGCGTAGCCGTACGCCGCGCGCCGCCATCGTCCCATCGCAGACCCACGTGGCTCCCCCGCCTCCGGTTGCTCCGCCGCCGGCGCCAGTGCAGCCGGTATCGGCCGCGCCCGTGGTAGTGCCACGTGAAGAGCTGCCGCCAGTGACGACGGCTCCCAGCGTGTCGAGCGATCCCTATGAGCCGGAAGAACCCAGCATCGATCCGCTGGCCGCCGCCATGCCGGCCGGAGCAGCGCCTGCGGTGCGCACCGAGCGCAACGTCCAGGTCGAAGGTGCGCTGAAGCACACCAGCTATCTCAACCGTACCTTCACCTTCGAGAACTTCGTCGAGGGCAAGTCCAACCAGTTGGCCCGCGCCGCCGCCTGGCAGGTGGCGGACAACCTCAAGCACGGCTACAACCCGCTGTTCCTCTACGGTGGCGTCGGTCTGGGCAAGACCCACCTGATGCATGCGGTGGGCAACCACCTGCTGAAGAAGAACCCGAACGCCAAGGTGGTCTACCTGCATTCGGAACGTTTCGTCGCGGACATGGTGAAGGCCTTGCAGCTCAACGCCATCAACGAATTCAAGCGCTTCTACCGCTCGGTGGACGCACTGTTGATCGACGACATCCAGTTCTTCGCCCGTAAGGAGCGCTCCCAGGAGGAGTTCTTCCACACCTTCAATGCCCTTCTCGAAGGCGGCCAGCAGGTGATCCTCACCAGCGACCGCTATCCGAAGGAAATCGAAGGCCTGGAAGAGCGGCTGAAATCCCGCTTCGGCTGGGGCCTGACGGTGGCCGTCGAGCCGCCGGAACTGGAAACCCGGGTGGCGATCCTGATGAAGAAGGCTGAGCAGGCGAAGATCGAGCTGCCGCACGATGCGGCCTTCTTCATCGCCCAGCGCATCCGTTCCAACGTGCGCGAACTGGAAGGTGCGCTGAAGCGGGTGATCGCCCACTCGCACTTCATGGGCCGGCCGATCACCATCGAGCTGATTCGCGAGTCGCTGAAGGACCTGTTGGCCCTTCAGGACAAGCTGGTCAGCATCGACAACATCCAGCGCACCGTCGCCGAGTACTACAAGATCAAGATATCCGATCTGTTGTCCAAGCGGCGTTCGCGCTCGGTGGCGCGCCCGCGCCAGGTGGCCATGGCGCTCTCCAAGGAGCTGACCAACCACAGCCTGCCGGAGATCGGCGTGGCCTTCGGCGGTCGGGATCACACCACGGTGTTGCACGCCTGTCGTAAGATCGCTCAACTTAGGGAATCCGACGCGGATATCCGCGAGGACTACAAGAACCTGCTGCGTACCCTGACAACCTGACGCAGCCCACGAGGCAAGGGACTAGACCATGCATTTCACCATTCAACGCGAAGCCCTGTTGAAACCGCTGCAACTGGTCGCCGGCGTCGTGGAACGCCGCCAGACATTGCCGGTTCTCTCCAACGTCCTGCTGGTGGTCGAAGGCCAGCAACTGTCGCTGACCGGCACCGACCTCGAAGTCGAGCTGGTTGGTCGCGTGGTACTGGAAGATGCCGCCGAACCCGGCGAGATCACCGTACCGGCGCGCAAGCTGATGGACATCTGCAAGAGCCTGCCGAACGACGTGCTGATCGACATCCGTGTCGAAGAGCAGAAACTTCTGGTGAAGGCCGGGCGTAGCCGCTTCACCCTGTCCACCCTGCCGGCCAACGATTTCCCCACCGTAGAGGAAGGTCCCGGCTCGCTGAACTTCAGCATTGCCCAGAGCAAGCTGCGTCGCCTGATCGACCGCACCAGCTTCGCCATGGCCCAGCAGGACGTGCGTTACTACCTCAACGGCATGCTGCTGGAAGTGAACGGCGGTACCCTGCGTTCCGTCGCCACCGACGGCCACCGACTGGCCATGTGCTCGCTGGATGCGCAGATCCCGTCGCAGGACCGCCACCAGGTGATCGTGCCGCGCAAAGGCATCCTCGAACTGGCTCGTCTGCTCACCGAGCAGGACGGCGAAGTCGGCATCGTCCTGGGCCAGCACCATATCCGTGCCACCACTGGCGAATTCACCTTCACTTCGAAGCTGGTGGACGGCAAGTTCCCGGACTACGAACGCGTACTGCCGCGCGGTGGCGACAAGCTGGTGGTCGGCGACCGCCAGCAACTGCGCGAAGCCTTCAGCCGTACCGCGATCCTCTCCAACGAAAAGTACCGCGGCATTCGCCTGCAGCTTTCCAACGGTTTGCTGAAAATCCAGGCGAACAACCCGGAGCAGGAGGAGGCCGAGGAAGAAGTGCAGGTCGAGTACAACGGCGGCAACCTGGAGATCGGCTTCAACGTCAGTTACCTGCTCGACGTGCTGGGTGTGATCGGTACCGAGCAGGTCCGCTTCATCCTTTCTGATTCCAACAGCAGCGCCCTGGTCCACGAGGCCGACAATGACGATTCTGCCTATGTCGTCATGCCGATGCGCCTCTAATCACGCTGAATGTCCCTGACCCGCGTTTCGGTCACCGCGGTGCGCAACCTGCACCCGGTGACCCTCTCCCCCTCCCCCCGCATCAACATCCTCTACGGCGATAATGGCAGCGGCAAGACCAGCGTGCTCGAAGCCATCCACCTGCTGGGCCTGGCGCGTTCATTCCGCAGTGCGCGCTTGCAGCCGGTGATCCAGTACGAGGAAGCGGCCTGCACCGTATTCGGCCAGGTGATGTTGGCCAACGGCATCGCCAGCAACCTGGGGATTTCCCGTGAACGCCAGGGCGAGTTCACCATTCGCATCGATGGGCAGAACGCCCGAAGTGCGGCTCAATTAGCGGAAACACTTCCACTGCAACTGATCAACCCGGACAGCTTTCGGTTGCTCGAGGGAGCGCCGAAGATCCGCCGACAGTTCCTCGATTGGGGAGTGTTCCACGTGGAACCTCGGTTTCTGCCCGTCTGGCAGCGCCTGCAGAAGGCGCTGCGCCAGCGGAACTCCTGGCTCCGGCATGGTAAACTGGACCCCGCGTCGCAAGCGGCCTGGGACCGGGAATTGAGCCTGGCCAGCGATGAGATCGATGCCTACCGCAGAAGCTATATCCAGGCGTTGAAACCGGTATTCGAGGAAACCCTCGCCGAATTGGTTTCACTGGATGACCTGACCCTTAGCTACTACCGAGGCTGGGACAAGGACCGGGACCTCCTGGAGGTCCTGGCTTCCAGCCTGTTACGCGACCAGCAGATGGGCCACACCCAGGCGGGACCGCAGCGTGCGGATCTTCGCATACGGTTGGCAGGTCATAACGCCGCGGAGATTCTCTCGCGCGGTCAGCAGAAGCTGGTGGTATGCGCCCTGCGCATCGCCCAAGGCCATCTGATCAATCGCGCCAAGCGCGGACAGTGCGTCTACCTGGTGGACGACCTGCCCTCGGAACTGGATGAGCAGCATCGAATGGCTCTTTGCCGCTTGCTTGAAGATTTGGGTTGCCAGGTATTCATCACCTGCGTGGACCCGCAACTATTGAAAGACGGCTGGCGCACGGATACGCCGGTATCCATGTTCCACGTGGAACATGGAAAAGTCTCTCAGACCACGACCATCGGGAGTGAAGCATGAGCGAGAACAACACGTACGACTCTTCCAGCATCAAGGTGCTGAAGGGGCTGGATGCCGTACGCAAGCGCCCCGGCATGTACATCGGCGACACCGACGATGGCACCGGTCTGCACCACATGGTGTTCGAGGTGGTGGATAACTCCATCGACGAAGCGCTGGCCGGTTACTGCAGCGAAATCAGCATCACCATCCATACGGATGAGTCGATCACTGTCCGCGACAATGGACGCGGTATTCCGGTGGATATCCACAAGGAAGAAGGGGTTTCTGCGGCGGAAGTGATCATGACCGTCCTCCACGCCGGCGGCAAGTTCGACGACAACACCTACAAGGTGTCCGGCGGCTTGCACGGTGTGGGCGTCTCGGTGGTGAACGCGCTGTCCCATGAACTACGCCTGACCATCCGTCGCCACAACAAGGTCTGGGAACAGGTCTACAACCACGGCGTTCCGCAGTTCCCACTGCGCGAAGTGGGCGAGACCGATGGCTCCGGCACCGAAGTTCACTTCAAGCCGTCCCCGGAGACCTTCAGCAACATCCACTTCAGTTGGGACATCCTGGCCAAGCGCATCCGCGAGCTGTCCTTCCTCAACTCCGGCGTCGGCATCCTGCTGCGCGACGAGCGTACCGGCAAGGAGGAGCTGTTCAAGTACGAAGGCGGTCTGAAGGCCTTCGTCGAGTACCTGAACACCAACAAGACCGCGGTGAACGAGGTATTCCACTTCAACGTCCAGCGTGAAGAGGACGGCGTGGGTGTGGAAGTCGCCTTGCAGTGGAACGACAGCTTCAACGAGAACCTGCTCTGCTTCACCAACAACATCCCGCAGCGTGATGGCGGCACCCACCTGGCCGGTTTCCGTTCGGCGCTGACGCGTAACCTGAACAACTACATCGAGGCCGAAGGCCTGGCGAAGAAATTCAAGATCGCCACCACCGGCGACGATGCCCGCGAAGGCCTCACCGCGATCATCTCGGTGAAGGTACCGGACCCGAAGTTCAGCTCGCAGACCAAGGACAAGCTGGTCTCCTCCGAGGTGAAGACCGCGGTGGAACAGGAGATGGGCAAGTACTTCGCCGACTTCCTGCTGGAGAATCCCAACGAAGCCAAGGCCGTGGTCGGCAAGATGATCGACGCCGCCCGTGCCCGCGAGGCCGCGCGCAAGGCGCGCGAGATGACCCGCCGCAAGGGCGCGCTGGACATCGCCGGCCTGCCCGGCAAGCTGGCCGATTGCCAGGAAAAGGACCCGGCGCTCTCCGAACTGTACATCGTGGAGGGTGACTCCGCGGGCGGTTCCGCCAAGCAGGGCCGCAATCGCCGGACCCAGGCGATCCTGCCGCTCAAGGGCAAGATCCTCAACGTCGAGAAGGCGCGCTTCGACAAGATGCTCTCCTCCCAGGAGGTCGGTACGCTGATCACCGCCCTGGGCTGTGGCATCGGCCGCGAGGAATACAACATCGACAAGCTGCGCTACCACAACATCATCATCATGACCGATGCTGACGTCGACGGTTCGCACATCCGCACCCTGCTGTTGACCTTCTTCTTCCGCCAGATGCCCGAGCTGATCGAGCGTGGCTACATCTACATCGCCCAGCCACCGTTGTACAAGGTCAAGCGCGGCAAGCAGGAGCAGTACATCAAGGACGACCAGGCCATGGAAGAGTACATGACCCAGTCGGCCCTGGAAGACGCCAGCCTGCACGTCAACGAGCACGCTCCGGGCCTGTCCGGGGCGGCGCTGGAGAAACTGGTCAACGAGTATCGCGGGGTGATCGCCACCCTCAAGCGCCTGTCGCGCCTGTACCCCCAGGAGCTGACCGAGCACTTCATCTACTTGCCTACCGTGTCGGTGGACGACCTGGCTAACGAGTCGGCCATGCAGGGCTGGTTGGAGAAGTTCCAGGCGCGCCTGACCGCCGCCGAGAAGTCCGGCCTGACCTACAAGGCCAGCCTGCGCGAAGACCGCGAGCGCCACCTGTGGCTGCCCGAGGTGGAACTGGTGGCCCACGGCCTGTCCAGCTACGTCACCTTCAACCGTGACTTCTTCGCCAGCAATGACTACCGCTCGGTGTCGCTGCTCGGCGACCAGCTGAACAGCCTGCTGGAAGACGGCGCCTACGTGCAGAAGGGTGAGCGCAAGCGCCCGATCAGCGCCTTCAAGGACGGCCTGGACTGGCTGATGGCCGAAGGTACCAAGCGCCACAGCATCCAGCGATACAAGGGGCTGGGCGAGATGAACCCTGAGCAGCTGTGGGAAACCACCATGGATCCGAACGTCCGGCGCATGCTCAAGGTGACCATCGAGGACGCCATCGCTGCCGACCAGATCTTCAACACCCTGATGGGCGATGCCGTGGAGCCGCGCCGCGACTTCATCGAAAGCAACGCGCTGGCGGTGTCGAACCTGGACGTGTGACAGGTCGGCAGACCGACCCTCATGGAAACCCCGGCCTGGCGCCGGGGTTTTCTTTTTGCGCCAGGTAGCCTGGATACGGGCGCCAGGGGTGCCTTGCCAAGGTGTGGTCGAGCCCCGGTTGCTCGCCGGCATTGGCACCCCGGGCCCGGGCCTCCTGGCGGCGTTGCACCGCTCCTGTGGGCAGCGGACGCCGGTCGATTCGGTCGATCGTTGCCAACCGGCCTTGCTTTGCGCCTCGCGTGAAAACAAGAAGCCCCGCTATGGCGGGGCTTCTTTTATCGAATCGGCGCACAGTGCGCCTTGCAGGGGGCTTTGCGGCCCTTCACGAGACCACCGACGGCTCCGGATGGCTGACCCGCTGCTGGATGGGGCTGATCTCGGCCATGGTCTCGCTGACCCAGGCTTCGGCGCGCTGGTTTAGCTCGGCGATGGCGCGCGGGCCTTCGCCTTCGGCGTGCATCGCCGGGCCGATCACCACCTGGATGGTGCCCGGGTACTTGGCCCAGCCGGCCTTGGGCCAATACTGCCCGGCGTTGTGGGCGATCGGCAGTACCGGTAGCCCGGCGTTGACCGCCAAGGCGGTGCCGCCGCGGGAGAACTTGCCCATCTGCCCCACCGGAATACGCGTGCCTTCCGGGAAGATCAGCACCCAGGCGCCTTTCTTCAGGCACTCGTCGCCCTGCTTGGCCAGTTGCTTGAGGGCCAGCTTCGGCTGGCTGCGGTCGATGGCGATGGGCTTGAGCAGGGCCAGGGCCCAGCCGAAGAACGGCACGTAGAGCAGCTCGCGCTTGAGTACCTGGCTGAGTGGCTCGAAGAAGCCGGAGAGGAAGAAGGTTTCCCAGGTGCTCTGGTGCTTGGAGAGGATCACGCAGGGCTTTTCCGGGATGTTCTCCAGTCCGCGCACCTCGTAGCGGATGCCGGCGACCACGCGGGTCAGCCAGATCGCGAAGCGGCACCAGTTCTGTACCACGAAGCGGTAGCGGGCGCGGAACGGCAGGATCGGCGCGATGAAGAAGCTGAGGGTGCCCCAGACGAACGCGCTGGCGGACAGCAGCAGGTAAAAGAGGACGGTTCTGATGGCCTGCACTGTCGACATGTATTCTGACCTTACTGAAGTAATGCGCTGGCGACTGCCGCCAGATCGTCGAATATCAGGGTGCCCTCTGGCAAGGGCTTGCCCAGCGTACGTACACCTTTTCCGGTCTTTACCAATACCGGCTGACAATCGACGGCCCGCGCCGCCTCCAGGTCACCGATGCTGTCGCCGACGAACCAGATACCCGACAGATCGACCCCGTAGTGCTCGCCGATCTGCCGCAGCATACCCGGCTTCGGCTTGCGGCAGTCGCAACCGTCGTCCGGTCCATGCGGACAATAGACGATGAGGCCGACCTCGCCGCCCTGCTCCGCGACCAGTTCGCGCAAGCGCGCATGCATGGCCTCGAGCACTGCCAGGTCGTAATAGCCACGGGCGATGCCGGACTGGTTGGTAGCCACCGCGACGGTCCAGCCGGCCTGGCTCAGGCGGGCGATGGCCTCGATCGAGCTGGGGATGGGGATCCACTCGTCGAGGGTCTTGATGTAATCGTCGGAGTCGAGGTTGATGACTCCATCGCGGTCGAGAATCAGCAGGGAACGGGACATCGATGCGCAGTTGGCCATGAACGGAAAGGATCGATTCTACCTCAGCCAGCCGGAGCATCGCGGATGGATCGACGAGCCCCTACGCTGGACAATCTGTACTAGATTCAATAATGGCAATGGAATGGCAATCCCAGGCCAGGGAGTCATTTGGCACGCAGCAGTGGGTGTCTCGGAGTACGTGCGAACCCCTTGGCGGGTGGATCACCGGAGTAATGCAGTAAGCGCCTATCGCATGCCAGCACGGCCGACCGGCCGTGTTTCCACCACAGGTGGAGCGGGCATGACGACGGGGAGTTCCGGGGCGTCTGCCCGTTCCCAAGGACGGTAACCGTGAAACGCCTGAAAAAGACACTGCACCTTTCAAGCTTGTCCCTCGCTTCCCTGGCTCTTTCTTCCGCCGCCCTGGCGGCCGCTCCGGTCATGCTCGACCAGGGCAAGGAATGGACCGAAAGCCACCGCCAGGACTTCTACAGCCGCGACCAGGGCTCGCAGGTGATGCCCCTGCCCTGGCTCAAGGCGTTGCGACAGCCGGATGGAACGCCTTTCCTCGCCGACAGCCTGGCCCGCTACGGCTATTTGCCCAACCCCAAGGCGCCCGCGGAAGGCCTGCCGGTGGGCTTCACCGTAGCCGGCACGGGCGCCCGGCAGATGGTCGGCATGACCTGTTCGGCCTGCCATACCCGGCAGATCGAGGTGAAGGGCACTGCCTATCGGATCGACGGCGGTCCGGCGATCGTCGACTTCCAGGCATTCCTCGCCGACCTCGATCGGGCCGTGGGACCGCTGACCAGCGATGACGCCGCCTTCGACGCCTTCGCCAAGCAGATCCTCGGGGCCAATCCGCCTCCCGGTGCGCGCGACGCTCTGCTCGCGGCGGTGAAGGAATGGTACGAGCCCTATCACACGCTGATCGAGCGCGCGCTGCCCAAGGACACCTGGGGACCGGCGCGGCTGGACGCGGTATCGATGATCTTCAACCGCCTTACCGGGCTGGATATCGGCACCGCGCCGCCCTACCTGATTCCCGACAACATCAAGGCGGCGGATGCGCCGGTGCGCTATCCGTTCCTGTGGAACGCGGCGCGGCAGAACAAGACCCAGTGGCCCGGCTTCGCCGCCAACGGCAACGACCTGCTCGGCCTGGCGCGCAATGTCGGCGAGGTCTACGGGGTGTTCGCCACCTTCCACCCGCAGAAGAGCAAGTTCCACCTGCTGGGCATGGACTACCTGAAGATCAACTCGGCCAACTTCCACGGGCTGGGCAAGCTGGAAGACCTGATCAAGAAGATCGGCCCGCCGAAGTGGCCCTGGGCGGTGGACAAGCACCTGGCCAGGAAAGGCGCGCTGATCTTCGCCCGCAAGACCGACGAAGGTGGCTGCGTGGAGTGCCACGGCATCCGGATCAAGGACCTGGTGCTTTGGGACACTCCGCTGAGGGACGTCGGCAGCGACAGCCGCCAGCACGCCATCCTCGATGGCCAGGTGCAGACCGGCGTGATGGAGGGCGCGCGGATGCCGTTCGGCCAGCCGCTGAAGGCGACCGACGGAGCCTTCGATGTACTCGCCGTAGCGGTGGCCGGTTCGATCCTGCAGCACTTCGTGCCGATCCTCGGTGAGAAGCACGATGCCAAGGCGGCGGCGGTCAAGCCGGAAAGCGTGATGACCGACGAAACCCGGCAACTGCTGACCGCCTTCCAGAAGCCGGTGCGTACCCAGGCCGACCCCTACCCCTACGAGTCGCGGGTCCTGCAGGGGATCTGGGCGGCGGCGCCGTACCTGCACAACGGCTCGGTGCCGACCCTGGAAGAGTTGCTGAAGCCGGCCGCGGAGCGGGTGGAATCCTTCCCGGTGGGCTCGGCCTACGACGTGGACAAGGTCGGCCTCGCCGCCCAGCAGACCCAATTCGGCAGCTATGTGCTGAAGACCACCGGCTGCGAGCAGCGTGATTCCGGCAACAGCCGCTGCGGCCATGAGTACGGCACCAGCCTGTCGGCCGAGGAGAAGCGCGCGCTGCTGGAGTATCTGAAGGTCCTGTAGTGAAAAAGGCCCGGTGTCGCGAGGACGCCGGGCCTTTTCTTCGAGGCGGGACTGGCTCAGCCGAGCAGCGAGATGTCCGCCACCCCGAGGAACGACCCGCGCAGCTTGGCCAGCAGCGCATAGCGGTTGGCGCGCACCGCCGCGTCGTCGACATTGACCATCACATCGGCGAAGAACGTATCCACCGGCTCGCGCAAGGCCGCCAGGCGGGCCAGCGCGGCGCGATAGTCGCGTGCCGCTGCCAGCGGCGCGACTTCGCTTTCGGCGTTCGCCACGGCGCTGCCCAGGGCCTTCTCGGCGGCTTCCACCAGCAGGCTGGCATCCACGTTCGGCGGAACCTCGTCCTCGGACTTGGCGAGAATATTCGACACCCGTTTGTTCGCCGCGGCCAGGGCCTCGGCTTCAGGCAACTGGCGGAAGGCCTGGACGGCCTGTACGCGCTGGTCGAAGTCCAGCGGCGAGCTTGGCTTGAGCGCGCGCACCGACTGGTACACGGCCACGTCCACGCCTTCGTCCTCGTAGCGCGCGCGCAGGCGGTCGAACACGAAGTCCAGCACCTGCTCGGCCAGGCCGGCGGCCTTGACCTTGTCGCCGTATTGCTCGACGGCGGCGTTGACCGCGGCTACCAGGTCCAGGTCGAGCTGCTTCTCGATGAGGATGCGCAGCACGCCCAGCGCAGCGCGGCGCAGCGCGTAGGGGTCCTTGCTGCCGGTGGGAAGCATGCCGATGCCGAAGATACCGACCAGGGTATCGAGCTTGTCGGCCACCGCCACGGCGGCGCCGGTCAGGGTCGAGGGTAGCTCGGCGCCGGCGCCGCGCGGCATGTACTGCTCGTTGAGGGCCAGGGCGACGTCTTCCGCTTCGCCGCCGTGGGTGGCGTAGTAGTAGCCGGCGATGCCCTGCATTTCGGGGAACTCGCCGACCATCTCGGTCGCCAGGTCACACTTGGACAGGATGCCGGCGCGCGCGGCGTTCTGCGCATTGCCGCCTATACGTTCGGCGATGTAGGCGGCCAGGCCGGAGACGCGCTGGGCCTTCTCGAACACGGTGCCGAGCTGGGCCTGGAACACTACGTTGCGCAGGCGCTCATTGAAGCTTTCGAGCGGCTGCTTCTTGTCCTGCTTGAAGAAGAACTCGGCGTCGGTGAGGCGCGGGCGAACCACCTTCTCGTTACCGCTGACGATGTTCTCCGGCGCCTTGCTCTCGACGTTGGCGACGGTGATGAAGCGAGGCAGCAGCTTGCCGTTGGCGTCCAGCAGGCAGAAGTATTTCTGGTTGTCCTGCATGGTGGTGATCAGGGCTTCCTGCGGGACCTCGAGGAAGCGCTCCTCGAAGGAGCAGACCAGCGGCACCGGCCACTCGACCAGTGCAGTCACTTCGTCGAGCAGGCTCGGCGGCACGATGGCGCTGCCCTGTTGCTCGGCGGCCAGTTCGGCCACGCGCTTGGCGATCAGCCCGCGGCGCTCGGCGAAATCGGCCAGCACATGAGCGCCGCGCAGGTCTTCCAGATACGCTGCCGGGCTGGAAATACGCACATTGTCCGGATTGTGGAAGCGGTGGCCACGGGATTCGCGCCCGGCTTTCTGGGCGAGGATCTCGCACTCGACCACATCGTCGCCGAACAGCATCACCAGCCATTGGGTCGGACGCACGAACTCCTCGCGGCGAGCTGCCCAGCGCATCCGCTTGGGAATCGGCAGTTCGTTCAACGAGGCCTCGACGATGCCAGGCAGCAGGCCGGCGGCCGGTTGGCCGGCGATGGTCTGGCTGAAGCGCAGCTTCGGACCGCTCTTGTCGATATGCTGCAGATCCACGCCGCACTTCTTGGCGAAGCCTAGGGCGGCCTGGGTCGGGTTACCGCTGGCGTCGAAGGCGGCCTGTAGCGGCGGACCGTCTAGGTTGACGGTACGGTCGGGCTGCTGCACGGCGAGTTGCTCGACCAGCACGGCGAGACGGCGCGGCGCCGCATAGAAACGCGCAGCGGCATAGCTCAGACCGGCAGCCTTGAGGCCCTTCTCGATACCGCTGAGGAAGGCTTCGCCGAGGCTGTTGAGGGCTTTTGGCGGCAGCTCTTCGGTGCCCAGTTCGACCAGGAAATCCTTGGCGCTCATCATTCGGCCTCCTTCAGCTTGGCCAGTACTTCGTCACGCAATTCGGGGGTGGCCATGGGGAAGCCGAGGCGCGCGCGGGCCTGCAGGTAGCTCTGCGCCACGGCGCGGGCCAGGGTACGCACGCGAAGGATGTAGCGCTGGCGCTCGGTGACCGAGATGGCGCGCCGCGCATCCAGCAGGTTGAAGGTATGCGAAGCCTTGAGGACCATCTCGTAGGTCGGCAACGGCAGCTCCAGCGCGATCAGGCGGTTGGCTTCGCTTTCGTAGAAGTCGAACAGTTCGAACAGCTTCGGCACGTTGGCGTGCTCGAAGTTGAAAGTGGATTGCTCCACCTCGTTCTGGTGGAACACGTCGCCATAGGTGACCTTGCCGAACGGGCCGTCGGTCCAGACCAGGTCGTAGACCGAATCCACGCCTTGCAGGTACATGGCCAGGCGCTCCAGGCCGTAGGTGATCTCGCCGGTGACCGGATAGCACTCGATGCCGCCGACCTGCTGGAAGTAGGTGAACTGGGTGACTTCCATGCCGTTCAGCCAGATTTCCCAACCCAGGCCCCAGGCGCCGAGGGTCGGCGATTCCCAGTTGTCCTCGACGAAGCGGATGTCGTGGACCAGCGGGTCGATGCCGATGGCTTTCAGCGAGCCGAGGTACAGCTCCTGGAAGTTCTCCGGGTTCGGCTTCAGGACCACCTGAAACTGGTAGTAGTGCTGCAGGCGGTTGGGGTTCTCGCCGTAGCGGCCGTCGGTGGGGCGGCGGCTCGGCTGGACGTAGGCGGCGTTCCAGGTCTCCGGGCCAATGGCGCGGAGGAAGGTGGCGGTGTGGAAGGTGCCGGCGCCCACTTCCATGTCGTAGGGCTGCAGCACCACGCAGCCCTGCTCGGCCCAGTAGTTCTGCAGGGCGAGAATCAGGTCTTGGAAGGTGCGCACGGCGGGCGTAGTCTGGCTCACGAAATTCACCTGTGCTGAGGCTTCGATACAAAACGCGGAAGTATACCCGATTCCCGCGCCGCCTCGCCCGTCCCCCCGATCCCTGGAAAACCACGGAAAGCCTTATGCCACGCTGCTTCTGGTGCAACGATGATCCTCTCTACATGGCCTACCACGACGAGGAGTGGGGTGCTGTCTCTTATACACATCTCCGAGCCCACGAGACAGGCAGAAATCTCGTATGCCGTCTTCTGCTTGAAAAAAAAAAAAAAAAACAAGCGACGACGCCACTCGCGCAACCACGGCAGCCACAGAGACGGACGGAGTACTCGCGAGCACACAG
>OJJN01000022.1_pt1 | contig 42399 bp, 39 predicted proteins | sample 1596321 | NCBI WGS metagenome assembly OJJN01 (sample SAMEA4350123, study PRJEB24818) | metagenome | biome: human; feature: gut; material: faeces | place: Denmark | collected 2013-09 | reverse complement strand
TTGATTGTGTTTCGTCATACTTGTATGATATCGTGTTTCTCATTTGTTGTTGGTGATAGCTGTTTGCCAGTTAGTGTCACGGGAGCTCATAAACGTGAATCTTTTGTTTTTTAAGGATACTGCGACCACCGAGATTGTCTCCTCTCTATTCGTCGGCAGCGTCAGATGTGTATAAGAGACAGGGGCGAGATCGAGGCATCCAGCGGGCTGCCCATCGGGCTCGGCCACCGCGTCCCGCTGATCGCCATCTCGCCCTGGTCGAAGGGCGGCAAGGTCAGCGCCGAAGTGTTCGACCATACCTCGGTGCTGCGCTTCCTCGAACGCCGCTTCGGCGTCGTCGAGGAAAACATCTCGCCCTGGCGGCGTGCCGTCTGCGGCGACCTGACTTCGCTGTTCGACTTCCAGGGCGCAGGCGATACCCAGGTCGCCCCCGACCTGACCAACGTCCCGCAGAGCGACGCGCGCAAGGAGGACGCCTACTGGCAGCAGTTCTACCGGCCCAGCCCCAAGTACTGGTCCTACGAGCCGAAGAGCCTGCCCGGCCAGGAAAAGGGCCAGCGCCCTACCCTCGCGGTGCCCTACCAGTTGCACGCCACGCTGGCCCTCGACATCGCCGCCGGCAAGCTGCGCCTGACCCTGGGCAACGACGGCATGAGCCTGCCGGGCAATCCGCAGGGACACTCCGCTGCGGTATTCCAGGTGCAGCCGCGGGAAGTCGGCAATCCGCGCTTCTATACCGTGACCAGCTATCCGGTGGTCCAGGAAAGCGGAGAGGAACTGGGCCGGACCCTCAACGACGAACTCGACGACCTGCTCGACGCCAACGGCCGCTACGCCTTCGAGGTGCACGGCCCCAACGGCTTCTTCCGCGAGTTCCACGGCAACCTGCATCTCGCCGCGCAGATGGCGCGGCCCGAGGTATCGGTCACCTATCAACGCAACGGCAACCTGCAGTTGAACATCCGCAATCTCGGCCGCCTGCCGTGCAGCGTGACGGTGACGCCGAACCCGGCCTATACCCAGGAGGGCAGCCGTCGCTATGAACTCGAACCGAACCAGGCGATCAGTGAAGTGTGGCTGTTACGCAGCAGCCAGGGCTGGTACGACCTCAGCGTGACCGCCAGCAATACGGAAGCCAACTATCTCCGCCGCCTGGCCGGACACGTCGAGACCGGCAAGCCGAGCAGGAGCGATCCATTGCTCGACATCGCAGCGACCTGAAGCGAGGAGTCCATCGCATGAGACCTACCCTGACCTGGACCTTGCTGGCCCTGCTGCTCTGCGGCACGGCCATCGGCGCCGTCCTGTTGTTTTACCCATCGGAGCCGGCGCCCGTCGCGCCCTTCGCGTCTCCCCCGCAGGCCACACCGGCGGCAAAACCTTCCATTCCTTCCCGAGCCCCCGAGATGAATACAGCCACCGCTCCCGACAACCTGGAACAGCAACTCGGCGAGTTCGGCCGCAACGCCGGGCAGATGTCCGAGATCGAACGCAAGCAGGCCGCCGAAGGCCTGATCGAACAGCTCAAGCGCGAGGTGGCGGTCGGCGCCGATCCGCGCCAGACCTTCGAGGAGATCCAGCGTCTGACGCCCTATGTGGAAGCCGATGCCAGGCGCCGCGAGGCGCTCGACTTCGAGATCTGGATGGCGCTCAAGGACAACGCCTCCGTCCAGCAGCAAGCGCCGACGCCTGGCGAGGAAGAGCAACTGCGCGAATACGCGCAAGAGTCGGACAAGGTGATCGCCGAGGTGCTCGCCAGCGTCGACGGCGAGGAGCAGCGTCACGCCGCCATCGACGAACGCCTCAAGGCCCTGCGCAAGCAGATCTTCGGCGAGGAGAACCCACGCCTGCTGCAACGCTGAAATCCACGGCGCCCCGACCGGGGCGCCGTCACGCAAGCGTCACCAAAACTTCACATCCGCTACACGGCGTCGGTCGACACTGACGTCATGAGCAGACCTCTAAGCATCGCCCTGATCAGCGAAACCTACCCACCGGAAGTCAACGGCGTCGCCAATACCCTGGGGCGCCTGCATGCCGGTCTCCAGCAGCTTGGCCATCGGGTCCAGGTGGTGCGCCCGCGCCAGCCCGGCGACGACGGCCGGCGCAGCGACGCCGAGCTGGTGCTGACCCGCGGCTGGCCGTTGCCCGGCTACCCCGGCCTGCAATGGGGCATGTCGAGCCTGCACAAGCTGCTGCGCTGCTGGAAGCGCCAGCGCCCGGACGTGCTCTACATCGCCACCGAAGGCCCGCTCGGCTTCTCTGCCCTGCGCGCCGCGCGGCGCCTGGGCATCCCGGCAGTCAGCGGCTTCCACACAAACTTCCAGCAGTACAGCGAGCACTACGGCTTCGGTCCGCTGACCCGGCTGGTCACCGGCTACCTGCGCTGGTTCCACAACCGCACGCAGATGACCCTGGTGCCCAGCGGCAGCCAGCGCATGGAATTGCAGCGGCGCGGTTTCGAACGTCTCAACCTGCTCTCCCGCGGGGTCGACAGCCAACTCTTCCATCCCTCCCGGCGCGATCCCGAACTACGCCGGCGCTGGGGCCTGGGCGAACAGGACATCGCCGTGCTGCACGTCGGCCGGCTGGCGGCAGAGAAGAACCTCGGCCTGCTCGGCGGCACCTTCCGCGCGCTCTGCGCCGCCCATCCGCAGCTGAAGCTGCGCCTGGTACTGGTGGGCGACGGGCCGGAGCGCAGGCACCTCGAACGGGACCTGCCCGAAGCGCTGTTCTGCGGCGTCCAGCGCGGCGAAACCCTGGCCGCCCACTACGCCTCGGGCGACCTGTTCCTCTTCCCAAGCCTGTCGGAGACCTTCGGCAACGTGGTCCTCGAAGCCCAGGCCGCCGGCCTCGCGGTGGTCGCCTTCGACCAGGCCGCCGCCGGCCAGCACATCCGCCATGGGCACAACGGCGTGCTCGCCGCGCCGGGCGACAAGAGCGGCTTCGTCGAAGTCGCCAGTTGGCTGCTGGACGACCAGGAACGCCTGCGCCGGGTCCGTCTCAACGCCCGCCAACACGCCAGCCGGCAAGGTTGGGACAGTATCGTCGAGCACTTCCAGAACTACCTGGAAGACGCCTGCGCCAGTCCGCTGGTCCAGCCCGCTCGGTCGAAGCCCGAGCGGCCGCCGGCAGAGGATGGCGGGGCCTTGCCACGCAGCCGCGAGTAGCTCTCAGGCAAAGGCTTTCGGCGTGGCGATGAAGCCCAGGCTCATGGCCCCGGCGCCCAGATTGATGCCGCCGGTAGGGCTGAGCATGCCCAGGTGCAAGTGGATGTCGCGCTCGCGGCAGGCGTTCTCCAACGCGGCGAAGCCCGGCAGGTCGCGCAGCGCGGTCGGATCGCCGGCATAGCTGAGACCCAGTTGCGGTGCCAGCAGCTCACCCGCCTGTACCCGCGCCAGGGCATAGCCGAACAGCTTCTCCGCCGACTTCTCGAAGCTCGGCGAGAGCGCCACCGGTTTGTCCTCGCCATCGGCCAGGCTGAACACCGGCTTGACGTCGAGCAGCGAGCCCAACCCCAGCGCTGCGCCCTTGACCCGGTCGACGAAACCGCTGCGATCACCCTTCTGGAAGCCGCGCCGGCGCAAGTGGCCCAGGTCATCGGCGACCAGGTAGGTGCAGGTCTGCTGGCTGAGCTGTTCGAGGCGCGTACGCAGCGCGTTGGGGTGGCTGCCCTGCGCCAGCAGGCGCGTGCCCTCGGCCGCCAGGCAGGCGATGCCGGCGAAAACCGAGTGGCTGTCGAGTACGCGCAGGGTGAAGGGACCGGCGATGCCGGCCGCGTGGCGGCGCTCGTGGTAGTGCTGTAGCAGGCCGAAGGAGGCCTGGGTGGCGTGCTCGAAGATCGGACTGCGCAGGCTGTCGACGGTGAGGCAGACCACGTAGTCGAAGTCGGTCACCAGTTCGTCGAGGAACCATTGTTGCAACTCGGCGGCGGAGAGCGGCTGGCTGCCGTCCTTGCTACCGACCTTGGGCAGGTGGTCGCGGTAGAAGCTCAGGGTGGTGTCGGGGTCGCGTCGATCGATGAGCCGCTGCTCGCCCAGGCGGATCCCGATCGGCATCACGCGGATGCCGTGGGCGGCGAGGAATTCGGGCGGCAGGTCGCAGGTCGCGTCGACCACCAGGCCGATACGCATGGATTCGCTCCTCTGGCCGTTTCTCGGCCTATTGTTGTGTTGGCGGTCATACAATGCCGGTTTCGGACTTTGAAGTCAGCCGGTCGCAGGGCGGGTTTTCGGAAAAAATCACGGCCATGAAAAATCCCACCCCGAGGGGTGGGATTTCCTTGCCGGCGCAGCGCCGGACCGGTGTGTCGCGGACGCGCCTTCAGACCAGGCTGGCCAGGGCCTCGCGGCTGAACGGCTTGATGTCGCCGATGCGCCCCTCGCGGACCTTCACCGCCCACTCCGGATCCACCAGCAGCGCGCGGCCCACCGCGACCAGGTCGAACTCGCCCTTGTCCAGGCGCTCCACCAGGCCGTCGATGCTCGCCGGCTGCGCCACCTCGTCGGTTTTGCCGAAGAATTGCAGGAACTCGCTGCCGTCCAGGCCGACGTTACCCACGGTAATGGTCGGCTTGCCGGTCAGCTCGCGGGTCCAGCCGGCCAGGTTGAGTTCCGAGCCTTCGAACTCGGGAATCCAGAAGCGGCGGGTCGAGCAGTGGAAGATATCGACGCCGGCCTCCACCAGCGGCGCGAGGAACTCGCGCAGGCCCTCCGGGGTTTCCACCAGGCGCGCGGAATAGTCCTGCTGCTTCCATTGGGAGAAGCGGAAGATGATCGGGAAATCCGCGCCGACCGCCGCGCGCACCGCCCGCACCAGCTCGACGGCGAAGCGCGAGCGATTGGCCAGGCTGCCGCCGTACTCGTCGTCCCGCTGGTTGCTGCCTTCCCAGAAGAACTGGTCGATCAGGTAGCCGTGGGCGCCGTGGATCTCCACCCCGTCCATGCCGATCGCCTGGGCGTCGCGGGCGGCCTGGGCGAAGGCGGCGATGACTTCCTGGATGTCGGCCTTGCTCATGCCGTGGACCAGCACCTTGCCGTCCTTGGCCTTCTCCATCGGGCCGTAGCCGGGCACGCTGGCGTCCGGCTCCACGCCCAGGCGCCGAACGCTGCCGACGTGCCAGAGCTGCGGAACGATGCGCCCGCCCTCGGCATGCACTGCATCGACCACCTGCTTCCAGCCGGCCAGGGCGTCCTCGCCATAGAAGCGCGGCACGTTCGGATAACCGTTGGCGGCCTTGTGGCCGACCGTGGTGCCTTCGCTGACGATCAGGCCGACGCCGGCGGCGGCGCGCCGGCGGTAGTACTCGACGACCTTGGCGTTGGGTACGCCGCCCGGGGAAAAGTTGCGGGTCATCGGCGCCATCACCACACGGGTGGGCAGCTCCAGGGCGCCGAGACGGAACGGTTGGAACAGGGCTTCTACGGGGGCACTCATGGACGGACTCCTGAGGGGGAATGGGAGGTTCGGGCAGGTATCAGGCGCGGAGCAGCAGCTCCAGGCGCGACATGAAAGCATTCAACGGAGCGAGGCCGGCGCCGACCTTGAAGCGCGCCAGGGCGCCCTGCCAGGCGAAGCCGATGAAGCCGGCCAGGCTCGCGCAGTCCTCGTCGGCGGCCAGTTCGCCGGCCTCGCGCGCCTGCTCCAGGCAGTCCTGGAGGATTTGCGCGGAAGCCTGCAGGATCGACTCGACCTTGGCCGCGATCGGCGGCGACAGCTCGGCCATCTCGAAGCTCAGGCTGCCGATGAAGCAGTGGTATTCGGGCTTTTCCTGGCGGGCGAAGTGCTCCAGCAGCTCGCCGTAGTAGCGCACCACCCGCTCGCGCGGGCTGAAGCGGCTGTCGCCGAGGGCCTGGGCGTAGCGCGCCAGGCGCGGCGCGTAGACGTGCTCCAGGGCCTGCTGGGCGAAGGCTTCCTTGCTGTCGAAGTAGTGATAGAAGGAGCCCTTGGGGATGCGCGCGGCCTGGACGATCTCCAGTACCCCGGTGCCGTGGTAGCCACGCCGGGTCATGACCTCGGAGCCCTTGGCCAGGATCAGTTCGCGCTTGTCGAGTCGGTTGCTAGTCATGGAACGAGAGAATATGACCGGTCGTCTCGTCCGCCCAGCATTATCAACGGCGGTGATCAGGCGTTACAGGCAGGGACTTATCGCGTTGCGTCATGAACCGGCGCAAGACAGGAAAGGAAGCGGCGGGACGCGAACGCGTCCCGCGGGGGAGATCAACCCAGGGCCTTCTCGATGGCTTGCACCAGGGCCGGGTCGTCCGGCGCCGTGCGCGGGCTGAAACGCGCCAGCACGCGACCGTCGGGACCGAGGAGGAATTTCTCGAAGTTCCAGGTGATGTCGCCGGGAAACTCCGCGCCCTCGCCCGCCAGCAGGCGATAGAGCGGATGCCGCGCGCTGCCGTTGACCTCGACCTTGGCGCTCATCGGGAAGCTGACGCCATAGTTCAGGCTACAGAAGGACTGGATATCCGCCTCGCTGCCCGGTTCCTGCCCGGCGAACTGGTTGCAGGGCACGCCGAGCACCGCGAAACCGCGCTCGCGGTAGGTCTGGTAGAGATTCTCCAGGCCGGCGTACTGGGGTGTCAGGCCGCATTTGGAGGCGACATTGACCACCAGCAGCACCTTGCCCTTGAACGGGGAAAGCGGCAGGTCCTGTCCATCCAACCCCTGCAGGGTGAGATCGTGAAAGGCACTCATGACGTACTCCTTGCGCATTCAGCGACACAACGTGCCAAGCCCCGCACCGGGCAAGAACCCTGGCTGCGGCGCATCCCCAGGGACGGGGTAAAGAGCCCAGGCATGGCGCATGACGCGAAAGGCGCCCACAGGCGCCTTTCGCTATACCAGCTTAGCAGTTCCGCCGGCGGACGGCCCAGGCCGTCAATCGGCGAATGAACGCCGATCAGTGGTGGTGACCGCCTTCGCCATGGATGTGGCCGTGGGCGATTTCCTCGGCGTTGGCCTCGCGCACGTCGACTACCTTGACCTTGAAGTTCAGGCGCTGGCCGGCCAGCGGATGGTTGCCGTCGACGGTCACGTCGTCGCCGTCGATGTCGCGGATGGTGACGATCTGCATGCCGCCGTCCGGAGCCGAGGCGTGGAACTGCATGCCGACTTCCAGTTCGTCGACGCCTTCGAACATCTCGCGGGTCAGGGTCGCGACCAGTTCGGCGCTGTATTCGCCATAGGCGTCTTCCGGCTCGATGGCGACGCTCAGTTCGTCACCGACGTTCTTGCCTTCCAGGGCCTTCTCCAGGCCGACGATGATGTTGCCGGCACCGTGCAGGTAGACCAGCGGCGCGCCACCAGCGGAACTGTCGATGACATCCCCGGCGTCGTTGGTCAGGGTATAGTCGATGGAAACCGCCTTGTTGGCCGCGATCTGCATGGTTCGAAACCTTTTCGATAAAGAAGATGAATGCGTAAGTGTACGCATCAATAGCCCCGAAAGCGACCGCGCCCCTGATGAACGGGGCGCGCGAGCGCCGTCGCGGGTGATTGATTTTCATCAGGACGAGGAAGGCCATTGGGTGGCAGTCTTGTCCTGTGGCCATACTCAACACCTGCGCCACCAACCGCCCTGGCAATCGCGCGCCTGGGTCCTTGACGAAAACGAGCGGCACAGACAGCTCGGCCGCGAATTTCGCTGCGGCTGGTGTGCCCGGGAAGAAGAAGAGCAGACCAAGGAGCAGTGATGCCCTCACGCAACATACTGGTGATCAACTGCGGCAGTTCGTCGATCAAGTTCGCCCTGGTCAACGAGGCCCACTCCCTGTTTCCCCTGCACGGCCTCGCCGAGCGCCTGGGCAGCCGCGATGCGGTGCTGCGCTGGAAGCGCGGCGGCGACAGCGACAGCCTGATGATTCCCAACGCCGACCACCGCGCCGCCCTCGCCCAGTTGCTGCCGATGGTGCAGAACGCCGCGGGCGGCAAGCTCCACGGCATCGGCCACCGGGTGGTGCATGGCGGCGAGCTGTTCACCCATGCCACGCGCATCGACGACCGGGTGGTCGAGGCGATCCGGGCCACCGCGCCGCTGGCGCCGCTGCACAACCCGGCCAACCTGCAAGGCATCGAGGCAGCGATGACGCTGTTTCCCAAGCTGCCCCACGTCGCCGTGTTCGACACCGCCTTCCACCAGAGCCTGCCGGAGCACGCCTACCGCTACGCCCTCCCGGAAGCCCTCTACCGCGAGCATGGCGTACGCCGCTACGGCTTCCACGGCACCAGCCACCGCTACGTCAGCCACCGCGCCGCGGAAATGGCCGGGTTGGCGGTCGGCGACAGCAGTTGGCTCAGCGCCCACCTCGGCAACGGCAGTTCGACCTGCGCCATCGTCAACGGCCAGAGCCTCGACACCAGCATGGGCCTGACCCCGCTGGAAGGCCTGGTAATGGGCACCCGCAGCGGCGACGTCGACCCCAACCTGCACAGCCACCTGGCGCGGACCCTGGGCTGGAGCCTGGAGCGCATCGACTCGATGCTGAACAACGAAAGTGGCCTGCTCGGCCTCTCCGACCTGTCCAACGACATGCGCACCCTGGAGCAGGAGCGCGAGCAGGGCCACCCCGGCGCGGCCCTGGCGATCGAGGTGTTCTGCTACCGCCTGGCCAAGTCCCTGGCGGCGATGAGCTGCGCCCTGCCGCAACTGGACGGGGTGATCTTCACCGGTGGCATCGGCGAGAACTCGCCGCTGGTGCGCGCCAAGACCGCCGCCCACCTGCGGCTGTTCGACCTGCGCCTCGACCAGGAGGCCAACGCCCGCTGCGTGCGCGGCGTCGCCGGGCCGATCCAGGCCGCGGGGCATCCGCGGGTACTGGTGATCCCGACCAACGAAGAGCGGCAGATCGCCCTCGACACGCTGGCCCTGCTCGACTGAACTGGATCGACGCCCCCGCCCAACCAGGCGGCGTGGCCAAACGCACGGCTTAAGGAGCCCAGATGCATACCTTCTTCATCGCCCCGACCGGTTTCGGCGTCGGCCTCACCTCGATCAGCCTCGGCCTGCTTCGCGCCCTGGAACGCGCCGGGCTGAAGGTTGGCTTCTTCAAACCCATCGCCCAACTGCATCCCGGCGACCTCGGCCCGGAGCGCTCCAGCGAACTGGTGGCGCGCACCCACGGCCTGGATACGCCGAAGCCGCTGCCGCTGGCCCAGGTCGAGCGCATGCTCGGCGACGGCCAACTGGACGAACTGCTCGAAGAGATCATCAGCCTCTACCAGCGCGCCGCCGCCGACAAGGACGTGGTGATCGTCGAAGGCATGGTACCGACCCGTCACGCCAGCTACGCCGCGCGGGTCAACTTCCACCTGGCGAAGAGTCTCGACGCCGAGGTGATCCTGGTCTCCGCGCCGGAAAACGAGACGCTCACCGAACTGACCGACCGTATCGAGATCCAGGCCCAGCTGTTCGGCGGCCCGCGCGACCCGAAGGTACTCGGGGTGATCCTCAACAAGGTCCGCGGCGAGGCCGACGCGGCCAACGCCGAGGACGGCGTGGCGGACTTCGCCCGGCGCCTCACCGAACACTCGCCGCTGCTGCGCGACGACTTCCGCCTGATCGGCTGCATTCCCTGGCAGGACGAACTCAACGCCGCGCGCACCCGCGACATCGCCGACCTGCTCAGCGCACGGGTGATCAACGCCGGCGACTACGAGCAGCGCCGGGTGCAGAAGATCGTGCTATGCGCCCGCGCCGTGCCCAACACCGTGCAACTGCTCAAGCCCGGCGTGCTGGTGGTGACCCCCGGCGACCGCGACGACATCATCCTCGCCGCCAGCCTGGCCGCGATGAACGGCGTACCCTTGGCCGGCCTGCTGCTGTGCAGCGACTTCCCGCCCGACCCGCGGATCATGGAACTCTGCCGCGGCGCCCTGCAGGGCGGCCTGCCGGTGCTGTCGGTGGCCACCGGCTCCTACGACACCGCGACCAACCTGAACCGGATGAACAAGGAAATCCCGGTGGACGACCGCGAGCGCGCCGAGCGGGTCACCGAGTTCGTCGCCGGGCACATCGATTTCGAATGGCTCAAGCAGCGCTGCGGCACGCCGCGCGAGCTGCGCCTGTCACCACCGGCGTTCCGCTACCAGGTAGTGCAACGCGCGCAGAAGGCCGGCAAGCGCATCGTCCTGCCCGAGGGCAGCGAGCCGCGCACCGTACAGGCGGCGGCGATCTGCCAGGCGCGCGGCATCGCCCGCTGCGTGCTGCTGGCCAAGCCGGAGGAGGTCCAGGCAGTGGCCCAGGCCCAGGGCATCGTGCTACCGGAAGGCCTGGAGATCATCGACCCTGACCTGGTGCGGCAGCGCTACGTCGAACCGATGGTCGAGCTGCGCAAGGGCAAGGGGCTGAACGCGCCGATGGCGGAGCAGCAACTGGAGGACAGCGTGGTCCTGGCGACCATGATGCTTGCCCTGGACGAGGTCGACGGCCTGGTCTCCGGCGCCATCCATACCACCGCCAGCACCATCCGCCCGGCGCTGCAACTGATCAAGACCGCGCCCGGCTACAACCTGGTGTCGTCAGTGTTTTTCATGTTGTTACCGGACCAGGTGCTGGTCTACGGCGATTGCGCGGTGAATCCCGATCCTTCGGCCAGTGACCTGGCCGAGATCGCCGTGCAGAGTGCCGCGTCGGCGCAGGCTTTCGGCATCCCGGCACGGGTCGCGATGATCAGCTACTCCACCGGCGACTCCGGTTCCGGGGTGGATGTCGACAAGGTTCGCGAGGCCACCCGCCTGGCGCGCGAGCAGCGCCCCGACCTGTTGATCGACGGACCCTTGCAGTATGATGCCGCCGCCATCGCCAGCGTCGGCCGCCAGAAGGCGCCGAACAGCCCGGTGGCCGGGCAGGCCACGGTGTTCATCTTCCCCGACCTGAACACCGGCAACACCACCTACAAGGCGGTGCAGCGCAGCGCCGATTGCGTCAGCGTCGGGCCGATGCTGCAAGGCCTGCGCAAACCGGTGAACGACCTGTCGCGCGGCGCGCTGGTGGAAGACATCGTCTACACCATCGCCCTCACCGCCATCCAGGCGGACGCCCAGGCCCCGGCCTGAAGGAACGCCGCTCAGTGGGCGGCACTGGCTTCGGCCAGGCACGAGGATGTGCCATGTGAACGGCGGGACCACGCCCCGCTCCACGCGCCCGGCCCTGGCCGGGCGCCTACGTACAAGGACTCCTTGATGCTGTCGTTTCTCCCCCATTTCCTGCGCGGCTCCCTGGCCGGCCTGCTGCTGGTGTCCAGCACCCTGTGCTGGGCCTGCCTGCTGTTCGGCATGACCCTGGTCAAGCTGCTCCTGCCGTTCGCCGCCGCCCAGCGCCTGTGCAGCAAGATCATGAGCCTGATCGCCGAAGGCTGGATCGCCTGCAACAAGGGCTGGATGAACCTGGTCCAGCGCACCCGCTGGAACGTCCAGGGCCTGGAGGGCCTGGAGTACCAACACTCCTACCTGGTCACCAGCAACCACCAGAGCTGGGTCGACATCCTCGTCCTGCAATACCAGTTGAACCGACGCATCCCGCTGCTGCGCTTCTTCCTCAAGCAGGAACTGATCTGGGTCCCGATCATCGGCCTGTGCTGGTGGGCCCTCGATTTCCCCTTCATGAAGCGCTACAGCAAGGCCTACCTGGCCAGGCACCCGGAGAAGAAAGGCCAGGACCTGGCGACCACGCGCAAGGCCTGCGCCAAGTTCAGCCGCATCCCGGTAGCGGTGTTCAACTTCCTCGAAGGCACCCGTTTCACCCGCGCCAAGCACGACGAGCAGCAGTCGCCGTTCCGCCACCTGCTCAAGCCCAAGGCCGGCGGTATCGCCTTCGTCCTCGACGCCATGGGCGAGCAATTGAAGACCCTGGTCAACGTGACCATCCACTACCCGGACGGCAGCCCGACCTTCTGGTGCCTGCTTTCCGGACGCCTGAAGGACGTCGTGGTGCGCTTCGAGGAACTGGAGATTCCGCGCCAGTTCGTTGGCAAGAGCTACGACCAGGATGCCGGCTACCGCGCGGAATTCCAGCAATGGGTCAACCAGCTGTGGGAGCGCAAGGACCAGTTGCTCGACAGCCTGCACCGCGAGTTTCCCGGTAACGCCAAGGCGTAGGACGAAGAGCGCCGACCAGCGCCCATGAAAAAGCCCGCCAAATGGCGGGCTTTTTCGTCCAGGCCGCGATCAGTACTGCGGCTGGGTCTCGGCCGTGCCCGGGTGGCCCGGAACCGGTCGCAGGTGGACCTCTCCCCGCCGGTGCTGCGCGCGACGGTCGGCAGTGGAGTTGCGCGCGATCGGCTGGTCCGGGCCCATGCCGCGGGTGCTCAGGCGGGTGCCGTCGACGCCCTGGGCGGTCAGGTAGCCGGCCACGCTCTGCGCACGACGCTGGGACAGGTCCATGTTGTGCTGGCGGCTGCCGGTGCTGTCGGTGTAGCCGACGATCTCGATGGTGTTCTGGTTGTACTGCTTGAACGAGTTCGCCAGGTTGTTCAGCGGCGCGTAGAAGCTCGGGGCGATGTTCGCCGAATCGGTGGCGAAGGTGATGTTGCCCGGCATGATCAGCTTGATGTCGTCACCTTGGCGCTGCACTTCCACGCCGGTGCCTTCCATCTGCCGACGCAGCTCGGCTTCCTGCTTGTCGGCGTAGTAGCCATAACCCGCGGCGGCCGCGCCGGCAACGGCAGCGCCGATCAGCGCGCCCTTGCCACGGTTGTTGTGGTCGATCGCAGCGCCGGCGACGGCGCCGGCCAGCGCACCCAGTCCGCCGTACTTGGCCGTCTTGCTCATGCCACCCTGGCTTTGGCTTTGCGTGTCGTAGGGGTTGTTGTTGGCACAACCGGCGAGCAGCGCCAGCGCGGTGACGGCTGCGGCCAGAGGCAGGCAACGGGAGGTGAACATGGGAAAACTACTCCTCGAGGTACTGAAACGCCCCTGCGTGAGGGGCGGCCGATATCTTAGAGCATAGCCAAGTGGCAAAATTCCCGATGCTCGGAAAAATCCTTTTCAGCCCCTGACGAAGGGGTTCTCGCGCATCTCTTCGCCTAGCGTGGTGTCCGGGCCATGGCCGGCGACCACCGTGGCGTCCTCGTCGAGGCTGTACAGGCGCTGCCGGATCGAACGCTGGATCGCCGCCGAGTCGCCGCCCCACAGGTCGGTGCGGCCGATGCCACGGCGGAACAGGGTGTCGCCGGCGATCAGCAGCTTCGCCCGGGGGAACCAGAAACTCATCGAGCCCGGCGTATGCCCCGGCGTGTGCAGTGCCACTCCGCAACCGCAGGCCAGTTCCTCGTCGTCGGCCAGCCAGCGGTCCGGGGCCGGCACCGGCGTGTAGGGCACGCCGAACAGTTGGCACTGCATCTCCAGGTTGTCCCAGAGGAACTGGTCGTCCTTGTGCAGGTGCAGGCTGGCGCCGGTGCGCTTCTTCATCTCGCCGGAGGCTAGGAAGTGATCCAGGTGCGCGTGGGTATGGATGATGCTGACCAGCTGCAGACCGAGGCGGTCGAGGCGCTGCAGGATCAGTTCGTGGTCGCCGCCCGGATCGACGACAATGGCCTTCCTGGTCAGCGGATCGCCAATGATGGTGCAGTTGCACTGCAAAGGCCCGACGGGAAAGGTTTCGCGGATCAGCGCGGGGGATGTCGACATGCAAGACTCCGATCACGGTCGGCGCGGCAAGCGCGCCATGGATTTCTATGAAACGCCAAGCATGGCACATCCATCCGCTGCCGAGGATCGCCGGCGTCGGCTCAGGGCGCTTCGCGGTAGTCGCTGGGCAGCTTGCCGGTCCACTTGCGAAACGCCCGGCGGAAGTTCGACGAATCGTTGAAGCCGAGCAGCAGGGCGATCTCGTACAGAGGTAGCTGGGTGGTGGTCAGGTATTGCAGGGCCAGGCGCTTGCGCACATCGTCGAGGACCTGCTGGTAGGTGGTGCCCAACGACGACAGGTGCCGGCGCAGGCTGCGCCCGCTGGTGTGCAGTTCGCGGGCGGCCTGTTCGAGATCGGGGAAGTCGCCGGGACGCGCCAGCAGCAGGCGGCGCACACGGGTCAGCAGGCCTTCCTGGACGTCCAGGGTGGCCAGCAGCGCCTCGCACTGCTGCTCGCACATCTGCACCGTGGCCGGGTTGGCCAGCGCCATCGGTCGTTCCAGGTACTCGCTGGGCATGCTCAGCCAGTGCCAGGGCTGCTCGAACTCCGCGGCCACCCCGAACACCTCGGCGTAGCGCCGGGCATGGGCCGGCGGCGGATAGGCGAAGCCGACCCGCACGTCCTGCAACGGCTCGCCGACCAGGAAGCAGGCGATAGAATACAGCGTCGCCATCAGGCCCTCGGCGGCGAACACCGAGGCGGCGCCCAGCGGCATCGACTCCACCGCGCGCAACTCGGCGCGGCCGTCATCGAGCACCAGTTCCAGTTCGTAGGCCAGGCCGAGCACCCGGTAGTACTTGAGGGCGAACTGGATGGCCTTGCCCAGGTTGGCGCTGGACAGCACCGCGTAGCCGAGGATGCCGTGGGCGGAGACGTTCAGGCGCTGGCCGAGCACCAGCCCCAGCGCCGGCTCGCCGCACAGGGCCTGGGCGCTGTAGGTGAGCTGGTTGAAGTCGAGGAAGGACAGGCGGCCGTTCGGGCTGTCCAGCACCTCGGGACGCACCCGCGCAGCGTCGAACAGCGCCTGGCGGGATACGCCGTACTCCGCGACAAGATCGAGGAGTGCCTCGGCATAGGCCACCGGCACCAGTTCGGCGGTGAAATTGAGCGGTTGTTTCATGGCTGTTTATTGTTCTGACCGCTGGCCGGATATGACCGGAAAGTTGGCAGAAGATAACCTTGTGAGGCTATCCCCCGCAAGCGATAGTCGATCCCATGGTCCTTCACCATCACAGGGAGCCGCTATGGCCAGCACCACCCCCGAAGGTCTGGAGATCCGCCCGCGTCATCTGGACTTCGACCTGCCCGATCCGATGCCGCGCCATTGGCACAGCGGCGACGCTTTCAAGACCCACATGTTCAACGCCATGTCGGTGCTGTTCCCCGATGGCGAGCGCTTCTTCATCGACTCCGTGCGCCACTACCGCGAACGGGTCGAGGACCCGGCGCTGAAGCAACAGATCCGTGGCTTCATCGGCCAGGAAGGCCACCACAGCCGCGAGCACCTGGTCTACAGCGACCGCCTGCGCGCCCTCGGCTACGACATCGACCGCCTGGAAGGCGGCGCCAAACGGCGCATCCGCTTCGCCCAGCAGAAACTGCACCCGTCGCGGCAACTGGCGGCCACCGCGGCCCTGGAGCACCTCACCGCGATCATGGCCGACGGCCTGCTGAGCAACCCCAGGTGGCTGGAAGGCGCCGACCCGACCATGGCCCGCCTGTGGCGCTGGCACGCACTGGAGGAAACCGAGCACAAGGCGGTGGCCTACGACGTGTTCATGCTGGTCAACGGCAAGGCCAGGCTGCGCCGCCGGGCGATGGTCCAGGGCACCTTCTTCTTCGCCCTCGACACCACCAAGGGCCTGGTCCACATGCTCAAGCGCGACGGCCTGCTGTGGAACTTCAAGGTCTGGCGCGACGGCATCAAGTGGCTGTGGGGCAAGGACGGCGTGTTCCGCTCGCTGGTGGGCGTGTACCTGGACTTCTACAAGAAGGACTTCCACCCCTGGCAGCACAATAACCTGCACCTCATCGAGCAGTACCGCGACCAGTTCGAACCGGAACCGAAGGCCGCCTGACCCTCCTCGCCGCCCCTCCGCGCCGCGAGAGGGGCATGCATCGTTTCCCTGCCCTGCCTGGTATTTCGGCCCTTCGTCCACGCATTAAAAAGCCCGCGACTGACCAGCGCGGGCTTCTTCATGACGGCCTGGGATCAGGCCATCAGGAAGCGCAGTGCATCCGCCGCGGTCTGCTCGGGAATCTCCTCCATGGGGATATGCCCGACGCCCGGATAGGTCTTCACCTGGATCCCCGGCAGGTCGCGTTGCCACAGCGGTACGTGCTTCGGCGAGATCCAGCGGTCGCGTTCGCCCCACATCAGCAGGGTCGGCGCGACGATCCGGGCGATGCGTTCGCCAGAGGTGCCGAGTTCCTCGCGGTTGACCTTCAGCAACACGCGGAAGATCTCCATCATGCCCTTGCGGTTGCCCGGGCGGCGGCTCAGATCGTAGTAGCGGTCGACCACCCCCGGCTTGATCCGCCCCGGCTCGCCATAGACTTCCTTGATGCCCTGGGCGATCAGCGCTCGCGGCATCCACAGCGGCATCGCCAGGGTCGAGCCGGGCAGCGCCGCCGAGGCGATCATCCACGGCACCTTGCGCATCTGGTAACCGGCCGGGTCGATCAGCACCAGCCGCTCCACCCGCTGCGGCTGCGCCAGGGCGAAGTTCCAGGCGATATAGCCGCCCAGGGAGTTGCCGGCGATCGAGGCCTTGTCGATCTTCAGGAAATCGAGCAACTGGCCGAGGATCGCCACCATGCGCTCGCCAGAGTAACGGCTGTCACGCCCCGGCCCGGTCAGGCCGAAGCCCGGTACGTCGAAGCGCACGATGCGGAAGTACGGCGACATCGCCTTCACCCAGTCGTCCCAGGTGTGCAGCGAGGCCACTACGCCGTGGATCATCACCAGTACCGGCTTGTCGCGGCTGCCTTCGTCGCGGTAGTGCAGCGGGAAACCGTCCAGCTCGATGAAGCGCGAGCCGCTGGACGGTGCGGCGTAGCGTTCGCGCAACGACTCCAGCGAGAGAGAGCCGAAGCCCAGGCGGGCGAATCCGACCGCCAGCGGCGGTTGCAGCAGATAGGGTGTCGCGGACATGGACGCACGTCTCCCGTCTTGTTGTTATGACAGGGCATCAGAGCATGGCCACGACGGACTGCGAGCCCAACCTAGGTTCTGTAGGCGCGAGCGGCGACTGCCCGGCTGTTACCCTTGCAATCTCGTCGGAGCCTGGGTGCGGGGACAGAGCGTACCCACCAGCAGGTCGCCGAGCACCCGCTTGACCCGCGGCAGCTCCAGCGGGTCGCTGGCATTGAGCAGCTCCAGCGAAGCCGCCTCCATCGCCCAGATCAGCACCCGGTAGGTCAGCGCATCGTGGGCCGCGCCCTGGGCGCCCAGGCGCTCGGCCCACAGCTCGATAATCTTCAGGTGCGCGCGCTGCCGGTGCGCCGCCAGCGGCGAGCCGGCATGCAGGGCCTCCTCCTGCATCATGCGAATGATCGGACCGACCGCCAGGTGGTAGTCGAAGAACAGCGAGACCATCGCCCGCAACCAGTCCTCGTCGCTGCCGGCCTCGCTGCGCAGCCCGCCGAAGCGCGCCAGCAGCAATTGCACGGCGCTGTGGTAGATGCTTTCCAGCACCTCCAGCTTGCCGGCGAAATACTTGTAGAAAGTCCGCCGCGAGACCCGCGCCGCCTCCAGCAAGTCGTTGACCGTGGTCTCGGCGATCCCCTTGCGGGTGAACACCGGGATCGCCGCGAGCTGGATGTTGGTTCGTTGCAGATGCCCCACCAGCGGCCCCTCGCCCTGCGCCGCCTGGCGCGCCAGCGCGCCGTAGCCGCCGAGGTCCTCGAATACCGCCTGCAAGCCGTCCCACTGCGCCGTTGCCATCCCGTCCGCCCCAATCGAAGCGCGGGGTGACGGCGGCCCCGGCCATCGCTAACCTAGGCCGATCCACGCGCCCCGCAAGGAAAGTCCGTGCCGACCCTATCACGCCGCCTGCTCTGGCCGCTGGCCATCCTTTTACTGGTTCTCGGCCGCCCGCTCGCGGCCGCCGACCTCTACTACCTCGGCCAGCGCATCCCGGACATCCAGAAGCCCTGGGACAGCCACGACTACCAGGTGCTGATCGACGCCCTGAAGAAGATCGAGGAAACCCAGAAGAACGCCCTGCCGCGACGCAGCGGCGAATTCACCGGGCCGCTCTACCTGCGCATGGTCAGCGAGGAAAACTTCCGCCCGCAGCTGAACATCTACAGCCCCCTGGAGATCCGCCAGAACGAGGCCCGCGAAGTGCTGTTCAAGCTCAAGGAACTGATGCGCCTGTACTTCGATTTCCGCGCCGCCAAACAGCCCTACGGCGCCGAGGCGCTGGGCCTGATGAGCTACTCGCTGCGCGAGCAGTCGATCCTGTTCACCCTCACCGTCGAATTCTGGATGACCCTGTCCCAGGCCGAACAGCGCAACCCCGCGCGCCTGCAGGGTATGCAGGAAACCAAGGCGGCCGCGGCGATGCTCACCGGCAGCGCTCTCGACTACCTCGGCCTCACCGCCCAGTTCGAGCGCCAGGACCTGGTGCTCTACTCCGCCGAACTGGCCAAGGAAATGCCCGAGCTGTTCATCCACCTGCCCTCCCCGGTGCGCGCCCAGTTGCTGGAACGCATCGCCGGTTTCGCCAAGGACCACCCTTACCCCGAGGTCCGCGACAACATGCGCGACCTGCAACCGGTGTTGCAGGCGATCCAGGCCGACGTGGAAAAACAGCTGGCGCCCGGGCGGAACGCCAAGGCACCGGCCAAAGCCCTGGACCTGAGCCCGCCTCCGGAGGGGAAACCCAGCGGCGTCAAAGGTTTATGAGCGGCGGATTGGACTCTCGCAGCCCTTTGCCGTAGACTGGTCGTCGACCTGTCAAGGTTTTGGGGCCGATTAGGATTCGACGCCGGTAACAAAACTTGAGGGGCATGCCGAGCTGGTAGCAGAACTCGTAAATTCGCTGCTGCAAACTTATAGTTGCCAACGACGACAACTACGCTCTAGCTGCTTAATGCGGCTAGCAGTCGCTAGGGGATGCCTGTAAACCCGAAACGACTGTCAGATAGAACAGGATCGCCGCCAAGTTCGCTGTAGACGTAACGGCTAAAACTCATACAGCTCGCTCCAAGCACCCTGCCACTCGGGCGGCGCGGAGTTAACTCAGTAGAGCTGGCTAAGCATGTAGAACCGATAGCGGAGAGCTGGCGGACGGGGGTTCAAATCCCCCCGGCTCCACCAAACAATCATCTAAAGACGTCCTCGGACGTCTTTTTTTGTGCCTGAAACCCAGTAAATACGGGGCTTTCAGCGTCATCACGATCCGATAGCGTCCAGCAGCATCTACGTTTTCGTGTATTCCACGTGGTATTCCAAGCACTCCACTGGTATTTTTTGGAATACACAACAAGCTCTGGAATACATCATGGGTGCCCAAGCCACGCGCCTTTCAGACCTCAAAGTCAAAGCCGCCAAGCCTAAGGAAAAGGACTACACGCTGACTGATGGCAACGGCCTTCAGATGCGAGTGAGAATCAATGGCTCAAAGCTGTGGAATTTCAACTATATCCATCCCGTAACGAAGAAACGGATCAACATGGGGCTAGGCACCTTCCCAGAAGTGAGCCTGGCTCAGGCACGCAAACGAACCGTTGAGGCTAGGGAGCTTGTCGCTCAAGGGATCGATCCTAAGGAACGGCGCAACGCTGATCGGCAAGCGAAAAAAGCAGCCACCGAACACACCTTCCAGAACATCGCGACGGCTTGGTATGAGTTGAAAAAGGACTCAGTGACGCAGGCCTACGCCGAGGACATCTGGCGCTCCCTGACACTGCACATCTTCCCGGACCTGGGCACCACCCCGATCTCCGCCATCAATGCACCTCAGGTCATCAACCTGCTCCGACCGCTCGAAACCAAGGGCAGCCTTGAGACTGTTAAACGGCTGACTCAGCGACTCAATGAGATCATGACTTACGGAGTCAACTCGGGTCTGATTCATGCCAACCCGCTCAGCGGAATCCGCTCCGTCTTCAAGAAACCGAAAAAGAAAAACATGGCGGCACTTCCCCCTGATGAGCTGAAAGAGCTCATGGTGGCCATTGCCAATGCCAGTATCAAAAGGACGACTCGCTGCCTGATCGAATGGCAGCTTCACACCATGACCCGGCCAGCAGAGGCTGCCACCACCCGCTGGGCAGACATCGACACCGAGAAGAAGATTTGGACGATTCCTGCAGAACGCATGAAAAAACGCCGTACGCATATCGTTCCGCTCACGGAGCAAGCGCTGGCGCTGCTGGAGGCGATCAAGCCCTACAGTGGACATCGTGAGTATGTCTTCCCCGCGGACCGGAACCCTCGCACTCACTGCAACAGCCAGACCGCCAACATGGCGCTGAAGCGTATGGGCTTCGAAGGACGCTTAGTCAGCCATGGCATGCGCTCAATGGCCAGCACCATCCTCAACGAACACGGCTGGGATCCTGAATTGATCGAGGTAGCGCTTGCCCACGTGGACAAGGACGAGGTTCGCAGCGCCTACAACCGGGCGGACTACATTGAGCGCAGGCGCCCGATGATGATCTGGTGGAGCGAGCACATTCAAAAAGCAGCTACGGGCAATCTATCTGTATCAGCCATCAAGGAAAATCGTGACAGGAAGGTCGTCTCGATACGCTGATCAACGGGCAACTACCGGCCAGGTGCGGACTGTCGGATGTTCTATGAACTCAGGGGTGATTCACTTTGAGCAAAAGCCTGGCAACTAAATTCCCTTCCAACGAGCATGAGCAGTGCATGCCGTGCTGCTGACACGAAGAATTGCGCTCGTTTTTTGCGCTAGCGCACCTGGGTAGCAGCAGCAACTAGACCCAAAGCGAGTTGCGTCCGGGCAATAGCGAAGTGCTATATAGGTCATGTCAAACGCACCAAGGAAGAGCCATGGCAAAATTCCCTCACCACCCGCGGTACCTCCCGATCATCAAATGGCAGTCCTGGGAGCAGAAGGCGCTGGAGAATGTGGACGCGACCCTAATCCCGCGCATGCATCCCTGCATCGAGGTTCGCGCCTCTCGGCAGCACACCAACCTGCTCAACAGGATGAAGGACGTCTGGCCGTACGATGCTTTCGTCGACTATTCGAACCCAGCTGGCGCTCTCACTCCGGTGAGACAAAAAGAGCTTATGGATTTTGCGCGCCATGCCGTCGCGAACGGGCTCTCTGCTTCTCCGGTCTTGGGGCCGGATCATCTTGCCGCCATGGGGCCACAATTTCTGGCTGTAGCAGCGGCTTTGCCTTCGGTGGCCATCCGCTTGCGCCTGAATGCTCTGGAGGTTCCTCAGCAGAAGCTGCAGCAAGCACAGCAGGCCTTCGGCACGCTCCAGGCGGCCGGCATTCCGTCTCCCCTGATTGTTGACTTGGGTGTGAGTCCGAAGGATTGGTCTGCGGCTGAAATTGCGAGCTTCACTCATGGCCTCCGGCAGCTTGCTGGCATCGGCTACCAGTCCATGCACCTGGTGTCCGGGGCTTATCCCGCAAGCCTAGCGGCGGTGAAGACGGGCGTGGCCAACTTTAAGCGCTCGGACTGGGGTTTCTGGAAGGACGTGAATACTCACGCTGCCGATTTGAGGATCGGGTTCGGCGACTACGGAACGCTCTCACCCCAATGGACGGAAGACATTCTGGAATTGCGGGCCAACCGCATTGCGATTCGGTATACCCGGGATGACAACTGGCTCATCCTGCGCGCGGGTGGCAAGACTACCCAGGACTCGATCGCCATCTCCCAGATCTTGGTGAATGGCTATCCGCAGGACTTCAAAGGCGCCCCGTATTCCTTTGGCGATCTGTTGCTAGCCGAGCGCGCCGATCCAGCCCATCCGATCAAGAAGAAGCGCTGCGGCCACTACCACATCACTGAGGCCTGGAGTCACCACATCGCTTACGTGCTCCAAGAGCAGTACTGATCGAGGTTCTGGCCCGGTCGATGAGGCACTGACGAACCCTCTCCTTGAGTTCGCTCAAGGGGAGCAGTTCGGCAACCTTTGCGTGGATGACGTACAGGCTCTTGCTCTTGAATCCGCGAGTGATTCCGAGCTCCTCGAGGATCTGAAGCGCCTCCTCTCGTTTGAGTAAGGTGACCAGCACATCTGGCTCATGCCGCTTATTGGGCTTGGCTTTGCGCACCTGCTTGAACGCCTTTCCTGCTTCCTCTGGAACAACCATAACGCCCCACCACGGTGGGAGCATTGGCATGGCTTTTTTGAGGTGGCATTCGGCAGTAACGAGAGTGATCTGATCGAAAACGCGTGCATAGCGCGAGCCCTGACCGATGAGACGCTTGAGGGAGTCAGCCTCGCTCTTGATCTCGTAGCAGTGCATGTCTTTCACCTGCACAAAATCAGCACGGATCTCACCGCCGTTGAGCTCGACCTCCTCCAGGAAGTGGAAGGGTTCGTCCGGCAGGCTGGCTGCCAGGTGGTGAGTGAGGGCGAGTTTAATTTCTGCTTCGCGCATGGCCGAATCTCGTGGAGGGGGCAATCATGCCGGAAAGCGGGCCACCAGTGCCTCCCTTTTCCGACATAGCGATCTGATTTTAGTCGCTATCGATATCTATGCAAATATGCTAAATATATTGCATGAATCGATGCAAAGCGCTGACTCAAGTAATTCATGAGCTCCTCCAGGCATTTGCTGCCAGCGAGCTGCGCTCAAGTTCGGCCATCGCCAGGGCGACAGGAATCAATCAGTCCCAGGTCCATCGCAATCTGTTCGGCGAGCCGAAGCGGATCACCCAGACGCATAGGCGCCTATGCAGATATGCAAAAGTTGAGCTGGAAGAAGAGGCTGCTGATCCGCGCACCAACGCAATCCTGATGGACGCGCTAGCCTCTACGTGGGACGGCACTGACGGGCATGCGCGCCGGCTTGCAGAGCTGCTTTTTGCTCACAGTCGGGCAAGCATGAGAAAATTTACCCAGGATAGGCGTTAGAGGAGGTCGCTTATGCATGACGCTAAGACTCCGATAACCGTTAAATCCGCATTCGAAAGCCTTCAGGCTGCTGGTTACCCTCGTGCCTTCGTCACGAAGCTCCTGCCTGAGTGGTGGGACAACAGCCTTCTGAAAACCAGTGCCGGAGCATTCCAGTTCGCTCTGATCCTGAAGCAGCGGCTGGGTCTCGAAGTGAATTTCGGACAGGACGGTAATCTGGCAATCGAGCCCCGAGCGGCTCATGCCAATTTCAAGCATCTCGCGAGCACTCGGGAAGAAGAGCTGAATGTCGCAGCTAGCCTGGGCATCGCGTTGGCTCGCCTTGCCGTGTTCGCGACCAAGAGGCCTTACGTTGGCCTACCGAATGATCCGGCCGCCCTGTACGCCATGGTCCGGAGCATTACTGGCCGTGGGCATGTGGATTTCGAGGGACTGCTTGCTCTGTGCTGGTCTCACGGGATCCCGGTGCTGTTCCTAAAGGAAATGCCCAGGAACACCAAGCGGATGACAGGTATGGCGGTGATGGCTGACGGCCGCCCCGCAATTCTTCTGGGTTTCAACTACACGCACTATTCGAAGCAGCTGTTCGTACTGGCTCACGAACTCGCCCACATCCTCTGCGGACACGTTCAGAACAATGGCGCGCTGATTGACGAGGAAATCGCCGATGTGAGTGAGGGCCTCGGTGGTCGTGCCCAAGTTCGACGTGATGAGCAGGAGCGAGAGGCTGATACCTTTGCGCTCAGCCTGATTCGAAATGGTGACCTGGACGTCATCAAGCGGATGCCACGGATTGTGAGTTCTGGCGCCGTCTTGGCTGCCGAAGCTTCAAGGTTGGGTAGAGAGACCGGAATCGATCCGGGCCACCTCATTCTGTCGTTTGCGAAGCAGCGCGAAGATTGGATGATGGCCAACCAAGCGCTGAACTTTAGTGAGCAGCCGTTAAGCGCAATAGACCTGGTGCGGGCGAGCTTCATGGACAACATCGACCTCGATGCCATCAGCGATGAAAGCGCTGAGCACCTCTTGTCCATGCAGGGAATCAATGGCTAGCCAGACCCTGTATCTGCTCGATAGCGATGCCGCCAAAAAACTCTGCCAGTACCAGTTGCTTTACGAGCTGACTGTGGCCTTGGGCTGCTCCTTGGGCGATTTCGCCGTCCTTCCGCAGCTCAGGTTCCAATTGAAGCTCGACAAGGATGACAAGGCGCTCGCCAAACTGGGGACTCAGGCGGCTGTCGATCTCGCGCGCGATCTGGTCGCCTCGGCCTCATCAGTTGAAATTGAGGCTGACGCTGCGAACCCTTTGCTGCAGCTGAATCGGCCTGACATCGATTCCGGTGAGGCGACCCTTTTTGCTGCACTGCACAGCAACGACAACGCACATCTCTGCAGTGGCGACAAGCGAGCGTTCATTGCCCTCTCCAAGGTTAATGACGTGCCAGTGGTCGATGCCTTGTGGGCGCGATTCATCTGCCTAGAAGAGGCAATTTTTCTCATCCTGAAGTGCAGCGATTTCCAGGTGATTTCGGACAAGGTCAGAGCACAACCAGACGTGGATTTGTCGCTTAGCATCGCGTTTGGTCGAGCTTTAGCCAGTTCGCAAGAGACTGTGATCGAAGCGCTGCAGAGCTACATGGGAAGCCTGGCCGAGAAGACCGACGGGAAGTACCTTCTGCCGGGTTGAGGCTCGGCTCGCACGTCTATTTTGGTATCCCTATCGCGGGACGAGATGCGGCGTAGCAGAACACACGACCAATCGACTCGAGCCACGCGTCATCGCCACGTAGAGATGGCGAGCGTCCATGTTTTCAGGGTTGGGAATCACCGCGACCTCTGCCTCCAATCCCTTCAATAGCAACGTGCTACCAATAGCGCGCCGAGCCAGCTGTCGACTCTCATGGCGATTGCGCTCGCGCTCTCGGAGCGTGGCTTCCGCGAAAGTGCAACGACCCTCAGCTGCACTCTGCAAGGCACGCAAGCAGCCATACAACACCTCGGGCCGATATACGCGCGCATGCTCTTGGTTAGCCAAGGCTCGAAGCGCCTGCGCGGCTAGCGGGTAAGTCGGGGTAGCCGCGAATACCACCAAAGCGGCTTCTGCCGGAGTAGGTGGTGTGCGGGCAGCGCCCCGTCGCAGGATGTCCAACCGTTGCAGCAAAGCGGCGGCGCCGACCTGTGTCATCGTATCGGCAGCAAAGTTGACGAGTCGCGTAGTGGCGTCTGCTGCCTGCAAATTGAACGTCAGACCAAAATTCGTGAGGTCGGCTAGATCCACAGGTTCGACGGCAGTAGCGCCAGGAGTCTGACTGGCCATCTGCCTGCGCCCTCGGGGGTTGCGGCTGTCGCCTATCACCAGGACCTGCCCATCGGGTGTCACCGACCTTGCCAGCGCAGCTGTCATGCGCTGACGCTCGGCCGTGGCAGGTAGCAGCTGAATCCAATCGACCTCGGCAGGTGCCTGGCGCAGGTCGATACTACCGCCTGCTTGCAGCTCCCGTCGGCAGTCCAGAAGCCATTGGCCAAAACCACGGGTACCCGCGTTTATCCAACGCCATGGTTGGTTCAGCTCACCAATGATCGGGAACTGCTGAAGTACGTGCGCATCCCAGTCCACCAGTTGATTGCCGCCAAAGCCGAAGATGGCCTGCATGGGGTCACCCAGCACGCAGGTAGGTAGCACCGCAGCGAGCGCGGTGACCAAGGCGTGCTGCACCAAGTTGCAGTCCTGGTACTCATCGACAAGTAGGTGAGCATAAGTCGCTACCAGGGTCTCGTTGACATGCCCCGCTCGTACCAAAGTGAAGGCTGCCAAGCGGGTCGCGGGATAATCGGTACCCGGGTTTCTCAGCTCAAGAGTGGCGGCAGGTACGCCGCTTCGCTCTGGGAAGATGCCGACCAAGCGCATGGCAAAACCGTCGAGTGTTGCCACGCGATACGCAGACGCTGGGACGTTGGCGCGTTGCATGCGCAGGCGTAGCGCGGCCACACCCGCGTTAGTGTGGGTCAGAATGAGAACAGGCTTTTCGCCGGTATGCTGGGTCAGCGTGTCCGCGATGAGTTGCGTCTTACCGCAGCCGGCTGGCGCCGTTACGGTTCCCCTGGGGTAGGCGAGTAAGTCGTACTCAGGCGGCATGGGCCCACCCAAACAGCTGGCGGATTAGGGCAGTAAACTCGGGGTCCGTTGCTTGATAGTTAGGGCCGACGATTTCCCGAGCAACGATCTCGAATTTGGTGAGCGACTTGTACCATCCGTTCCTTCGGTTCCGGGACGCCAGGGCTAGCACCTGACGCACATTGTGAGGGTAAGGCTGCTGCTGTTGACGTTGTTGCTCGATGCCGTCCAGGGTAACCGCCCCCTGAGATTGCGTACTGATGTGAGCGGCCATCAGTTCTCTATCATCGAGAAACTCCAGAGCGTGCTGGAGCATGGCGTCCACTGCTCCATCCGGCAGACTATGGAACAGTTCATCTTCGAGGGCTCGGTTCTCCCGCCATGTAATGAACTCCCCACCAACGGCGCGATAGGCTTCAACGACCTCAGGAGTCGGTGGCTTGTCGGCATCGACAAGTACCATGACGCGGTATCCCAGCTTAAGCAGAGCAAGGCCTCGGACAAAGCATCGGTCCGGCTCACCTCCGCCAACATTTACGTAGGCTGTCCCCGAAGCCAGGAGTGAGCGGAAATTCCGCGCCGTCCAGTACTGATCCAACCCTCTAATGAGGCCGACTTCACTGGCCCCTTCGCACACAATGACACTGCGAGCGAGAAACGCCTCCGGGTCCAGTCTGATAGTGCTCTGGACATCGTCCGCGACGCCCACCTCAATGACCTGATGACTACCGTCTTGCCCTTTTCGCACCACTAAGATCTGGTCGCCGCGGAGCTCCCTGACCGCCACCGGTGAATGGGTCGTCAGGAACACCTGCAGTGGTGCTGGGGTCTCCTTGGCCCCCAGTGAGTCGAGCAGTCGGACAAGCCTGTGCGGCTCCAGTCCATATTCCACTTCATCCACCAGGGCAATTGAGGCGCGCTGTGCAGCTGCTCGCTGCAGCCCGGCTACCAACAGGCGGGAAGAGCCGGTGCCTAGTGAGCGTAACGGCACGCCCCGCTCATCGTGCAAGGCGATGGCGCCATCACTGATGGAGACAGCGTGGGCATCCAACAGGGCTTGCGCCTGCGCTCCGACGGGAACGCCCAAGGCGGCAGCCTGCTGGGTGACGATTCGCAGCGTTTCAGCCAGTTGGACGCCGGCCTGGTCTCCAAAGGTGGTACGAGCCTCACGAGAGGCGTTAGCAAGCTCGGCGCCCAGGTTGGGGCGCTCTTCTGTAAGCCGGTTAAGTACGGATCCACGGGTCCACGACAGATTGGAGTTGGCGTAGGTGCCCAGTCGTGCAGGCGCCAACAACAGTCGATCTTTCCAGGCGATGTTGCGTTCCTGACCCAAGGCCTGGGCGCGCTGGGACACCAACGTCCAGACTGGTTCGAGTTCGCTATCCACCGTCAGGCGTAGCGAGAGTACGGTTTCGAGCCCTTGCAGTGGTTCATCCTGCAAATGGCCGGTTGTGCTATCGAACGCTTGCAGGTACTGGCCATAGACATCCAGGTTTTTCAACGCATCTGGTAGCTGGCCCAGGGTCAGCGTGATTTGGATAGGCTGGGTCACGTCGAGGCAAAAAAAATCGGTATCCCCCAGCGTGATGTTCCGACGGGCCCCAAGGCACAGATCAATGGCATCCAGGATGGTGCTCTTGCCGCTGTCGCCGGGGCCGATCAGACAATTCAGACCAGGCGACGGACGCCAGGTGAGGGACCGTATGGACCTGAAATTCTGAATCTCGATCTTGCGAATCCGAACCACGCACCACCTCCTTTGATGACATGTCCTGCTCCGTCATGGCGGTGCAGTTGAGCGCTACATGAAGTGCAGTGTGATGGCGCTAGAGCGCGCTCTGCACGTAGCCAGGTAGTTGGATGTTGACCTCAAACAGGCGACAGAAACAGGGGAGCCTCGTACTACTCCATACCTGCTGGTCATTGCTTTCGCAACCTCTAGCATGAAAGCGGCCCAATCGAAGATCCCTCACAGTTCAAGTCGTTGATGATGCCAAGGCTCGACCAGGGCGCCGTCGGCGTCAGAGGATGAGGTGGCTAGAGCGCCTTGATGAAGGCTGCTATCCATGGTTATATCGCGGACAAGGCTTCATGCAGAATCCTGCCATCCGCTTCAGCGAACCCTTATAGGGAACTGCATTCTCTTCTCTCTCATACGTCGACCTTGTGCTGCCTGCAGCCTCGTCGGTATTCGCGGATGATACCTATTGGCTGCGAAGCATCGAGGACCACGTATGAGCAGCTATTCGTCTCGCCTGGCACGCCATCTTAAGAGCCGAGCCAAGCAACTCCGCAGTGATACCAACCTGGCCCATAGCAGGGCCTTGGAAACCGCGGCAATCGATTTTGGATTCACTGGCTGGAAGCAAGCCCAAGCTCACATGGAGCAGGCAGACGCCAGGATTCGCGACCTCGAAGTATCCCTTCCGCACGAGATCGCTCGACAAGCAGCAGAGCTGCGGACAATACCCGGGTATCCCTACGCGCTCGACGACCAGGTCGGCGTACGTTACCTGCCGGCTGACAAGCAGCAAACAGAGGGAGTGGCAAGGCGCCTGATTCTTCTGCGCTTGTTCGAGGAGGTTCACGCCCCGCAGAACCTCAATCGATCGGAGAGCGCTCAGCTCTGGTTCCGCGCTCCGATGTCCTGGGAGGATGCTTCCGAGGTTTGTCAGGGCGGCCCGGTGAGAATCCAGCGTTTGGCCAACGCGATAAGGAGTGATCCACAGGCACCTACATGGTTCGGGACCGACAGCCTGTCGCTGACTCCGGAGTCTGCACGCGCCACCGTTCTTCAGTATCTGCATGCCCTGCATTCGCTGTCCGTTGTCCGCATTCTGGGTGGCACTTCGCAGGAGGTGATTGAACATCCCTGCTTCAAGGAGTTCGCCAGCAGCGTGTTGGCGACGCTACTGGGCAGGCAGAAACAGGCCGACGCCTACAAGGCTGTCCTGGACTACGCAGGAATCAGCGATTGGGTGCAGTCAGGTCCTGGATTGATCGAGCCTGATCGACTCAACTGGATCGGACGAGAGTCGCCGCCGATGGCACCGCTCTCTTCCGGTGTGTCGATGCTGGTCGGCTCCCCCAACCATCCACGTCTTCGCAAACCGCTGAACTCGCTTCCTCTTGAGCAACACCAGGAGCTCGCCGGCGCCATTTCACTCCTCAGCCGGTATGCCCCGGGTAAGACAGGGCTCCAGAAAAATCTGGACGAGTTCCGCGACACGTTGGCGGGATGGTTAGCGGTGGAGATCGGAAGCCAGGAGCGAGCATTTCAGCTTTACGCCAACAAGCTGCGCGCCTATCAAGCCGTGTCGTTCCTTGCGCCTGCGGAGGAGCGGGAGAACCTAGCAACACTGCAAAACATCCGACGCTGCATCGAAACGGGATACGAACAGTGCATCCCGCGGGCTCACTTGCTCGGCAAGTTCGGTAAGGTCGAGTTGGCCTTTGAGCGCTGGATAGCTCGTACCCGCGACCACTGGAAGCGACCCAATCACAAGCTTCTGATGGACTCTATCGGTCTGGTGGGCATCGACCCGAAAGAGGAACCCCTGCTTGAGTCAGAGGGTGACTGGAAGCAGACCGACCTGATGGGGACCAGCAGAGAGACCAATCTGATTGCGTCCATCCGGCCTCATCTGTTTATGACCTGGAAAGAAGAAGATGAGGCTGAAGGGTATGCGTTTGATGAGGCGGACGCGGACAGTGAGCAATCGATTCTCGATCACCTGTATGACCTGACGTTTTATCGCTACACAGGCTCTGCCACTACACCTGCGAAATTCATGAAGGACGTTCGCAAGGCCTTCTACTTCCGTCCCGTGCACGTCTGGTTCAAGCAGCGAAAGATAGGCTGAGTTGATCTAGGAGAACCTCGATTGCAATCGAATTCGCCCAGAGCCGAAAGTCCGCTTTTGGTGGATTCTGTTGAAAAACTCCCTTTGAGATTTCTGCCCACAAAGTGCATTGCTTACGCTGAAATCTGAGTCATTTCCGGGGCAGAATGTAGTGGTCTACTGATCCCGGACACCGATTTAGGCGAAAATCCTCGCCGTGAGAGAGGTGTCTGATGAGCAAGCAACGACGTACGTTTTCCGCCGAGTTCAAACGAGAGGCCGCGGCCCTGGTGTTGGACCAAGGCTACAGCTATATCGACGCCTGCCGTTCGCTGGGGGTGGTGGATTCGGCCTTGCGCCGTTGGGTGAAGCAGCTCGAGGCGGAGCGCCAGGGTGTGACCCCGAAGAGCAAGGCGTTGACGCCTGAGCAGCAAAAGATCCAGGAGCTGGAAGCCCGGATCAACCGGTTGGAGCGGGAGAAAGCGATATTAAAAAAGGCTACCGCTCTCTTGATGTCGGACGAACTCGATCGTACGCGCTGATAGACCAGTTGAGTGAGCAGGAGTCGGTGGAAGTGGTCTGTTCAGCTTTCGATGTGGCGCGGTCTTGCTACTACGTCCACCGTCTTCGACGGCGGCGTGTCGATGCTCGCCGCGTGGCGCTACGCAGCCAAGTCAACCAGTTGTTCAGCCAGAGTCGGGGCTCGGCCGGCAGCCGCAGCATTCTGGGCATGCTGCGCGAAGAGGGCGTGACCATCGGCCGTTTCCGAGTGCGTCGGTTGATGCGTGAGCTGGGCCTGGTTAGCAAGCAACCGGGCTCGCACGCCTACAAACAGGCCACGGTTGAGCGGCCGGATATCCCGAATCGGCTGAACCGCGAATTCGCGACCGAGCATCCCAATCAGGTGTGGTGTGGCGACATCACCTACGTCTGGGCGCAAGGCCGTTGGCACTACCTGGCCGCGGTGCTGGATCTGCATACCCGGCGGGTGATCGGCTGGGCGTTCTCGGCCAAGCCGGATGCCGAACTGGTGATCAAGGCCCTGGACATGGCCTACGAACAGCGCGGCAAGCCACAGCAGGTGCTGTTCCATTCAGACCAGGGCAGCCAGTACGCCAGCCGCCTGTTTCGGCAACGGCTCTGGCGCTATCGGATGCAGCAGAGCATGAGTCGCCGAGGGAATTGCTGGGATAACTCGCCGATGGAGCGCCTGTTCCGCAGTCTGAAGTCGGAGTGGGTCCCGTCAACGGGTTACCTGACGGCGCAGGAGGCCCAACGGGACATCAGTCATTACCTGATGCATCGCTACAACTGGATCAGGCCGCATCAATTCAACGACGGGTTACCACCTGCGGTGGCCGAAGAAAAACTCAACCCACTGTCCGGGATGGGTTGACCACTACACTTGCCGATACGCGCAATACCAAAGTAATGCGGCTGAGCACTGAGGCGCTGATCAGCAAAGGACTTATCTGTCAGCTTGCCCTTGTAGTAAACCACCTGCACCCCTGGCTTAAGGATGGCGCTGTATCGCCTTGGGTAGTGGTAGACAGCTCCAGTTTCGTCGTCCCAGATCGACACATCATTCTCAGCGATAACGGCGGGCATAGCTGCAGAGTCCTTTCATGATGGTTGAGCGACAGCCTATCAGGCACCTGCCCAAAATCGAACCTGGCAAAGAGCGGGAGCAATGCCCCTCTACTAGAAACCTATACCTACTTGAGATCGTTAGGCATGTAGCGAAAAGGCATGCCCAATTCACCACAACAGCCTAGCCAGACAAGGCGGATAGTACGGCACAGACGCTCATAGTTAAGGCCTGTGTGAATTCGGCTCAATGAACATACCGGCTCACATAGAGACTCCTCTAACCCCCGGCCTCGCCGGGGGGCACCGCCTCCGTCGGTTATCGTTGTCTGCGTGCGTATTCCGCCTCGAACAGCGACAGGGCGTCGCTGAGCAACGACAGCAAGGAGCCGGTGATGCGGCGGTGCTTTCGCCGGTCTTCGGTTTCGTCGAGCAGGTCAAGGAGGCTCAGCGTTCCGATCGCCGACTCCAGCCGGCGGCGGGCGGTGTCGAACAGATCTTCGCTGGCTGCGCTGCAGTCCAGGTAGAGGGTGGCGCAGCCGGGATGCTGGTTGCATTGCGAGGTGCGTCGCAGGGGGATGAAGGTGGAAGGGGACTGTGCGGTGACGGTTTTGCCCGTATAAGGTGCCGCTCCGGCAAGGTGCGAAGCGCTTCACAAAATGCCAAACAGAGGGCGAGCGCATCCCATCGCCAACACGCAATCGCCTTGAATGGCCGCTTCGATTCCTCGTCATGCGGGGATGCCGTGCCCGGCTCCAGCGCATCGCCACCCACACCGGAAACCCCATGCCCTACCGCGTTCTCCTGCTCATCCTGGCCCTGACGCCCGCCCTCGCCTCCTCCGCCACCCTGGACGAACGCCTGGGTGACCTTGAACACGCCTTCAAGCCCGACCTCGACGGGACGACAAGCGCAAAGCCGGCCAGCCCGCCGCCGGAGCGGTTCAAGCTGGCGCCGCTGGGGAGCGTGGTGCGCAAGAAAGAGTGCGCGACGTCGATCCTGCCGGATGAGCAGTCCAGCTGCGCGGCGCTGGAGTTCTGCACGGACTGCGCGCAGTAAGCGCAGCCTCCAGGCGGAGCGCCGGCAATCTCACTTGGCGAACAACTGGTCCATGTCGCGGAAGCTCTTGAACTCCAGCGCGTTGCCGCAGGGGTCGAAGAGAAACAGCGTGGCCTGCTCGCCGACCTGGCCCTTGAAGCGGATGTAGGGCTCGATCACGAAGCGGGTGCCGCGCTGCTTCAGGCGTTCGGCCAGGGCGTGCCAGTCGTCCCAGGCGAGGACCACACCGAAATGCGGCACCGGCACGTCGTGGCCGTCCACCGGGTTGCTGCCGGCGTGGCGCTGGGAGTCGGTCTGCGGGTGCTGGTGGATGACCAACTGGTGGCCGAAGAAGTCGAAGTCGACCCAGTGCTCGGCGGAGCGGCCTTCGCTCAGGCCGAAGACCTCGCCGTAAAAGCGCCGGGCGGCGGGCAGGTCGTGGACAGGGATGGCGAGGTGGAAGGGCATCAGGCTCATGGCGCGGTTCCTCTGTGGGTGTGCCGGGATTATTTGCCGTGCCGATTTCGATGGAAAGCGCATAATATTTCGCCTGAGCAACACTTTTTTCGAGGCTTGGATGATCCGCGAACTCCGCACCCTGGTCGCCGTGGCGCGCCGGGGCTCCTTCGCCGCGGCGGGGGAACAGGTGGGGCTGACGCAGTCGGCGGTGAGCGCGCAGATCCGCGCGCTGGAACGCAGCGTCGGCGTCGAGTTGTTCAAGCGCACACCGCGCGCGGCGCACCTGAACGAGGTCGGGCGGCAGGCGGTGCGTACGGCCGAGCAGATCCTCGCGCTGTTCGACGGCATCGGCCAGGGCGACAGCCCGCGCGGACGCCTGCGCATCGGTGCGGTGAACACGGCGCAGACCGGGCTGCTGCCGGAGGTGCTCAAGCGCCTCGCCGAACAGGCGCCGCACATCGAGCCGCAGGTGGTGCCGGGCGTCTCGCTGCACCTGCTGGACCAGGTGGACGCCGCCGAACTGGACCTGGCGATCCTCATCCGCCCGCCGTTCAACCTGCCGCGCGGGCTCTCCGCGCAACGGGTCGAGCGCCAGCCGTTCGTGCTGATCACGCCGCCGCAATGCACCACGACGGATGCGCTGGAATTGCTGCGCACGCAACCGTTCATCCGCTACGACCATGTGTCCTTCGGCGGTCGCCTGGTGGGCGATTTCCTCGAGGCGCAGCAGCTCAGGCCGCGCCAGGTGATGGAGCTGGATGAGATCGACGCGATCGCGCGGATGGTGGAGAACGGTCTCGGCGTGGCGCTGCTGCCCCGGGCCGGGCTGTGGCTACGCGAGCCGGCGCGGGTACGGGTGATCGAACTGGGCGCGCTGGAATTCCAGCGCGAGCTGGTGATGGTCAGCCGCAGCGGTTCGGCGCAGGACGACCTGGTCGGTGAATTCCGCCGCGCCCTGCTGGCCGAGACGGCGGCTCAGGAGGCCGCGCCGACCACCGCGTAGCGCGGCGCCGGGCGCGCCAGCTCGCCGAGGAAGGTCCACAGGCGTTCGGCCTCGCCGGGTAGCGGCAGGCGGCGACGGATCAGGGTGTAGCGCAACGGCACGTCGAAGCGCTGGCCGCCGGCGCGCACCAGGCGACGGCTGGCGAGGTCCTCGCGGACCAGGGTATGCGGCAGCCAGGCGACGCCCAGGCGCGACTGGGCGAAGAAGCGCAGCCCCTCGGTCTGGCTGGAGCTGTGATGGCGCTGGAGGAACAGGCCGCTGTCGCGCAGCAGCGGTTCCAGGGCCCAGCCCAGGTGGCATTCCTCGGAGTAGCCGAGGAACGACAGCGCTTCGGTCTGCAGGCGGTCGAGGTTGAACAGCGGCTGGCCGGCGGCGTCCGGCGCGCAGACCGCCACCAGTTGTTCGTGACCAAGCTCCAGGCGCTGGAACTCGGCTTCGCTGTCAATGCCCAGGCGGCGCGACACCGCCTCGCCTTCGTCGAGCAACGCCACCACGTAGTCCACCGAGCCGTCGCGCAGGCGCGACAGGCATTGCGGCAGGTAATCGCAGTCGACGCTGAACTTGGCGCTGCGGAAGTCCGCCTGCAGACGCGGAATCCAGTGCGGGAAAAACACCGAGGAGAGGATGTGCGGGGCGCAGAAACGGATGCGCCGCTGGGCGTCTTCGTCGCGCTCGCGGATCGACTGGCGCAGGTTGTCCAGGGCGCGCACCGCGTCCTGCGCCACGCCTTGCAACTGGCGGCCGGCCTCGGTCAGTTCGAGGGCGTGCTTGTGGCGCTCGAACACCGGCGCGCCAAGCCACTGTTCCAGGGTCTGGATACGCCGGCTGAGCCCGGACACGGAGACATGGCACTCCTGCGCCGCACGGCTGAAGCTCTTGATCCGACAGAGGACGAGGAAGTCCTTGAGCATCACCAGGTCGATCATCGTTGCGCGTTCCTCAACGGTCGGGCGTTTTCAGTCTACTTCGCGCGGCGGTGCCTGTTGCAAGGCTAAAGTTCGGTTTGTTTTGCCGATTTGGCAAGCAGCTCGTCGACTCCCGCAAAACAGACCGGGAAAACCGGCCCACAGTAGTGAGGTCGCGCTTTTCCAGCCATCGACCCGCCCGAGCATCGTGGCCGGGCGGGTCCGCCACGAGGACAGGACCATGCAGACATCCCCCGCTCCGGCCATCGTCGCCGGCGGCGCCTACCAGCCGGTGGTGCTCCACGCCGGCATCGCCTACGTCAGCGGCCAGTTGCCGCGCCAGCACGGCGAGCTGCGCTGGACCGGCAAGGTCGGCAGCGAACTCGACCTGGAACAGGCCCGCCAGGCCGCCCGGCTCTGCGCGGCGCGCTGCCTGCAGGCGCTGGAGGAGGCGCTGGGCGGCCTGCAACGGGTCGAGCGGCTGCTCAAGGTGACCGGCTACGTCGCCAGCGCGGCGGGTTTCGTCCAGCAGCCGGCGGTGATCGATGCCGCCAGCGAATATTTCGACGAGGTGCTCGGCGCGCGCGGCGGCCACGCCCGCGCCGCCGTCGGCGTGGCCGAGCTGCCGCGCGGCGCCGCGGTGGAGGTGGAACTGATCGCGGCGGTGCGGCCATGAGCGCGCTCTTCCCCGCCGCCCCCGACGCCTTCGGTGCCGACGAACTGCTGCGCCTGCGCCGCGAGACCCCGGCCTGGGGCAGCTACGCGCACTTCGCCCATGGCTCCGCCAGCCTGCCGCCGCAGGTGCTCTACGACGCCCTCGACAGCTGGCTGGAAGCCGAGCGGCGCTGGGGCGTGCAGCGCGCCGCCGAGCATTTCGCCGAGCCCTTGCTGGCGGTCCGCGACAGCGTCGCGCGAGTGCTCGGCACCCAGCCACGGCACATCGCCCTGCTCGACTGCGCCAGCCGCGCCTGGTCGGTGGCCTTTGCCGCGGCCCTGGCCGCCCATCCACGGATACGGGCGATCAGCAGCTTCGACGAATACGGTTCCAACAGCCTGTGCCTGCTCGCCGCGCGCCAGCAGCGCGGGCTGGAGCTGCGCCTGATCGACGCACGCAGCGACGCCGCACAGCTGTTGCAACGGCTCGACGAGCAGTTGCACGACCTCGCCCCCGGCCAGACGCCGCTGCTGTCGCTCAGCGCGGTGCCCACCGGGCATGGCGCGGCTACCGCGCTGGAGGGCGTGGCCGAGCGCATCCGCGCCCATGACGGGCTGTTCTTCCTCGATGCCAGCCATGCGGTCGGCCAGTTGCCGCTGGCGGTGGAGGCGATCGGCTGCGACGTGCTGGTGTTCCCGCCACGCAAGTGGCTGCGCGGGCCAAAGGGACTCGGCGTGCTCTATCTCGGCGAACGCGCCCTGGAGCGCCTGGCCCTGCCCGACGGGCTGGACGTCGGCGGCGCGCAATGGAGCGACGCCTTCGCCTTGCAGGCACGGGATGACGCGCGGCGCTTCGAATGCTCGGAGTTCAACCCGGGGCTGCGCCTGGCGCTCAAGGCCAGTTGCGACTACCTGTTGCAGACCGACGTCCGGCGCATCGCCCGGCGCAACCGCCAGTTGCGCGAACGCATCGCCCAGCAGCTCTACCGCCGGCTCGGCTGGACGCCGCTGGAACAAGGGCCGCACGCCAGCGCGCTGATGACCTACGCGGCCCCCGAACTGAGCGGCGAGCAATGGTTGAAGCGCCTCCACGCGCGCGGCGTGAACGCCTCCTACATTGGCCCGCAGTATGCCCGCTGGGCGCTGCGCGAGCAGGCGCTGCCGGGGGTCCTGCGCCTGACTCCGCACTACCTGACCGACGACGGCGAGATCGAGCGCCTCGGCGAGGCCCTGGAGGATTGCCTGCGACAGCGCGCCGCCAGTTGAGCGAGCTTGCGCGAATGGCAACGTTGCGCCGCCGTGCCGGCGGTTGGCGCAACGCCGGGCGATTTGCGCAAGGTCTTTGTGCCGGCGGCAACGAGCGTTGCCGAATGCGCCGCGCACGGCCGCCGCCATGCGGTTTAAATCCCTCTCGTAGAACAACGCATAACGATCCCGCCAGCGACATCTTTCACCTGCCTGAGACACCGACGACTTTCGACGCCCTGGGCAGCCTTTCGGTCCGCCGCGGACCGCTCCGCCCTCAATGGAATGATGAATGGAGGAAAGACGACCATGACCGGATCCCGGAAAACCCTGATTCTCGGATGCGCCTCCACCGGCGCCAAGTTCACCCCGCGCAACCACGCCGCCACCGGCGACCGCCTGCTCGACAGCATCTGCACCGGCGCCACCATCCGCACCGCCCCCGGCGAACTGCTGGACGAAGCGCGCCAGCTCTACGAGATGGGTTGCCGCTACTACCACTATCACGCGCGCAACCCGCTGACCCAGGAACAGACCACCGACAACGACATCTACCAGGCGGTCAGCCGCGCCCTGCAGAACCGCTTCCCCGACCTGATGCTGAGCTTCGGCGCCAGCCGCAACGGCAGCGAGGTGCAGGAGAACATCCGCCGCTTCGGCGAGTGGGAGCGAGTCAGCCACTGCGCCATCCCGCTGCATCTGGGCGGTGCGCACTTCGTGACGATCCAGGCGGCCATCGAATTGCAGGTGATCTGCGAGCTGGAGAAGCAAAGGCGCAAGCTCGACCTCGACTATGCCTCCAGCCCGGCCTTCCTCGCCGACCTGCGCGACTACCAGCCGTCCACGGCGCTGGAAAAGGCCGAGTTGCAGACCCACTCCACCAGCAAGGGCGCCGACTACGGGGTGACCTCGCCGATGACCCAGTTCCAGGTCTACCGCAACGCCATCCAGGCGCGCCAGAAGCTCGGCCTGTTCCACGAGGTGGAGTGGGTGCAGCATGTGCGCAGCTACGCCATGACCCGTTTCGCCGTGGAGCACCCGCGCCTGCGCCTGGGCGGTTCCGGCCAGTTGAACGTGATCCTGCTGTTCGGCTTCTCGCCACGCCTGCCGTTCCCGGAGACCTACCAGCAGTTCCGCGCGGTGATCGAGAGCGCCAAGAGCCTGGAGTACGACATCGGCGAACCCGGCGTGCGCAAGCGCAAGGTCAGCATCACGGTCGGCGCGGCGGTGATGCCGCAGCATGCCGCGCAGCACTTCCGGCCGCTCGACGTCGGTCCTCGCGCCGGCACCCCGCTCTGCGCGGTGCGCCGGCTGGCCGCCTATGCCGCGCAGGCGGACAGCCAGGTCGATGTGCTGCGGGTCGGCATGGAGGACACGCCCTACGCGGTGGACGATGACGGCCGGGTGACGCTCAGCGACAACTGCCAACTGCTGCGCCAGGCCCTCGACGAACTGCGCGCCAACGGCGCCGAGGCCGAGCTCGACGGCGAACGGATCTTCCAGCGCATGGGCATGGAACGCACCCTCGGCGAATACCTGTCGCTGCAGCGCCTGCATCCGCTCGGCGAAGCCAACTTCACCCTCGCACGGGAGTTCGTCCAGTGACCGCCGCCCTCGCCGCGAACCCGACCCAGCGCTACCGCTGGGTCATCCTGCTGATCGCCACCTTCGCCCAGGCCTGCGCCTGCTTCTTCGTCCAGGGCATCGGCGCGATCGCCGTGTTCATCCAGAACGACCTGCAACTCTCGTCGCTACAGATCGGCCTGCTGGTGTCGGCGGCGCAGTTGGTGCCGATCGTCGGCCTGCTGGTGGCCGGCGAGCTGCTCGACCGCTACTCCGAGCGGCTGGTGGTCGGCCTCGGCACGCTGATCGTCGCGCTGGCCCTCTGCGCCTCGCTGTGGGCCACCGACTACCTGACCATCCTGCTGTTCCTGGTGGTCGTCGGCGCCGGCTACAGCACGGCGCAGCCGGGCGGCAGCAAGTCGGTGTCACGCTGGTTCGCCAAGACCCAGCTGGGCTTCGCCATGGGCATCCGCCAGGCCGGGCTGCCGCTGGGCGGCGCGCTGTCCGCCGCGCTGCTGCCGTACCTGGCGGGGATCTACGGCTGGCGCAGCGCATTCCTCGCCGGCGGCCTGGTAGCGTTCCTCGGCGCGCTGGCCTTCATGCTCTTCTACCGCACCCCGCCGGACGCCCCCGCGCTCGGCGCGAACCCCGCCGAACGCGACCTGGGCGCGGTGGTGAAGTCGCGGCTGGCGATGATCACCGACCCGGCGATGAAGAACATCGTCTGTTCCGGGGTGGCGCTGATCTCGGTGCAGTACGGCATCCTGGTGTTCACCGTGCTCTACCTGCACGAGACCCTGGAGATCGGCATCGGCATGGCCGCGACCCTGCTGTTCGTCGCCCAGGGCAGCGGCGTCGCCGGGCGCATCCTGCTGGCCGCCTGGAGCGACCGCTGCCGCGCCGGGCGCTACTTCCCGGTGATGGTCTGCCTCGGCGCGGTGATCCTCGGCCTGCTGGCGCTGGTCCTGCTGCCCCTGCAATCACCGTTGGGGATGGGCCTGGTAGTGGCCTGGCTGGGCTTCTTCGGCTTCGGCTGGTACGGTCCCTGGGTGGCCTATGTGGCGGATACCGCGCCGGTCGGCAAGACCGGCTTCGCCCTCGGCCTGGCGATGGCCATCAACCAGTTGGCGATCGTTCTCGCGCCGCCGGCGCTGGGGCTGCTCAAGGACTTCAGCCACAGCTTCGTCCCCGGCTGGCTGGCGCTCTGCCTGATGGCGGCGGTAGCCCTTGTGGTCACCGCCTGGAGCGGCCGCGGCCTGCCCACCGCGCTGCCACAGAAGCACTGAAGCGATGACGGCCACGGCCGAGGAGGCACGATGCGCGCGATCCTGTTCGATGTGTTCGGTACCCTGGTGGACTGGCGTTCCAGCCTGATCGAGCAGTTCCAGGCGTTGGAGCGCGAACTCGGCGGGACCCTGCCCTGCGTGGAACTGACCGACCGCTGGCGCCAGCAATACAAGCCGGCGATGGACCGGGTACGCAACGGCCAGGCGCCCTGGCAGCACCTCGACCAGTTGCACCGGCAGAGTCTCGAGGCCCTGGCCGGAGAGTTCGGCCTGGCGCTGGACGAGGCCCTGCTGCAACGCATCACTGGCTTCTGGCACCGCCTGCGGCCGTGGCCGGACACGCTCGCCGGGATGCACGCGCTGAAGGCCGACTACTGGCTCGCCGCGCTGAGCAACGGCAACACCGCGCTGATGCTCGACGTCGCGCGGCACGCCGGGCTGCCCTGGGACATGCTGCTGTGCGCCGACCTGTTCGGCCACTACAAGCCCGACCCGCAGGTCTACCTCGGCGCCTGCCGCCTGCTCGACCTGCCGCCGCAGGAGGTGATGCTCTGCGCGGCGCACAACTACGACCTCAAGGCCGCGCGCGCCCTCGGCCTGAAGACCGCGTTCATCGCCCGGCCGCTGGAATACGGCCCCGGCCAGACCCAGGACCTCGCCGCCGAGCAGGATTGGGACCTGATCGCCAGCGACCTGCTGGACCTGCACCGGCAACTGGCGGCCTCGGCCTGACCGACTTCCTCCTTCCTGCCCCCTGAACCGCTCGCCCAACCCGCGCGCCACGGCGCGCCGGGAAAGGCGCGCGCAGCGCCGGCACGCGTCCGGCAGGAGCTTCGTCATGTCCGCGAAGGATGCCCCGGCCCCCCAGGCCGCCGAGCCCGGTCGCGCCCAGCCGGTCGAAGTCCCCGGCGGCGGCCACTGGTGGCGCCGCCTGCTGGCCTTCGCCGGCCCCGGCTACCTGGTCGCGGTGGGCTACATGGACCCGGGCAACTGGGCCACCGACGTCGCCGGCGGCGCGCAACTGGGCTACCTGCTGCTCTCGGTAATCCTGCTCTCCAGCCTGATGGCGATGCTGCTGCAGGCGCTGTCCGCGCGCCTGGGCATCGCCAGCGGCCTGGACCTGGCCCAGGCCTGCCGCGAACGCTACTCGCCGAGCACCTGCCGCCTGCTGTGGCTGGCCTGCGAGACGGCGATCATCGCCTGCGACCTGGCCGAGGTGATCGGCACCGCCATCGCCCTGAAGCTGCTGTTCGGCCTGCCGCTGGCCTGGGGCGCGTTGCTCTGCGTGGGCGACGCGCTGCTGGTGCTGGTCCTGATCGGACGTGGCCAGCGGCCGCTGGAGGCCTTCGTGGTGGCGTTGCTGACACTGATCTTCGCCTGCTTCGCGGTACAGTTGCTGCTCTCGCGTCCCGAACTCGGCGAGGTGCTCCAAGGGTTCTTGCCGAGCCCGCGGGTGCTCAGCGATCCGGCTGCCCTGTACCTGGCGATCGGCATCGTCGGCGCGACCGTCATGCCGCACAACCTCTACCTGCATTCCTCGCTGGTGCAGAGCCGCGCCTACCCGCGCAGCCTTGCCGGCAAGCGCCAGGCGCTGCGCTGGGCGGTGGCCGACAGCAGCCTGGCGCTGACCCTGGCGCTGCTGGTCAACGCGGCGATCCTGATCGTCGCCGCCAGCGTGTTCCACCGCAACGGGCACACCGAGGTGGTCGATATCGAGCAGGCCCACGCGCTGCTCTCGCCATTGCTCGGCCTGGAACTCGCCTCGCTGCTGTTCGCCGTGGCGCTGCTCGCGTCCGGCCTCAACTCGACGGTCACCACCACCCTGGCCGGGCAGATCGTCATGGAGGGCTTCCTCCGCCTGCGCCTGGCGCCCTGGGCGCGGCGCCTGCTGACCCGTGGCGTCGCAGTGCTGCCGGTGCTGCTGGTGACCCTGCTCTACGGCGAGGATGGCACCGCGCGGCTGCTGATCTTCAGCCAGGTGATCCTGTCGATGCAGTTGCCGCTGGCAGTGATCCCGCTGCTACAGTTCGTTTCCGACCGGCGCCTGATGGGCCCGCTGGCGATCGGCGCCGGGACCCGGTGGCTGGCCTGGGCGGTAGCGCTGGCGATCGTCGGCCTGAACCTGCAACTGCTGGCCGACTTCGCGTTCGGCTGAGCATTGCCTGAGGGCACGCTGCGCGGTGCGGGACGCGCACTCAGGCAATGCTCAGCCATCGAGACCGCGGGGAAAACGGTCGGCCACCAGGTTCAAGGCGATACCGCGCTCCAGGCAGGCCTTGAGCCCGGCCAGCACCAGGGTGAAACCTTCGGTGGCGTCGACCACCCGCGGGATGACCTCTTCCGGGGTGCCGACGAAACCGCTGTTGCGGATGCTGACGAAGGTCCCGGCGCCGGGCAGTTCCTCGAACAGCCACTCCACCTGGGAAGGGTTGCTGTCGCCATTCGGCCATTCGATGAGGATGCGGCGGTTCGTTTGCAGGTCTTTCACTTCGATTTCCTGGGAAACCCCGTACATGTCCCAGTGCCAGCGCAGCCGTTTCCCGGCTTCGAGGCGGGCATCGCCGCGGCTGAACCAGAATCTGGCGGTGATGGCCGGATCGACGAAGGCTTCGAAGACCTCGGCGATGGGGCGGCGGATCAGCATTTCCGCCTTGGCGACGACCTGTGCGACGGCAGTCATGGCAAGTCCTCCATGGGGGTGGGCAAGGGAGCGGCCGCCGCATCGGGCGGCCGCTCGCGGTTAATGGCTCAGGCCGGGTATTTCTCGTTCAGAGCGTAGAGGATCGCCGCCGTCTCCACATCCAGCGCGCCGTCGTAGTTCTCCGGGCGGAAATGCATCTGGAAGGCGCGCAGCAGGCTGGCGAAGCTGTCTCTTATACACATCTCCGAGCCCACGAGACAGGCAGAAATCTCGTATGCCGTCTTCTGCTTTAAAAAAAACAAGCAGCCCCTTATACACATGTCTGAACCCACCACACATACACATATCC
>OJJN01000018.1_pt1 | contig 45772 bp, 56 predicted proteins | sample 1596321 | NCBI WGS metagenome assembly OJJN01 (sample SAMEA4350123, study PRJEB24818) | metagenome | biome: human; feature: gut; material: faeces | place: Denmark | collected 2013-09 | reverse complement strand
AGCTCGCTGAACATGACCTGGACGACCATCAATATTGTTGAAGCCGTGGTCGGGGCAGTGCTGCTACGTAAATTGCTGCCGTGGTATAACCCCTTGCAAAATCTGGCTGACTGGCTGCGTCTGGCACTCGGCAGCGCCATTATTCCGCCTCTGTTGGGGGGTGTTCTGGTTGTCCTGCTGACGCCCGGAGACGATCCTCTCAGGGCATTTTTGATATGGGTACTGTCAGAATCCATCGGCGCTCTGGCACTGGTGCCGCTGGGATTGTTATTTAAACCACACTATCTGCTGCGCCATCGCAACCCAAGGTTGCTTTTTGAGTCGCTGCTCACGTTAGCCATCACGCTGACGTTAAGCTGGCTTTCGATGCTGTATCTGCCGTGGCCTTTTACTTTCATTATTGTGCTGTTGATGTGGAGCGCCGTGCGCCTGCCACGAATGGAAGCCTTTTTGATCTTCCTTACCACGGTGATGATGGTGTCGCTGATGATGGCCGCGGATCCCTCCCTGCTTGCTACGCCGCGTACGTACCTGATGAGCCATATGCCGTGGCTACCGTTTTTGCTGATCCTGCTGCCCGCCAACATCATGACGATGGTGATGTATGCCTTTCGTGCGGAACGCAAACACATTTCCGAAAGCGAAACCCGCTTTCGGAACGCGATGGAATATTCCGCTATCGGCATGGCGTTAGTGGGCACCGAGGGACAATGGCTGCAATCCAACAAAGCGCTCTGCCAGTTTCTCGGTTACAGTCAGGAAGAGCTGCGCGGACTCACCTTTCAGCAACTGACCTGGCCGGAGGATCTCAATAAAGATCTCCAACAGGTTGAAAAGCTGATAAGCGGTGAAATAAACACCTATTCAATGGAAAAACGTTACTACAACCGCAATGGCGATGTTGTCTGGGCGTTGCTTGCCGTCTCACTGGTGCGCCACACGGATGGCACGCCGCTCTATTTTATCGCTCAGATTGAAGACATTAACGAGCTAAAACGCACCGAACAGGTCAATCAGCAACTGATGGAGCGCATCACGCTGGCCAACGAAGCGGGCGGGATTGGCATCTGGGAGTGGGAGCTGAAGCCGAATATTTTTAGTTGGGATAAGCGGATGTTCGAGCTGTATGAAATTCCTCCGCATATCAAACCGAACTGGCAGGTGTGGTACGAGTGCGTGCTGCCGGAAGATCGCCAGCACGCCGAAAAAGTGATTCGTGATTCGTTGCAATCACGCTCGCCCTTTAAACTGGAATTTCGCATTGCCGTGAAAGATGGCATCCGCCATATCCGCGCCCTCGCCAACCGGGTACTGAATAAAGAAGGCGAGGTCGAACGCCTGCTCGGCATTAATATGGATATGACGGAGGTTAAACAGCTTAACGAGGCATTGTTTCAGGAAAAAGAGCGCCTGCACATTACGCTGGACTCCATCGGCGAAGCCGTGGTCTGTATTGATATGGCAATGAAAATTACCTTTATGAATCCAGTGGCGGAGAAAATGAGCGGCTGGACGCAGGAAGAAGCGTTAGGTGTTCCGCTCCTGACGGTGTTGCATATTACTTTTGGCGACAACGGACCATTAATGGAGAACATTTACAGTGCTGACACCTCACGTTCCGCGATCGAACAAGATGTGGTATTGCACTGCCGGAGCGGCGGCAGCTACGTGATGCGCCGCGCGATAAATGCACTCTATCTTGTGCGATAAATGGCATCCACGCGGCGTTTCATTATTTGAAAAAGAATTACATTTCAGGTTGCGTTATGACAGTCCCAACAGGGTGATAGCGGTAGATCGTTGACAGTCCAATATCATAGATAATTGCCAGCCGCTTTCTGTCATACCCTTTCTGGAGCAATCTTGCGATCTGCTCATGCTGCTCCTTCGTCAGTTTCGGGCGACGTCCTCCAACTCTTCCTTGTGCTCGCGCAGCAGCCAGTCCAGCCAGCGTGCGCTCAACTATCAGTTCACGCTCCATTTCTGCCAGTGCACCCATCATATGAAAAAAGAACCTTCCCATCGGAGTGCTGGTATCGATTGAATCCGTCAGACTGCGAAAATTGACACCTTTTGCGCGTAGCTCTTCTGTGAGAGCAATGAGGTGTTTCATTCTTCTACCCAACCGATCCAGCTTCCAGACCACCAATGTATCCCCTCTTTTAAGGCACTTTAAAGCGCGTTTCAGGCCTGGTCGTTCCGACTTGGTTCCGCTCATTTTGTCCTCAAAAATCTGTTCACATCCTGCGCACATTAATGCATTGCGTTGCAAATCTGTGTTTTGGTCATTTGTTGACACACGTATGTAGCCAATCAGCATTAAAAATACTCCCTTTTGAGTGGTTAAAGTACTGAGATAATGTGGGGAGGATTTGAGAGATAAACGTTGGTTTGGGGGAAGGCTCTGCACTGCCTGTTGGTGTGCCTGTTCCATGGCCCACCGCCACGCCGCCAGCAGGCTGGTTGAAGTGCGACGGACGCTCCTTTACAAAAGAACAATATCCTGTTCTGGCCAGAGCCTACCCGACCCTCCGCCTGCCTGATTTACGCGGTGAATTTATTCGTGGTTGGGATGATGGGCGAGGGGTTGATACGAGGCGTTCATTGCTAAGTGGTCAGGCTGCAACATTTATTCGTACAGCTTTGCAGGATTATTACGGTTACGATCTGAATACTAATGTCAAAGTAGGTATCGCTTTTGCTACTGCTGATTCTGTTATAACCGTTGGAAACCCAGCTAATCCTAAAGCAGGAAATAATAGCGATTATGTTCCTGCATCAGCAGATAACTCCATAATGGGTACTCAAAGGACAGCGGAGGATAATTTTACCGGGGCATGGATATCAATGCGCCCCCGCAATGTTGCGTTTAATTACATCGTAAGGGCCGCATAAAAACGTTGGTTTGGGGGAAGGCTCTGCATTGCCTGTTGGTGTACCGGTTCCATGGCCCACCGCCACACCGCCAGCAGGCTGGTTACAGTGCAACGGAGCTACGTTCACCAAAGAACAATATCCTGTTCTGGCCAGAGTCTACCCGACCCTCCGTCTTCCCGATTTACGCGGTGAGTTTATCCGTGGATGGGACGACGGGCGCAAGATTGACGAGGGGCGTAAGTTGCTTTCATGGCAGAAAGGTACACTGGTCGGCGGTCATGACGATAACGATTCTTCGCTTGATATCTCGTACATGAGTAACGGAAATAATATTGACTATGGCGGCGATAAGGTGTTTGCGGGGAATTACCGTAGCGATTATTTGTGGTACGCAATTCTGGGTGGAACAAACAGTCGCGCAAAAGCCGAATTAAACGGAGCATTCTTTAACATAACCCGCCCCCGCAATATCGCGTTTAACTATATCGTGAGGGCGGCGTGATACCGTTCAACTGGCAAGTGCCAGTGGCGCTTCCGGCCAGCTGATTTCAGGTGCCGTGCTGATATCCAGTGCGTTCAGCTCGTCGATATAATCCAGCACGGCGTTCAGTTTTGCCGTTTCTTCTGGTGTCAGACTGCGACCAGCACGCAGTTTGAGGTTGATAAGATCGACTGACGCCATCGCCTGTTTCACCCGTTGCTGGCGTTGCTGTCTGGCAACCTCCAGTTCTGCGGCTCGCTGCCGTTCAGTATCGGTTACCCACGCCTCACCGTTCCAGGTATCCCATGGCGTGGCTGGCTGTTTTGTGGTGGTGTCCGCCGGGTAATCACCCGGTTGGGTAATCAGAACAGGGTTACCGTTCTCCGTACTGTATACCGTCTCGCCGCGGTGATCAGGCACATGCTCCCACCCGTTCAGCGTGGCAGTCCGGCAAACCACGTAACCCGAAATTGCCTCCGGCGGTGCATCGGCGCACGAATGTGCCGGAGTACCCACCCCAAGGGCGAGATACTCCACAGAGGATGAGGTGTATTCCCGGGTTTCCTCGTCATAGTGATATACAGTGATATCGCCCGCTACAGTGGCGATACCGTTTTCATCCAGAACTGCAGTGTTACTCATTAAACTGCCCTCACAATGTAATTAAGTGCAATGCTACGGGGTCTGACAGTGATACCCTTCGCATACCCGCTTCTGATAGAGGTCAGAATAGTAGCCTGCATACCATTGTCTGACATTGCCATGACAGGATCGCTGAATGTTGTCCCGTCCGGCATTTTAAAGCTGCCCTCACGAAGGTCTGTAATGGAATCTTCATTGTTGAATCCCATGCCGACTATCCCCGAGGTTCCCGTAGTGTCCTGGTTATAATAATCCAGCATTGCTGTTCTTAACAGCGTTGCCCCTTGTGCGGACAGCAACTTACGTCCTGTATCAACTTTGCGCCCGTCGTCCCATCCACGGATAAACTCACCGCGTAAATCGGGAAGACGGAGGGTCGGGTAGGCTCTGGCCAGAACAGGATATTGTTCTTTTGTAAAGGCGCGCCCGTCGCACTTTAACCAGCCTGCTGGCGGTGTGGCGGTGGGCCACGGAACAGGCACACCAACGGGTAGCGCCGAGCCTTCTCCTAAACCAAGGTAATTGAGGACATCTTTTATACTGCCCTTAGCGATAATCGCGCGACCAATAGCTGTAAGGGTTGCCAGCGCTGCGCGGTCTGCTCCGGTAAAATAAGGCAACCGATCTGCTGCAGTGGCAAGTCCTGCCAGAGCAGTGAGCGTGGCATCTGCCGGTTGTTTTCCGTTTGCCAGATCGTATGCAGCCTTGACCGCTTTCGGTGTGGCGGCCAGTATTTCAGACGTGCTGTTGGTGGCGCTGCTCAATTGTACGGTGCCTTTTGCCGTCAGCGAGGCAGCAGGCACTCCCGTTATCTGACTCCACGGGTGAGTGTGGCTGACGGGCGCCTTGCCGGCTGCAAGGTCGTATGCAGCCTTGACGGCCTTTGGTGTGGCGGCCAGCGTTTCAGACGTGCTGTTGGTGGCGCTGCTCAATTGTACGGTGCCTTTTGCCGTCAGCGAGGCAGCAGGCACTCCCGTTATCTGACTCCACGGGTGAGTGTGGCTGACGGGCGCCTTGCCGGCTGCAAGGTCGTATGCAGCCTTGACCGCCTTCGGCGTGGCAGCCTCAGTTTCTGATTGACTGTCCGTGGCGCTGCTCAGTTGTACGGTGCCTTTTGCCGTCAGTGAAGCCGCAGGCACTCCCGTTATCTGACTCCACGGGTGAGTATGGCTGACGGGGGCCTTGCCGGCAGCCAGGTCATATGCAGCCTTGACGGCCTTTGGTGTGGCGGCCAGCGTTTCAGAGGTGCTGTTGGTGGCACTGCTCAGTTGTACGATCCCTTTACGGGTCGTTGTTGCATCCTGGGCTGTGTATTTTCCCCGGGCCAGATCATACGCGATTTTCACAGCCTTCGGCGTGGCAGCCTCAGTTTCTGATTGACTGTCCGTGGCACTGCTCAGTTGTACGGTGCCTTTTGCCGTCAGCGAGGCAGCAGGCACTCCCGTTATCTGACTCCACGGGTGAGTGTGGCTGACGGGTGCCTTGCCGGCTGCAAGGTCGTATGCAGCCTTGACGGCTTTTGGTGTGGCGGCCAGCGTTTCAGAGGTGCTGTTGGTGGCACTGCTCAGTTGGGTGAACCCCTTAGCTGTCAGTGTCGCGTCCGGGTGGTTACGGGAACGTACGTGTTCAGCCAGTGACTGTGCGGCTTCCTCCGTTTTTTTCTTCAGCCATTTCGTCCTGTTTGCCAGTTGCCGGGGGGCTCGATTTGATATCCCGTCAGCACCACCCAGAACCGGATCTGATGTCTCCAGTTGATAGATATTTTCTTCCCACTTTTCTGTTTCATTCAGGTTTCCCATAATCAACTGCTCCCGTGGTTATAACTGCCATCATGGATGGCGGTATTGTTATAGCGAATGGCCACAGACTGATACTCCAGGCTGGCCAGATGGCAGCGGGCCGGTGCAAATGCAGCGAGCGTCTGACGCAGCATCGCGGCCTGATCGTTAGTAATGGGCTGTTTCAGAATAACGCGATAAACCGCCCAGGCGGCTGCATCTCCATGAACAAACAGTCCGTTATAGCTGCGATTGCCGTCGTAACTGAGATGACCTGTGCCTTCAATCAGATCCACTTCACCAAAGCCAAAACGGCGGATAACTTCCCGGATTGACCACGGCGTCCCTTTATACCGGTGCAGTTCGATGGCTGCTTTTATAAGCATGCGGCGAACATCGTCCGATTCCGCCAGCTCCCAGCCATCGCCAGACAGTGAGAACTGCTCGCCCAGCCATGGCAGCGCAGAACTGTCGACGATATCGACGAGAAAGACCATCAGTACACTCAGGTCGATGTTATCCAGCCGCCCTGCCAGTCTTCCCAGCGTCCTGAGACTGATATCTCCCTCAAGCGGTGGCGGGAGTTGTAATGGCTCAGTCATCAGACACTCCACTCATGTTAAGTGTGATCGCCGTACAGTTTGCCCATTCGTTTTCTGCCACCACCCTCAGTGCCGGTGTCACCAGTTCAACCTGGTACACCCCGGAAACGGACAATGCACTGATAATCTGGCTGGGGACAATATCACGCCCCAGCGTGGCGGCACGTGATGCCACCCAGTTCTGTATGGCGCTGTTAGCGGCATCTTTTACAGACCTGGCATCCTGATCACGATAGATCGTAATCCTGGCTTCAATGGTGTAATCCACCTTCACTGGTGTTTTAGCCCGCACTGTATCAGTGAGTGGCCTGACTTTCTCATCAGAGCAGAAACTCTCTACCAGCGTGAGAACACCGCCGTCCGGCAGACCGGTACTGAGCAGCGGATACAGATCTACGGTCCCGGGAACCGGGGAAAGCACAGCAACATCGACAATGTTGGGATGGGCCTGCATGGCATGAAAGCGGTATGCGCCACGGCTTCCGGCATTGGTGAATGACTCCGGGGCCAGCCTGATACGCTCCCGGAGCCTGTCATCGTCTTCCTGTTCTGAACCGCCGGAACTGGCCGTCAGATTGCTCACCAGCAGGTCGACGTTATCAATCTCATCGAGTAACTGACTGACCTGCGCAGGTTGCCAGCCGTTACCAGCGGTACCGGGTTCGGTACAGGTGGACGTGACATTGACCAGCAGCAATCCGGCCTTCAGTACCACATCTGTATCGGTGGCAAAAATAACGCTGTCGGAAGCGCTGACGCGGGTGCCTGCCGGGATCAGCACATCAATGGCCAGTGCCTCATCTACGGAGAACTGGAGCGTGGTGGTGGCAGGCTGCGCGGCAAGACGGTATACACCAACCAGTTCACCGAGGTAATCAATCATCGGCTCACGGGCAAAGGCGACCAGATTCTGCTTTGCTGCCTCCTGTACCGCAACCCTGACCAGCATTTCGCGATAGGCCCACAGATCAATCAGCAGACGTTCTGCCTGTGCCGGGTACAGCGTTTTGCCGGTATCCGCTTCATACTTCGCAATCATTTCTGCCGTGATTTTGTCGGCATCGCGTTCAATAAAATCGGGTTCTGTCAGCGCCATAGCAGCTCCTGAGTCCGGGTCTGTCCGTCTGAGCCTTTCCAGCTCACCCGGAGCGTAAGATGTTCGCCGTCGACGGCGGGTTTAACTGACATAAGCTGGCAGCGGGGCTCCCAGCGCCGGATGGCATCGACGGATTCGCGCACCACATGCGGAATGGCCCGGTCTACAGGCCAGTCGATATAAAGATGCAGATTGCTGCCGAACTCCGGGCGATGCGGGTCGCTGCCGCGGGGAGTCCGCAGGATAATTTGAATCGCCTGCCGGATATCATCCAGCCCCCGGACAATTTCGCCGGGAGCCTGCAGGGCTGGTTGCCAGAATACTGAGGTTGTTTTCATGGGGGCAGTATTGCCCCCGTGCGGGAACGCTGATATTAAAGGCGTTTAAAAAGCTCAGTGGGAGTGGTGGCTGGAGTTTTCGCCATCAGACAACATACTGCCCGTGGCATGGGCATTCCCTTTAATCTCGATATTGCCATGGATGGTCGCGGTAACACCTTCACCACCAGAACCCGCCATGCCTCCTTCGTAAATCAGCTTACCCCTGACACGCAGATCTCCGGTAAGTTCGGTTTCCGGTGCGTCAATCGTGGCTTTCTGTGTTTTCAATACCACATCAGCACCACACTCAATGACAATATGCTCAATGCCGCCCCGGATGGTCAGAGTGTGCGTCTTCCGGTTGTAGCTGTACTCTGCACCATCAGCAAACCGGGTTCCCCGGATATTTTTGTCACTGAACGGTGGTTTATCGACGTCTGAATACACCGCGCCCAGAATAACACCATCCTCGCCGTTGGCATCGAGCAGCACCTCAACCTGCTCCCCCACGTCAGGGAGCCAGTAATCTTTGTTATCCTGGGTATTGCGCTGCAGCACGTTAAGCCAGTTTGTGCGCAGGTTATCGCATTCAGGCAGACGAACGCGGGCCTGAACCCTGTCGGCATCAACGGCACTGACCGTACCGACCTGACGAGTGACACCAGTCATTTTTTCTTCTCCTTAATCACCGTCGATGTACTGCCATCCGGGTGATAAACCGTGAGTTTCTGAGTTTTTTGTTTTTTCCCTCTTGTGACTGGCCCCCGTGCCACTTCCAGCTCTGTGGTGTAGCCGCTGTTACGGTCAAACGCATGGCGGGCAGTGGTTATGAGCCATGGCCCGGATAACTGCCCAAAACCCACCAGTTCAATTTTGTTGCCTGCTGTCAGTTGAGGTGTTCCCGTCAGCGTCAGGGAGCCGTTCTGCTGGTATTCGTTATGTCTGGCCAGTGCTGAATCCGCTTTAATCCGGGCACTGTCCGGGTCGCTGACGCGGCTGTTAACTTTAAGTGAGTCAGCGCTGGTAACCTTACCACCTTTGAGCTTTTTGTCGCTTTCACGGGTACCACCATCAGCTTCGTGGACGATCAGTTTTTTACTGCTGCTTTTCTGGTGTTTTACCTTTGCAGATTTATAGACCCGGTTGATGGTGTCACGCAGGGAAAAGCGGGCCACATCCTGCGGTTTTAACTGCCTGACCGGCTCCTGACTGCGCAGTGTGGCCAGATGAGAAAAAATCAGCTGGTCACTGACCACTTTCACTGCATAACCATACTCGCTGGCCAGCCGGCGCAGAAAACCCACGTCGGTTTCAGCATACTGGGTCACCCGGTCGATTCTGATGGACTCAATGCTGCCCACCAGTTTCAGTCGGTGCTTTCTGGCAATCCGCCCCGCAACAGCTGCCAGCGTGGTGTTCTCAAAACCACGACTGGTTTTAGTCCGCAGGGCACTGTTAACCGAGGTGGCCACCCCACGGATAGAAACAACGGAAGCGGGCGAACTCACTTCGATCTCGTCTATAGAGAACGTACCGCAGGACAGCAGCTTCTCGCCCTGATAGCCCATTTTCAGCGTCAGCGTGTCACCCTTGCCCGGATACCACTTATCCAGCCAGCGGCCATCGGTGTCGTCCAGCTCCACCTCAATGGTATCGGACTCATTTTTGATGTTATCGCTCCAGGTCACACGGGTGACATAAGGCGCGATATCAGAGGTGATGTTTTTCTGCAGATACCACAGAGTGAACACCGGTGTCAGCACATCGCTGACGCCGGTTAACGCTGATGTGACTTGCGCAGTGCTGTTTATCTCAGCCATGGGGCAATATCCTCTTCTGTACGGGCTTCTTCAGCCTCAATCACCGGGATCAGTAACAACAGCCCGGAGGGCAGCACCGGCGTGATGGCCACGTGCGGATTGGCGGCAATAATCCGGGGATAGCCCAGCGGGTCACCGTAGTACTGCCATGCCAGCGAATCCCAGCGCTCTCCATCACGGGTAACATGTTCAAGAAACATCACACACTCCTCGTCAGTATTCTGGCGGCCATTGCACTTAATCCCGGAGACATGCGGTTGAATGCTGTGCCGGCGGCGTTAAGCTGCCCGGAAACGGTATCCAGAGCACCTGCAATATTTCTTTTGTCCACACCACTCAGCGCAGACTGTGCCTGCTGTACATACGTGGCTGCTTCGCTGGCTGTTCTGGCCAGACTGATGGCATCGGGCATGGATTCAGAGAGTGCGTTAAACGCCGGAACACTTTTCCCCAGAGCCCCGGAGATATTACCCAGTCCGCTCATCAGCCCCGGCACACGGGTCAGTGCGACAACGGGGTTATCCTTCATTTTCTGTGTCACCCGAACGGCGCTGATAGTGGTCTGGAGTACAGACTGCGCCTGTTTCGCATAGTTGACGCCGTTGCGGATGAACTGCGCCACCCCTGAAGGTGAAGGAATGGCACCGGAGACCGCCCCGACACCCGGGAGCTTCGTGCGTATTGCCGGTGGTTGCAGAGGATTTTTCGGATCACCGGTGTATTCCCGGAGAGACACGGTGGCACTGACAGCCAGCACGTTACCGGTGCTGTCTGTCTGCTCGCTGGTTGCGGTCACATCGGTAATCACGAACCAGCCACGATAGTCACCGTTGCCGAAGACCAGCGCCAGTGCCTGATGGGCTTTCATGGCTGTTCGCAGTCTCGCCAGCTCCACATCGGGTACACAATAATGCTGATGGAAGACCAGACTTATCTGGATTTCGTCCAGCCTGTCGCCGACGAACTGCAGGCCAGGCTTACCCCCGATGCGGGCATGCTCCGCATAATCGACGCCGAACGTGGCCTCGAAGCCGTCCCAGTAGGTAATCAGCTCAAACTCAATATCACCCAGTACGGCAAACATCAGCGGTACTCCTTACGTTGTTTCTGAGCCAGCAGACGCTCCAGCATTTTTTCCAGCTCATGCAGACTCATATTCAGGGCACCAGTCAGTCCTGCAGGCGCTGTGGTTTCCCTGCCATTGAGGAAAAACTGAGGATTAAAGCTGACCTGGATACCACCAGACGTTCCACCGCCGGTTGCAGCTGCACCACGGCCTGAATATCCGGCAGCCAGGATTTCAGGCGAGGGGATACGGGGAACATCCGGTGTCATCTCATTTGCCAGACGTTGCCCTGGTAAAATCGATGCCCGGGTGGAGAGCGGAATAGCGGGCATGGAAGACAAACTATTGATTACGGCTCCGATCGCATTTTTAGCAGACGACATAAACCCATTGATATCGGGCAACGGCATACTGAAGCGAACACCTGAAGTGTTATCCCGTATTTCTGGCCCCTGAATGCTCACGGGCATTTTGGGGAGCAGTTCACTGGCCATTCGCTGCCCGGCCAGAGCTACAAGCGGAGTGGTCCGCTGCAGGCCAATGGCGGCCCCCTGCGCGATATTGTCACCAAAGCCCATAAACACGCGGCTCGGCGAATGAATGCCCAGCTTTTCGCTGAACCAGCCACTGATGCTGTCACCCATTCCGGTTACACTGGATTTGAGCGACTCCCATTTGTTTTTGATACCGTTAATCAGACCATCGACAAGATGGCCACCGAAGTCGGTAAACTTTGCCGGCAGATCAACACCAAGATATTTCAGCGCAGCTGCAAAGGCTTTATAGAGCAGACCTGCCGGCGACCAGTTAATCAGCAGCTTACCAGTTCCCGCGATACCGCCGTTAAAGGCTTCCTGAATGTCAGCCCAGCACTGTTTAAACCAGCTACTGATGCTGTCACCCATTCCGGTTACACTGGATTTGAGCGCCCCCCATTTGTTTTTGATACCGTTAATCAGACCGTCGATAAGATGGCCACCGAAGTCGGTGAACTTTGCCGGCAGAGTAACGCCGAAATATTTCAGCGCAGCCGCAAAGGCTTTATAGAGCAGGCCTGCCGGCGACCAGTTAATCAGCAACTTACCAATTCCCACAATGCCGCCGTTAAAGGCTTCCTGAATGTCAGCCCAGCACTGTTTAAACCAGCTACTGATGCTGTCACCCATTCCGGTTACACTGGATTTGAGCGACCCCCATTTGTTTTTGATACCGTTAATCAGACCGTCGATAAGATGGCCACCGAAGTCGGTGAACTTTGCCGGCAGAGCAACGCCGAAATATTTCAGCGCAGCCGCAAAGGCTTTATAGAGCAGGCCTGCCGGCGACCAGTTAATCAGCAACTTACCAATTCCCACAATGCCGCCGTTAAAGGCTTCCTGAATGTCAGCCCAGCGCTGTTTAAACCAACCACTGACAGCCCCCCAGTTGCGGTAGATAAGGTAAGCTGCTGCCGCGACAGCGGTGATAACGAGACCGATGGGATTCATCATCAGCGCTCGCCCAATCCAGAGAACGGCACGTGCAGCGCTCATAAAACCGCGAACGAGGCTGCCCGCCAGAACTTTGCTGAGTTTCAGTCCTCCGCTGGTCAGTCGGCTGAATCCAGTGACAAGCCAGCGTAATTTGCCACCTTCTCCGAGTGCGGTAGCCAGTCGATGCCAGTTGGTCCGGAGTAAAACAGTAGTTTTCCAGACGTTCACAAAGGGGGAAATAAGGAGATTCAGCCCCAGTTTGAGACCAACAGTCGCTATCTTAATCGCAAGGAGCGCACTGATGAGCTTAAAAGCCCCACTGACAAATTGCGGGTGAGTCGCTACCCAGTGTTTTGCCCCCTGAATGAGTGGAAGCAGTTCCTGAGTCAAAGAAATAAAAGATGGAGCTAATTGATCGCCCAGCGTAATTGCCAGATCGCGACTGCTGACCATAAGTGTTTTAGTGGCTTCAAGGGGAGATTTCAGCCGCTGATCATAAGCACTGGCAAGCAAATCGTTATCCGCAGCCCTGAGAGCACCGGCGCGGATCTCGCGATATCTGTCCATGTTGGCCAGCATCGGGCGGATAAATGCCATGACCTGCATATCCGCGAACATATCACCCAGACCAAAGTTTTTCGCCAGAGCCTGAAGTGCCTCATCTCTTGCCGTATCATTCTTTATTTTCATGGCGGATTTGAAGCCGGCCAGCGCTTCGGGGCTTTTGGCATTGAGGTAACGTTCTATAACACTCAACATCCCTTCAATCGGAGAGATCCCCGCAGCTTTATAACTCGCAATAGATCCCTGCAAATCAATACCCAGATCAGCAAACTGTTTCTGAGTATCGCGGACAAAAATTTTGGTAAGAAAGTTTTTAAAATTATTGGCTGCTTCGTCGGTGGAACCTGCACCGATTTTTGCTATCTGGAGACTGGCCCCGATTTCAGCAACAGCCTCTTTTCCACTGGCAATACCCGCCATCATTGGGGCCAGGGACTGCATCCACTTGACCTGATCCGGGATTTCAAATGACCCCTGGTCACCGGCATAAGCCATAATATTCTGAACGGCACCAAAATCTCTGGCCGCACCTTTCAGGGAGTTTTGCCAGACTGCGGCCACTTTTGCCCAGTCCTGAGCAGACGTGCGTGTTGCCGTTGCCGCGCGGGCAATATCCGGCATCAGAAAACCGATATCTGACACATTATCAATATTGTCGCTGATGAGTGAACCCACCGCCTCCTGCAGCTCATCCTGATACTGATTGTATTTAAGCGCCCAGCCTTTTATCTGTCCGGCAAGTGCATCCCGCGTTTTATTGTCATATTTTGCGGTGATCGACATATCAATCATTTTGTCCTGAAAAAACATGGACTGCTGAACGGCAGGGGAAACCGTATGATAAACAGTCTGAGCCATGCCATACGCTTCAATCCCCTGACCATACAGCGCCATGCGGTTAGCTTTCAGCGCATCACTGGTAGCGGATGCCGCTGACAGACGGCGCTGCTGGCGCTCAATTTGCTCCATGGTGCGGCTTACCCGCAGCAGCTCGCTGTTGAGATGCTGCATCCGGGAAGAACCCAGTTGACCATAACGTTCTGTTGCACGGGTTAAAGCGTTCTGACGTTCCTGCAGGCGGCGTGAGGTATCGCTCAGGGAATCAAGCGCACGGCGGGTACCGCTCATTGCAGAACGGAATGTGCTGCCAATCATCCCGCCGATAACAACGCCGACTGAAAACTGTCCCGACATAGTGGTTAACCTCCGGGGAAGGTGAAAAGACGTGAGGGGATAACGCAGAACAGCCGCTACTGGCGGCTGTCTGTATTATGATTTGTCGCCGTACTCGCTTTTTATTTGCTCTTCAGCCTGCTCCAGCCACATCTCCAGATCGTCAGTATCGAGGGCATCAATCTCCCCCGGCTGAAACCGGAACCATCTCGCCAGCAGCCCCTGCGCCTGCGTCAGCGCCTTTGTCGCTCTCACCCATCCCCGTGATGAGCTGAAATCGTTTCTGTAACTGCAGGTAATCAGCCAGGTCCATATTGTCGAGATCTTCCGGGAGAAGACCAGTACTGCGGGCAATCAGCGGTTCGTCCCAGTCTGCCGGGTTTTTGCTGATTTTGCGCACCTGCTTCAGGTCTTTTACCGTCAGGCGTTTCAGTTCAACCTGCTCAATTCTGGTGCCTGCAGCAGTGGTGAAGGGATAAGACAATTTAAAAGTATCGGATGGGGTCTGTGACATGATTGTGCTCCTGTGTAAGTTCAGGGCAGTATGTCGGGAGAAGCGCGTGACGGATATTAAAGGAGATTAAGAAGAAGGGGCCGGAGCCCCTGTGATGTCAGCAAGTGCGAAACCCCTTGCAGTTACGCAGGAAAGCGATGAGAAGCGTCTTTCCCTCAGATTTGCCGGTGCCGGAGAACCAGTGGTCGGGAGGCTCCCATGCTTCAATCAAATCCGCCAGTTTGCGGGCCTTTGAACGTGTGCAGTCAATCGGGTCATTGGTTTTACGGGTATTAAAAAGGGTTTCCACCCCCGGAATATCAAGGAGGGTAAACCACGTACCATTTGACATGCCCAGTGCCGCACATCGTCTTCCTTTATCCGTCAGTTCAACACTCATCGTCAGCCCCCGATATTGATACGGTAGTCAGTCAGTTGATCAACACCGCCGACCCGGAAGATGTTGGCCAGATAGTCCAGTTGCAGCAGCTCTTCACCATCCAGTACCTGTCTGATATACGTGCAGGTGAAGCTACTGGAGAACTCGGCGTTCTCGTGCTGTTTGAACGTCCCCAGCGGGTTCTTCTTGAACATAATCGTCAGGAAGGTGACCAGCGGGATTTCGTCAATCAGCCCCTGCGAGCTGTAGCGCTGGACGCTGGAACGACACTGCAGTGCCAGCGACCTGTACGGGTTCGCGGCAGACAGCATCGCATCGCGGTAAAAGCTGTTCCATTTGATTTCGCCTTCCAGTTTGTCAAAACCAGCCGGGAGTTCCACCTTACCCACCATCCCCAGCGCCTTGTGTTCCTGCATAATCATGGAGACATCGGGGAGTTTGACTTCCTCAGCCCGTCCCAGCAGGTTAGTACCATCCAGATAGATGTTGGCATTCGTGATGCGGTTTATCTCAATCTTTGACATCAGTTGCCCCCTTTCAGGGTTAACAGGTATTCCGAGGTGATCTCAGTCTCAAACGTCAGTCGCTCCAGCGGCGGTGGTGGCGTATATTTGTAGCTCAGCAACAGGTGCCCGGCGGCCAGCTCCGTCTCCGGATTGCGGGCCGGATCAAACCAGCAACGGAAGCCCAGTACCGCACCATCACCAGTCATTTTGCGACCGTAGGCGTTGACCGACTCCGTCAGTGCATCAATCAGCGCCTGAGTAATCGGCATGTCGATGTACTGCTGGCTGAAATAACGAATGGACTCGTTGATCACATCACCGGTGCGGCGAACGTTCTCAAAGTTACGCATATGGGTGACCGTTGGCCATGCTGCCGTCCGGTTACCCCACAGACGAAGGCCGCTGCCGTAACTGCTGAATACCGTGGTGATCCCCTGTTCGTTAAGCAGGTTCACCTCACTCTGCGGGTCATCAATCATCGCGGACAGCTGGCGCTCCACGCCGGTGATCCCCAGAATCTCCTGATTGGAGGATGACCACCAGTAGCCCTTCTCAAGGTCGATACGGGCACGCAGACCTGCTGCACGCTGGCTGAGCGGCTCCAGACGCTCCGTGTTTGTCACCGGATCGTATACCTTCACATGCGGGTAGCACAGACGGACGCGGTCGGAGCTGGTATTGAAGTTGATGGTGCCTTCCGGGCCACGACCTGCCAGAGCCTGTGCAAAGGTGGTACCGACAGGCGCATCAATGTAGGTTACCGCGCCCAGCTTCTCTGCCATGGCGATAAGCTCAACTGCGACACTCTTCTGGGTGCAGAACACCGGCGCAATCAGAATTTTGGCGAAATAGCCGTACAGGTTGAAGCTGTCGTTAAGCAGCTTCATGCCGGTTCGGTTTCCGGCGCTGTTCACCCCGCCGATGATGTCCGCCGCAGTCACCTTCGACGGGTCCGCGTACTCATAGCTCACCTTCACGCTGCCACCGGCCTCAATAGCCTTGCCCAGGTTCGTGAGCACACCCGCCTGCGCATCAACACGGTAGTCCGTGTTCGCCGTGTGGGAGGTGCTGCCTTCACTGTTTTTCACCACCACATTAGCGACAACCGGATGCGCCAGTCTGGCCTGCCCTGTCGATTTGTCAAAGGTAACCACCTCATCCTCGATCGCCGTTTTATGTTTCGCCGGGTCGAGGACGTTAATGACCAGAACGGTGCCTGCACCATGGTCATAAATCGCATCCAGCGCCTGCGGAATGGTAAAGCCGGTGAACTGGCTGCCAAATGCCGCTGCGTCTTTCTCAGACAGGCACTGTACCAGCGTATTGACATCCCCCATCGGGGCGGTACCAATCAGGCCAATAACGGCAGATTTCACCGTTTTAACCGGGCGGGCACCGTTTTCCACCTCAATGGTTTCGGGACCATGCAGATAGTTAGCTGCCATGGGTGTCCTCCGTTTTCACTTCGCTGTCACTGCTGCTTCTGCGCTTTGGTGACTGCACAGCCGGTGTGCCGGCGGGTTTAGTCTCTTCAGGTACCGGCGTCAGATGTTTCAGCGCCACCAGTACCTTCACGTAGTCATGCTCCTCCGGCAGGGAAACCGTCTTCCCCGGCCAGAGCAGGATTTCGGTTCCGTCCGACAGCGTGACGCCGCTGGCCGGGCCGGAATAGCGGTATTCTTTCATCACTCGCTTTCCTCATAGTTCACTTCGGTTAACAGCGGGCCGGACGGTAAATCGCTGTCTTCGATAAAGACGCTTTCAGTCGCGAAGTCGAGGGCGTACTGCCACAGCCCCCTGACTTCACCGATAAACACCTCGCGGGTCAGCCAGATACGGCGGCGGCAGCCGGGCGGGGTGTGGCCACCGAGAATGCGGCGGACAGCATCCAGGACATTAATCGCCCCTTTTTTACCGTTGAGCTGGCGGAAGACCACCGTGACGCAGAGCTGGATAGTCTGAGACTGGATCACCGCACCGGTATCATCCGGCCTGTCAAAGCGCGAACCGGCATAGCTCAACAGCAACGCGCCAACCGGATGGTTCAGGCGATATTCAGCCGGTTTCTCCGGGAAGTACTCCACCTGCAGTTGCGGCAGCTTCTCGCGTAACCGGGCCAGTACCGCATCAAGGACGGGCAGAACGTTCATCAGTATTTCTCCAGTAAACCGTCACGACCGCCGAAAGTGGCCGGGCGACTGCGTACACGAAACTCGCCAGGCTCAGGCACATCTTTCTGAGTGGACGGCAGCCCCAGCGTGAGCCTGTTATCACGTAACTCCCTGAGTTGCCGCAGCGCTTCTTTGTGGTCATCCTTCACCGTATCCGGGAGGTCACCTTCCGGGCGGCGGGCGTAGAGCCGGTAACGGACCAGCGTGATGGCAATGTCCCGCAGAACAGTCGGTATCTCTGCCAGTGGCAGGATATAGCGTCCGCGCAGATGGGCATCAATCAGCTCGTCGGCATAGCGGATACAGCTGTCCACCACACGGGTATTCACTGTTGCAGGCGAGTCGAAGTCCATCTCTTCACTGGTGAGCTCGATAAGCGTCCGCTCCGGCACCTGCGCAAGCAAATCCTCCAGGGTGCAGTACATGTCACACCCCGCGCAGGATACGAATGACGTCGCCTTCACCCCCGGCTTCATCAAGTGCAATACCACAGGATTTACCGTCGCCGGACTGCGGCACGGCTCTGGCCTGAGCATCTGACTGAACAGCCACACCACGGCTGACAGCGGCCCCGGCCTCGACAGCAATAATGCCCAGAACGCTCACCGGCGTGCTGTCGCCGGTAACAGCATCCACTTCGGCAACCCCGAGCGCTGCGGCACCGGCTTTACAGGGGGTATTATCTGCCCCGACAAAACGCTGCTGTGCCAGTGCTGCCCCTGCCGTTACGGTTGTGATCAGAATGACCTGCTGAGTGGTTCCCATAACGCCTCCTTATTTACTGATACCGGTAATGAGATACCCGGCATCGCCACCAACCACGGCGACTTTGTAGATATCGGTATAACGGCAGTACTTCACCTTGCCACCGGCTCCGTCGTATTTGTCGGCAACAGGCATCCCCTTACGACGCAGGGTGTAGCCGAAGGACGGCTCGTTCTCGTCCGCGCTGTCCGCCCCCGGCTGCGGTTTGCCGACATAGTGCAGCATCAGATTGTCTCCCCAGATATCCGCCGGCACGCTGTTCTTATCCATTGCCGCTTTCATGGACGGCAGGGAGACCGGGGCACCGATGACGATCTCTTCGATCTGAAAGAGGTCCTGCAGGATTTCTGTGGTGATGCGCTTGCGTTCGTTGGCTCCGATGGCGGCCTGAATCGCCGGGTGGAACTTCAGCAGCGCCATCACGCTGGCCCCCATGGTCATCAGGTTAGGACGCAGCCCCGTGGCCGTACGGACCGCTTCCATACCGGCTTCAATCACCCCGATGGGGTCCCCCTTACCACCGGCCCAGCGATCACTGGCTGTCAGTTTTTTGACGTGCCCGGTACGGTAGACCTTTTCATCCTGAGCCAGACGGGCAGCGATAAGTTCACGGCGCAGGTTCACGCCATTCGTGGCGCGACGGATGGCCTTGCTCTCTTCGTTAAACATGGACTCCGCCTGCTCGCGATAGTCCACCGGCGCAGCCAGATCGTGTTCACCCAGCACCAGGTCCAGCGTGCCTGTTTTTTCACGGACCAGAACATTGCTGTCCGCCCCGACGGCACGCTCGGTGTCATATTCCACAAAGGCGGTTTTCCCGAAGGTCGGTACACGCACGCCTTCCTTGTCCGTCAGCACGACGGGGAAAATACGTTCGCCGATGAATGCGGCATTTTTATAGCCACGGGCGATACTGGTCAGTACCGGATCAACGACACGTTTACCTTTTAAGTAATCAGACATGCTCTCTCCTTAAATTACAGGCAGCGTGCGACAGCAGCCTCATAGCTGATGCCTTCTTTTTTGGACAGGGCCACTGCTTTCTGATGCAGGGCCAGACGCTCAGGATCGGCTTCCGCAAACTCTGCCACATCCACCTTCACCGTGTCGCCGACACGCTCTTTTGTGGCCTGTTCGGCGAAATTCATCACCGGCTCCCCGTCGGAGAGCAATGAACGAAAGGCGGTGGCCAGCGGTGTGCGGCTTTCCCCCTCAGCAAACTCCACCGGCTTGTCGCCACCGGCGACGGCATCCAGCAGGGCAACCACCACGGAGGAGGCGCGGGGAGCCAGACGGCCCTCTGCGACCAGTTTTTCTGCAAAGGCCACATTGTCCTTATGCAGTTGCTCCTGTCTGACCTGTGCATCACGCGCATCGCGATCAGCAGCCTGCTGCTTCAGGCGGCGGTTCTCCTCCTGAAGGGTTTCAATCTCTTCTTTTGTCATCGATGATTCCTCGTTACTTGCGGAAGACGGCCCCGGGCCTGTCTCACTGAATTGTGCACCTGCTGCATCCTGCGACAGTGTGTCGCGGTACGCCTCTTCGCGCAGACTGTTGAGCAGCCATTCCGGCAGGACTTTTTCTGCCTCGTCCAGACTGAAGCGGGCGATCAGAAAATCGCGCAGCTTTCCCCACAGGGAGGCATTCGTGATGGCCTGCCAGTCGGCGAACTCCACCACACCTTCTTCCTGCTCACTGAAGGACACCTGTTTCAGCCCCTTGACGGAAGGTGGCTGTGCCCCGAGAAAGCCCACATGGCGAAGGTAGAGCACGCCGGGCTTCGGATTGGACGGTGAATCCGGGAGGTAGAAAGAGGCGGACACTTTTTTGAATCGTCCGTCGGTGACCATCTCAGCAAACTGCGGGTCCAGCTGGGCAGGCTCTGCCATCAGATCGACGCCGCTGAGCGACAGGGCTTTCACCCAGCCCCACGCCGGGTCTTCCGTTCTGGGATGACCAATCACGAGTGGTGCTTCATGGACGGACGGGTCATAGGCTTTCACGCAGGCGGCAAGATCGTCTGGCGTGAACGGCAGTTTTTTGCCGTGCATATCGGTATGAGTACCGGCTTTAAAAATGTGAATGGCTGACATTTTGCTGTCCCGCGTTATGTTGTCGGAGACAGTTTGTGAGAAATGCAGGCCCGGCGATTTTAATCTGCTTTAGAAAACATCAGGGGAGAAGGACAGGGAAAGCAATGCGGTGAACCGGAGGCGGTTATAAAACAGAGGCTGTAAAGCCTTTATAAAGGTAATACAGCCCCTCATTCTCTGGCAATGATAAATCACCCGCCTGAAGAGAGAAAACTCAGCGACGGGCCGCTGATTCAAGATGGCGGACAATGGTATCGAGGATGGGGATTACCACTTCAGGCTGTAGTTCTCCATCCCCCGTCACCGGCAGGAACGGGCGGGCCGGAAGTTCAACAGACTCATTACGCCCCGTTTTACCCCCGAACTGGTGAATGGCACCGTAAACAACGTTGGTCCCCACAACAGCCTGCCGGTCGTCATGGTCGGTTGATACTGACCCCATCAGACGCCCGGTATCCTGCAGTGTCTGCCCGTCACGTTCTTCCGCTGCCAGCGAGGGCATCCACCCCGGACGCCCCTCATCAAGAAAGTTAAACTGTGTTTCCGCCAGCAGGGTTCCGGCGATTTTGCGCATCGCGGGCTCCAGGTCTGTGGCAGCAAGATCCAGCGCACGGAGGCTCCGGCGCAGGGATTTATCGTTAATGGTGATACTGACCAGGTTATCGGAAGCCATTGTTATCCTCTCAGTTCCTGTTGTGCCAGTGGCTGAAGCGTACCCTGATAGCGGGCCAGGTCGGGACGGTATGCTGCCCCCGGTGCATAAGACCAGCCGACGTCGGTGGTCACCTTCGTGGTGCCGGTATTAAAGGTGGCCACGTTCCGCATTTCGCCGGTTTTCTCTGAGACCAGTTTCAGTTCCTGGCCCATGGCAGAGCCGGAGCTGATAACCTTCAGGCCACGGGCACGTACATCCGCCGCACTCAGGGCAATCACACTACAGCGGCAGCGCCAGCCGTTCGGCGGGTAAAATGCCTGCCAGAACGGGTCATCCCAGCGCAGCACCAGACCATGCAGCGCCAGATGGCTCCTGCGGGTATGGCTGTCGTTGATGCCGGTATACATCCAGTACGGCCTGTCGTCGACGTTTTCCATCTGTTCCGCCCAACGACCGGCGCTGTAGAGTACGGACATATTGGTGCGAAAGATGGTATCGAGCCGCCACGGACTGCCCTGCTGAATGGTGACCGGCTCACCCGTTACCGGGTCAGTCGTGTCACGTGGTCCCCACCATCCCTTACGCTTCAGCACCGGCTCCAGCTCCTGCCGGAACCAGCGATCGGTTTTTCCTTCATCGACAGCCTGCTGCAGTGCCCCGCGAATATCTTCCAGGATATCCAGGCGGGTCACTTTAGCAACGGTAAAGGCGCGGGCATGGGCCTCCTGCCACATTTCTTCCCAGTCCCAGGTAATCTGATACCCTTTGGACTTCAGGTAGTTGATTGCCCGCTTCGGGGGAAGCGTCATGCAGTACGCCAGTTCAGCCGTTGTCACGCTCATGCAGACGCCCCCGGATATTTGTCACAAAGAGAATGCGGGCCAGCCGCTCCTGCAGATCGTCCGTGTTCATCTGAGGGTAGAGCTCCGCCAGTTCGCTCAGCAGCTCAGACGGGTTAACCCCGTTTTCGACCCGCCTGAACAGAGGTGCCAGGACGGGTTCCAGCGTGCCATTTAACGCACCTCCGTTCATCAGAATGTCCAGCGCGTCGTCAAGCTGCTGCTGAGCCTGAATATCAGCATCAATCGCCTCGGCAAATGACAGCGGCAGCATGTTATTCTGGCGTTCCGACGGTGGTGTCTCGTCAATATCGCCGTCCTGCAGTTGGTACTCACGCTTGAAGTACTGCGGGGTCAGACGCAGACCCGCCCGGGTGAGTTTTTCGTCGCGGGTGGCACGGGTGTCATCAATGGCCTCCTGTTCCCACATGGCCCAGACCGGACACGGCACATCGCCGAAGTTCAGGGTGACCACCGTTCTGATGACCTGATTCACTGCCGCCTGAATGATGTCCGCATCCGCATCGCGGATATCAGCCGTTACCTCCAGCCCGGCCTGTGCAGAGGCCTTGTTACTGTTCGCTTCCGTGGTCTGATTCTGACCGAGTAATGCAATGGAGATCTCACTGCGTGACAGTGTGATCAGCTCGCGAAATACCTCGCTGCTGTCTGCCTTGCCATCCGCTGCCCTGAGCTCAATACTGCTGTCATCGGGGATGGCGGCCACCGCGTCCTCCACCATCTGCTCCATGGAGTCCAGCAGTTTTTCAATCTCTGCATCATTTGCGCCCCTCGGGTGCTTACCGATCACCCACGGGGAGCCAAACTTTTCGGCAAAGCGGAGCCAGAATTTCATCCCGCCTTTCTTGAAGGCGACCGGCCAGAAGCACATGGACAGGTCCGGGAAACCGTAAGGATTGTCATACGAGGCATCCTGTGCCGGCACCACGAATTTTGACGGTGACAGCAGCTCACCCTCCACACCCGCATCACGCGCCCGGAAGCGCAGGCAGTTGTCCGTATCAAACTGAAACCACTCAGGCGGTTTGCCGACAATATCCGTCACCGCCCACGACCTGACCGAACGGCCCCACATGATTTCACAGGGCTGATACCCGTAGAGCACGGCATCGCTCATTTCACCGATGATGCGGGACAGATCCAGATCGTCGAGCATGTCGCGGATGAAACGGAAGACCCGGGCAGAGGCGTGACCACGCTCCAGTCCACGCTCCAGCGATTTGAGCGCTGCTTTACGTCTGCGGATACAGCCCCCGACCAGCGGGTCGGTGCGCAGTTCGCGGTAGATACGGATATCCCGTCCCTGAGCCTTGAGAATGGGATCAGGATTGGGCAGATACATGCCCAGTCCGTAAAAGTCGATCGCGCGGCTGCGGGAGGCAATCTGCGCGGTCAGTGATTTCTGAGGCTCAGAAAAAGCAACAAATTCATCGGGTGAAACCCAGATACCTTTAGCCATCAGTACCCCTCCAGCATGCGGGCCGCCTGACGACGACGGCGTGAGCTTGCCTTCACCGGCCCTTTGTTAATTTCACGGCTGGCGAAATACGCCAGCGCCAGTGCGATGGCTGAATCCCCGTGACGTTTACCACCATCAGCCTTTGCTTTTGAGCGTTGCTCCGGCACGCGGGGGACACCGTTCACCACCTGAACGGCCCGCAGGTCATCCAGTGTGTCTTCATCCTTTGGTAAGTCCACCAGGTTACCGTCTTCCAGTGCAGCTTTGACCGGAGGCATATGCTCCCGGTACCAGCCTTCGGTTGGCATCACCTGCTGAACCCGGCCGGAGCCGTAGCGCTGCATGGCGTATTCAGCCAGATAGGCACCATTACCACGGGCATCAAACGCTGCACCCAGCAGACCGGGCAGGCCATCCATCAGATACCAGGTGATTTGCTCCTGCTGCCTGAACGGCACGTTACGCAACTCCAGTACGAATGGCACGCGTCGTATCAGGTTCTTCTCCTGCAACAACGGGTAGTCCACCGACAAATCCCCGCTACGGCCAAAGTCACGCCCCAGAAAAGAGCGGGCACCAGCGGGGAGCGCCTCCAGTAATGGTTTCAGATGCTCATCAAGCCAGTCCTGCGTCTCGCGGAAGCGAACCTCATCAGACAGCAGTTCATAACCTTCCTTGCAGGTCAGACGCAATACCGGCGTATCAGCGGACATGCGGGACTCTATCAGGGCTCGGGACAGCCAGGCACCGCCACCGTTGGCCGGAATACAGTCAAGCTCTTCGGATGCACCGGCACCGTAGAATTTGTACACCGACGCCATCCAGGCCTGCTCGGATGCCTCCGACCATTCCTTCCCGGTGCGCAGACAAACGCGCCGGAACAGCCCCTCAGATACGGCTTCCCGGAAAGTAATGCGATGTACGCTGCCTCCCTGACGTCCGGCACGGATATCCCCGATAAGCGTATTGAACGGATTGTCGTCACCGTCATGGGTGGAGATAACGCGTACCTTTCCCCCCCAGATAAGCATCGCCAGCGCCGCTTTCAGCAGTTCGTCCAGTTGCTCATGGAACGCCGCTTCGTCGATAACAATAATACCCTGACGGCCACGCAGGTTAGACGGGCGGCTGGAGAGCGCAACAATACGAAAGCCGGAGTCAGGAAATTTGATGGTGTAAGTCCTGATGTGTTTGTCGTCGTCGTCCTCTTCCCAGAATCCTTCTTCAATTTCACTGGCCGCATAGTTGAATGCCCGTGCCCACATCGCACACGCCTGAATGTATTCGACGGTCATGTCCTGGTTATAAGCGATGTAATACACATTCATCCCGCCTGCTGGCGCAGAAGAGGCGGCGGTCAGTACGTTATCGGATGCCTCAGCCCATGTAATACCGGTACGACGGCTCTTTTCTATCACCTTAAGCGGAGAGGCATCTGCCACCCAGCGCTGCTGGTAGGGCAACAGAACGGGAGGGGCCTTATAACTCGCGGTGTCAGGAATGTGCGGCGGCAGCTCCGTCATGATACCACCCCCAGAATTTCCCGGCGCAGTGCCTGTACGGCTTCCGCAGAGAGCCCGCCCTTACGGGCAATTTTCTCGGCGGCAGCGGCAGCACGTTCAACCCTCTCTCTGACTTCTGCCTGATAGCGCTTGAGGTTGACCGAGGCGCGGGTCAGTGTGGCGATATTTTTTGAAGCCGTTGCCAGCAGTTTTGCCCGGGCGAAGGGATCGTCGTTTTCCCGCGACTCCTGCAGGCGCATCAGGATATCCGTCATTTCGGTCTGGACGAGGGTTATCAGCCCGGCTGAACGGTCATCAGGATCGTCTCCGGCCTCCCGGGCAAGCAGACGCGCTGCCTCGGTTGCCGCCCGCACCCGGGCCAGTTGCTGCTCCATTTTGTAGCCAAACCGCTGCAGGGAAGAGCGGGTGATGCTGTACCCCTTTTCCTTCAACAGACTTTCAAGCTCTGCATAGCCGGTGAAATTATTCTCCGTCAGTGCCCGCTCAAGCCAGCGACGGACCTCCTTCGGCAGAGAATCAATGCTGCTGCGACGTCCCATAATCACTCACTCCAGTATTTTTCCGGGCGGGCAATACCGGGGCCGCATTCCACGGTGTATTCCACAATATCCACACCAAGGCGACTCAGATCGGCAAACCAGTCACCGGAAGGCCTCTTCTCCAGTTCCACCATCTTGCGATCTGCCAGGTAATCAAGCTCACGGCGCAGCTCCAGTTGCGTGGTGTCCGGGTAGATGGCGCGGGACACTTCCAGCAGCAGCGTCTCGCTGGCGGTATAAGGGCGGGTTTTGTTCAGGGCAACCAGCAGACTCCAGCGCAGGGATTCGCGGCGTACCCGGGTAATATCGACCATTATTGACCTCCGGTATTGCGGTACTGCTGTACCACTTCCAGTTTGTTGTAGAGCGCGTCCAGTTTGGCCTCGATGACTGTCTGGCCACGGATATAATCCTCGCGACGGACATAATTCAGCGGTAAATCCGCTTTAAATCGCATAAATTCTTTTTCCAGTTCGCCCCAGTTGGAGGCGGACTGTTGCAGGGCCTGCTCAAGGGAGGCGAATCGTGCCGCCTGGCGTTCTTCTGTTTTACTGAACAACCATTTGGCGAGCCCTCCCACAAACCCCATGAAGGTGAGCAAAAAACTCACCACCGTCCAGAATTCAACCTGCAGTGTCATTTCTGTAATCCTTCCCGTTCATCCAGTAGCGCGTTTATCTGGTTTCGCCAGCGACGACATTGCCCTGCGTTGTCGATGATGTTGGCAAGGACGTCAAGCTGGGAGACACCCGAATTGCGTAACCGGGCGTCAGCGGTTTCAGGTTGCCCGGTCGCTGCGCCAGTGCCGGTGCCAGCGGCGGCAACTGAGTCTGAATGACCGGTGTCGACGGATGCGTTGTCGTATCCGAGTGCGGCGTTGTACTGGCGCACGAAACCGCGAGTAAACACGCACTCAATGGGATGGCTCTTACCTTTTTCATCAATCCAGCGCTGTGTGACATCGTTAATTTGCCCCTGTAGTTGTTTGTTCTGGTCCTCCAGTTGAGCAATCTGCTCAAGATAACCAGCTTCAGCCCGTTGCCCGGCGGCTACCTGCTCCTGATAACGCTCAGACCATGCGCGCAACGCCGCCACCTCACGCCGGGCCTGTTCTGCCCGGTATCCGTCAAAATCCGCCTGCAGGCGGCTGAGCGCCGCCTGACCGTCAGCGGAGGCCCGGTCGTGGCCTGTGCTGTATCCCAGCCACCAGATCGCCAGCAGGAAGGTGTTCAGGAGAATGGCCAGCATAATGACCCGCCACGGCAGCGACCGTAACTTACGTACCCACACAGCTTGCCCCTCCCCATGAGAGATAACGCGGGGCCAGCGTGAACAGGATGCGCTGGGGATAATGACGGTTCTCCCGCCAGCTGGCAGTGCTGCGTCCGGCATTCACCGTGGCGACATGACCAAACCAGCGGGTGCTGTCCAGCCCTTTTTGTGATGCAAGCCGCCTGTCCCGCTGTACCCAGCCCAGACCACCGTTATAGCCCGACAGTGTCATGGCCATACGCTCGCAGTCACTGGCGGCGCTGACGCGCTGCCACAGCCAGCGGTCATAGCTGACCAGCGCCCGGATGGCCCATGCCGGATTAAATGGCTCACGGCTGTTAAGCCCCGGCATCAACTGACTTATCCAGTCGGCGGTGGCGGGCATGAACTGCGCCAGTCCCTGAGCGCCAACCGGCGAGATCGCATCAGGTCGCCAGCCGCTTTCCTGATGCAGTTGCGCGGCGAAATCGGCCACCGGCGCAGACAGTCCCCATTCAAGCCGGGCATTACGGATCACATCATCGCGATACTGCAGCGCTGCCTGCGGAGGCTGCGCTGCGCGGGCCTGACTGAAGAAGCCGCCACACCAGAGCAACATTGCGACAAAGAATACCCGTGCCATATGAACCAGAAAGGTCCCGGCGCGGACTGACAGGCGTTCGGTTCTGATGAAGACCCTAAAGGCTTCGAAAGCCAGTTTCAGGGACATGCATACAATCCAGGTGATCTGCGGCCAGTTCATGATTAAAGCCCCATCGCAACAGCCAGACAGACCGCTGCAACAATCAGTGCACGGCGGATTAACGCAGCAGAAAACACCAGGTGAAGGCCGGTCTGTACCGGGAAACGCCCATCAGCCATCAGCCTGTCGTCATGTTTCAGGTACTGACCGGGACGGGCTTTGGGGAAGAGCGAACGGTCAAGCCAGTAACCCAGCACTGCTGCCAGCGTGATGAGTGCCAGCTTGTAGATCACAACAGGCAACTGCTGTGGCGAGACCAGAGCGATGGTGCCCAGCAACAGCACTGAGGTCAGCAGCCAGCCGCTGAGGCGAGGTTTTTTAACAGGGGGAATGAATTTTTTCAGGTTTTTCATGTGTGTCTCCTTGTCTGGTGGAGACAGCATCACAAATACAGGGCGCGAAGGATTTTAAAGCGCGTTAAGAGAGCCGGGGATACGGGATGTGCAGGATAAACGATGAATTATTCACAGAGGAGAATACGATATGACGCAGACACTGAATCCGGTCATCACTGTCACCGTGTCCGGTCCTGTGGGCAGCGGTAAAAGTTACATATTGGCGCGGATAGAGGAAGTGGTGAAACAGGAATTCGGGGGCAGCGTCATTGTCGATGCTGCAGACGTAGATGATGAGCGGCGTATGAGTGGCGATGATCTGACGACCTGGCAGAAGCCACGGGGTGGCACAGTGATCAGGCTGGAGGAATACACGGGACAGGGCCTGTTGTCATACGGCGAGGAGCGTATCTGTCGGACGAATGAGCTGCTGGATGTTATATGCCCCACGGGCCGGCAACCCTGGATACTGCCCGATGCACTGCATGCCACCATTGCGGCACTGATGACAGTTTACGATCAGGAGCTGCTCATGAAGGAGCTACGTAAACTCACCGGTCAGCCAACAGAATGTTTTTCTGCCCCGAAGTACGGGAAACAGGAACACATCCCGGTGAACACGCTCCCCGTTAACCAGCCTCCCCGGTTCTTCGACGAATACATTCTGACACCGGAAAATAAAGCTGAGCACGAAGAGATCAAAGCGGCGTTGTTCCGGGAAATCAGGAAGATTGCTGAAATGCAACTGGGGGGCGGGCTGGACAGAGTGATGGCGAGAGGAGAATGGGAGTCGCTGTTTGAAAGAGTTTCCCCGGAATTACTTCCCCTCGCACTGGCTATCGGGATTATGCAGACAGCGGATAAACCTCACTTACGTTCATTAAACACGTAACGCATAATCCGGGATACGCATTCAGCGATGACTGCATTTTCACCGGTTTTTACTGCATCCAGAAGTGACTCTTTAAATGGTGCGGGCCGGGGCTGCAGAAGGGTCGGCGTGGCATTGAGCAGACGGAGCGTTTTTTCCGTGAGGACGACATCAGCCGCTCCCACAGCCAGCAACTGAGAGTAACGAATATAGCTGTTATCCCGAAGCCATATCAGCGTATCAATAAAATACCGGCACTTTTTCTGGTCGTGATCAACCTGGTCCGGGATATCGAAAAAACCAGAATAAATCAAAACCTGAGGTGCCGGATGCGTGTTCAGTAATCGGCAGAATATTTTGCCGGTGAGTGCATAAAAATCATCATTTAAGGAGTGCATCATGAATCCCCGATTAACGTTAACAGAACATCAGCGCCGTGCTGAAGCAGTGAACAATGTTCTGGAAGATATTATCCGGTTACATCGCGGAGAACTGAGTGTCTGTCGTGCCGCTTTTCATTTTCAGGGAATACAAAAGCAGTTTGATACTTCTGTTTTTGCAGAAGGTATTACTTATGCCCTGGACCGGATAAGGTCAGAAAATCGCCCCGGATAATCCCTAAACCACATTAACAGAAATCCCACTATCCCTGCCGCATCATGAAAGAACGACCAGCCCGGTGCTTCGGACCCACCGGGCTGGCCATCGTCCCACAGAAGTGGCTGTGAGCCGACCGAGGTTCAGTCAGTCTCGCGAGACCAGACTAGCCTGCCATATTTTTAATAATTGTAAAAGGCTTACAGATTATGAAAATGAAGACATTACCCATCGTTCCATGGATTGGTGGCAAACGTCGCCTGGCAAAACACATCCTGCCGCTGTTTCCGGCGCATGAATGTTATGTGGAGCCGTTTTGTGGGGCAGCAGCGCTCTATTTTCTTAAGACACCCGGCAAGATCGAAGTCATCAATGATATCAACGGTGAACTGGTGAATCTGTACCGGGTGGTAAAGCATCACCTGGAAGAATTTGTCCGCCAGTTCAAATGGGCGCTGGTCAGCCGTCAGATCTACAAATGGCTGCAGATCACCCCGGAAGAAACACTGACGGATATCCAGCGTGCGGCACGGTTCTACTACCTTCAGAAGCAGGCGTTTGGCGGCAAGGTGGCAGAGCACAGCTTCGGTACCTCCACCACATCCCCGCCACGCTTCAACCTGCTGCGTATTGAAGAAGAACTGTCAGCAGCACACCTGCGGCTTTCCAGAACAGTCATAGAACACATGGACTGGCAACAGTGCATTGAGCGTTATGATCGTCCGCACACACTGTTCTACTGCGACCCACCGTACCTGGGTACGGAAGGCTATGGTGTGGATTTTCCTGAAGGGAACTACTCGCGGCTGGCAGAGCTGGCCCGGTGCATCAGAGGAAAAATGATAATTTCGGTGAACGATATCCCACAGATGCGCGAGGTGTTCACTGGACTGAACATACAGACAGTGAACATCAACTACAGTCTGGCGGGGAAATCCACGCCGCGCCGTGAACTGGTAATCTGCAACTTCTGAAACAAAACCGGAAAGCACAATGCTTTCCGGTAAACCAAACAACTTCCACTATGTCACTGGCGATGTTTTCTGAAAGCATCCAGATCAACCACCTGTCCTTTGTGTCCAGGTCAAAATCAGCCTGCGAGTTTGCTTGGTTTGGGTTGAATGAAGACTTTGCCGACCTCAAGAATTGCCCTCCGTTGTTCGGGGCTCATTTCGTCGAATGCATCCATTAACTCTTTCTTTTCTTGTGACACATAAGGTGCAACAACAGGCTGACTCCGCACCCCAGTAACTACATACAAAATATCTACACCGATTTCTGATAGTGCAGATAACTGCACTGCAGTAGGAGAAGTGCGATCTTTTTCCCAATCAATGAAAGTTCTCTTTGCCACACCTATAGCATCAGCCAACCCTTGCTGTGTAAGAGATAGACGCTCTCTTTCTTCTTTAATACGTAACCCGATCATGTGAGTTTTTCTGCACTCTTTAAGTTGACTGGTGAGGTAATCTGCACCATAATCTATCACACATAAGGCAAACATCATTGCATCAACAAAGGAGACAACGATGACTGCAGAACAAGTCAAAGCTCTCTTCCGCCAGCGCGGGATCACTTTCACCCGCTGGGCAGAAGAAAACGGCTACAACCGCAATGAGGTATACCGCGTTCTCAATGGGCAGACCAAAGCCCGTTACGGTAAATCCCATGAAATCGCCGTGAAGTTGGGGCTGAAATCAACAGCTCAGGCAGCCTGAAGATTTTGAGTCTTTGTAAAAGGTTATCACATATCGCAAAAGAGGTATGCAGATGAGTAAGACGAATGTTTCAAGCTCCGGCAGTCGCATCCTCCGGGTACTCAAAGCGCTGCGCGGTCATGCCCTGAACGGTATTTCCAACGGTGAACTGGCGGCAGCACTGCACGAGTCACCGGCAAACATCAACCGGGCACTCAACACCCTCATTGAAGAAGGGTTGGCCCTGAAACTGGAAAACGGGCGTTTCGCGCCGGGCATCCAGTTACTGCAGATCGCTATGGCCCACAGTAACGAGATGGCACGTGCACAGGATCGCATTAACGAAATCAACCAACGTGTCATTTCAGGTAGTCGTTTGTAAGGAGTAATAAATGGGACGCACCAAATCACCGATTAACACTGAACTGAACGCCGAGGTACCGCTGTCGGATGATCTCAATGTCAGTCTGAACGCCATGACACAGCATCGTATGGAGATCATGCAGCAGTTTGGCGATGGTCAGCCCTATGAGCGTGATCGCATAGTTCATGAGGCTCGGTTTTATATGGCACAGAGCGCTGAGGCCATGCTGGAAGCAGGTAAACGACTTATTATTCTCAAAGAAAATGAACCTCACGGGGACTTTGTTGGAATTGTAGAAGAACAACTTGGTCTGCATGTGCGCGCAGCACAACGAATGATGAAAGCATCTTTGAAATACCTTTCACCAAAACTAGAGCCAAAAGCGACAACGTTGTCGCTTTTAGGTAAGGCAAAATTATTTGAACTTGTTGCTGAAGATGACGACGACCTTGCTGAACTGGCCGACGGTGGCACAGTTGCCGGACTGACGCTTGACGATGTTGATCGCATGTCAGTACGTGAATTGCGTCAGGCCCTGCGCGAAGCGCGCGAAACCAACGCAGCACAACAGCGCGTACTCGCCGACAAAAATGAAAAAATAGACTCACTCTCCACCAGACTGGAGAAGAAATCCCGTATTCAGCCACCTGAGCCTGATGAAGAGGTGAAGAAACTGCGGGCAGAAGTGACAGCATTAGCGGTTGAGGCGGAATCTGCTATCGCCGTCCGACTGTCCAGCGCTTTTGAGACGCTGTGCGCATATTGTGCTGAAAACATGATTGATACCCCCAGAGACTTCATGGCAGGCCTGGTCTGTCAACTGGAAAGCACAGCGCGTAGCCTGCGCTCCACATTTGACCTGCCGGATGAGCCAACAGGCAATGCCGCGCCTTCATGGCTGACTGAGCCGACGCCACAGATTAACGGGCTGGAGGCATAACCAATGAATGCTGCCCTGACTGAACGACTGGTTTATGTCGCCCGCGCGGCACGTGACGCGGGGCATGGTAAACGCGGTGCAATATACGACGCTGCCTGTGCTGAACTTGGCATGTCCCGCGCCACTCTGCTGCGCAGGCTGAAGGAGGTCTCTGTGACTGATAAACGCAAAAAACGCGCTGATGCCGGACGCAGCGCCCTGACCCGCGACGAAGCCGCGCTGATATCTGCCACACTGCGTGAGGCCACCCGCAAGAACGGTAAGCGTCTCTATTCCATCGCGGATGCAGTGGAAACCCTGCGGGCTAACGGCTTTATCTCCGCAGGCAGAACAGATGAAACCACCGGTGAGTTTTTCCCGTTGTCCGAAGATGCCATCAGCCGTGCCCTGCGTAACTATGGCCTGCACCCGGAACAACTGGATGCCCCTGCACCACATACTGAAGTGGCCAGTCTGCATCCCAATCATGTCTGGCAGATTGATGCCTCGCTCTGCACGCTTTACTACCTGAGCAATGGACATAAAGGGCTGCAGGTGATGGACAGCGCGAAGTTCTACAAGAACAAGCCCGCTAACCTTGCCCGTATCGCCAGTGACCGCGTGTGGAGTTACGAGATTACCGACCATGCCAGCGGCTGGATTTACGTTGAGTATGTGACGGGGGCGGAATCCGGTGAGAACCTGTGTTCTGTGCTTATCAACGCCATGCAGGAGCGTGGCGGCGCAGACGTGTTGCACGGTGTGCCGAAAATACTCTATCTCGACCCCGGCTCGGCAAACACCGCGGGTATGACGAAAAACATGTGTCGCTCACTGGGCATTGACCTGATAGCGCACAAGCCGCATAACGCCCGCGCCACCGGACAGGTGGAAAAGGCGCGTGACATTATCGAACGCAAGCTGGAGCCGGGTCTGAAGTTCCGGCCGGTTCACAGTCTGGAAGAACTCAACGCGCTGGCCGCGAAATGGCGCAGCCACTTTAACGCCACGGCTGTTCACAGCCGCCACGGTAAAACCCGCACGGATATCTGGCTGAAGATTACTGCTGAGCAGCTGAAAAAAGCGCCTTCCGTTGAGGTATGTCGTGAACTGGCTGTGGCGGCACCAGAACTCCGCAAAGTCACGCCAAAACTTCGTGTCTCGTTCCGGGGCACTGAATTTGACGTATCAACGGTACCGGGCGTACTGGTCGGTGAAAAACTGATGATTACCCGTAACCCGTGGCGCAGCGATGTGGCACAGGTGGTTCTGACCGGTGAGGACGGCCACGAGACGTTCTTCCTGGTCGAAGAGGTCAGAAAGAACGAGTTTGGCTTTGCTGAAGGCGCGGCGGTATTTGGCGAAAGTTACAAAGCCCTGCCGGAAACCCCGGCGCAGATGGCGGCAAAAGAAACCGAAGCGCTGGTCACCGGTACAGACAACGCCGCAGATGCAGCTGCCGCACGCAAGGCGAAGGCGCTGCCGTTCGGCGGGCGGCTTGACCCGTATAAACATATTGATGACGCCACACTTCCGGCCTGTATACCGAAGCGAGGTCAGGCCTCTGACGTACGCGGACCGCGCACTGAACAGCGTCCCATGACTCATGTGGAGGCCGCGAAAGCCCTGCGCGGGAAGTTCAGCGCCAACGGCCTTACCTGGACGCCGGAACATTACCGCCAGTTAACGGCACAGTATCCGGACGGCGTACCGGAAGCCGCACTGGATGAAGTCATGGCCACGCTGACCACGCCGGCCCGCAGCAGCGTTATCAGCATTGTTAACGGCAACTGAGGAGGGATACATGCTGGTACTGAAGCAGCAACTGAAAGAGGCCCGTATTCCACAGGCGGTGGTGGCGAGAGCTGTCGATGTTTCTGAGGCCACGCTGGCCCAGATTGTGAATCATAACGCGTGGCCCCGCACCAGCCCCGGAGAAGTGCGCCGGCGTCTTGCGTCCTGGCTGGAAAGTCAGGGGATTGATACAACGAAGAGTTTTGATGCTGTACAGGGCGCGGCCACGCCCCGTACAGCGGGTACCACAGATAAAACGAGCCTCAGTGAGGAAGAGAATATGTTACTCAAAAAACAGGTGTTATTTCCAGCAACCAAAAAAGCGTTTGGTCTTTTCCGTGACCCGTTCGCTGACGAAGCCATGCAGGGTTCTGATGATGTGTTCACCACTCCGGACATTCGCTACGTGCGTGAGGCGTTGTACCAGACAGCCCGTCATGGTGGGTTTATGGCCGTCATCGGTGAGTCCGGTGCGGGTAAATCCACGCTGCGCCGCGACCTGACTGAACGTATCAACCGCGAGAATGCGCCGGTAATTGTTATCGAGCCATACATCATCGCTATGGAAGACAACGATGTGAAAGGGAAAACCCTGAAGGCAGCAGCGATTGCCGAAGCCATTATCAGTACCATCGCACCACTGGAAAGCATCAGACGCAGTCAGGACGCCCGCTTTCGCCAGTTGCATCGCGTCCTGAAAGACAGCAGCCAGGCGGGGTTCAGCCACGTTCTGGTGATTGAGGAGGCCCACAGTCTGCCCATTCCGACACTGAAACACCTCAAACGCTTTTTTGAGCTGGAGTCCGGTTTCAAAAAACTGCTGTCCATCGTGCTGATTGGCCAGCCGGAACTGGCGACAAAACTGTCTGAACGCAATATGGAAGTCCGTGAAGTCGTTCAGCGCTGTGAGGTGGTCGAACTTCTGCCTCTGGACAATAACCTTGAAGAGTTTCTGACGTTCAAACTGCAACGGGCCGGTAAACAACTGACGGACATTATGGACGCCAGCGCAGTGGATGCCATACGTGCCCGCCTGAGCAATCCGGGAAGTCATCGTAAAAATATGGTCAGCCTGCTGTATCCGCTGGCCGTCAGTAACCTGGTAATAGCCGCCATGAATCTGGCCGCTGAAATCGGGGTTCCACAGGTCAACGCTGACGTTGTCAAAGGGGTTTAATAATGAAATCCACCACAGGTATCAACCAGCAAATCAGCAAAGTGCAGTCAGCCATTATGGCGCTTAAGGCGACGAACACGGATGTACAAAGCATCACCATCAGGGGTAACAAACCTGTCATCCGCGTTTCCCGGAGTGCGCATTGCATGCGCATGCTTGAGCAGGGAAAGGCCTGTTATCTGTATACCGGTCATGACCACAGGGGACATTTCCGTCAGGGCGTTTTCGAACTGCACGGCTGTCGCGTCGTGTGGCCGGAATCTTTGTGGTAATCAGCACAACAGGAGGAGTCATAAAATATGGCAAAAAGTACAAAAGGGGCAAAACGTATCAAAGCCGCAGCAGCACTCTGGGTGCCGGGGACACGCGAAGAGGTCATTGAGGGAATCAGACTGCTTGGTGACGCGCAACGTGAACTGGTCAGGGCTGAAACAGAAATGAATGACACCATTGGCGACATCACCGCACGTTATGCCCCGCTCACCGAGAGCCTGAAAAAACGCATGGCCGAACTGCAGTCCGGTATTCAGACATGGTGTGAGGCACACCGTGATGAACTGACCGGCAACGGGAAGGTGAAGTTCGCTAACCTCACCACCGGCGAGGTGCAGTGGCGAAACCGTCCGCCGTCAGTCAGTATCCGTGGGGCGGATAATGTTATTGAATTACTGAGACGTCTGGGGCTTGAGCGCTTTATCCGTGTAAAGGAGGAAATAAATAAAGACGCCATCCTGAATGAAAAGGACGCCGTGAAAAATATTCCCGGTATTACCATAAAAAGTGATATTGAGGATTTTTCAATAATTCCTTTTGAGCAGAATGTGCAGTAAAAACAGCATATAAGCTATTTAAAACAGCCTTTTCTTTTTTATTCCGGCATCAGCGCCGTGGGCTTCTGCACGCCGGAAACAGAGGAGAATTAAATCATGATATTTAAATGTATTCAGTGCGAGAGGGATATAACAGCCCTGCGTTTTCACAGCGCCATCGCCGTGATGTCCGGTAAGTACCACGTACCTGCAGTACGCGTCACCCTGGTCTGTCCGTACTGCAGTCAGCATTTTTCGGCAGACGTGCCCGTCATGGAATTCTCCCGCCCTGACAGGGAGGACTCGCAATGATTACCCCACAGGAAGCACGACAGCGCACCCGAACCCTTGTTGAACACTATGTCAACGAGTGTGAATGCCGCGACCTCACCGATGTGAAGCACGTCCTGACGGCGCTAATCAGTATGACCGCTCAGGCCATTGTGGCGACCAACGGAAAGGCGGCTGCCCTGCAGGTACTGGTGAACACACTCACCCACACGGCAGAGCACGATGTGCCGTACCGGATGGAAACCACTGCAGAAGGCGGCCTGAACATCACCGTCGACCGGAAACACTGAGGGCGCGGCATGACACGGAACACCGAACTCACCCGCACCGCCCTCTACCGTCTGGCCCTGCAGCGTTTCGGGCCGGACGCACAGGCCCTGAAACTGACAGAAGAGGCCGCTGAACTGGCGGCCAGTGCCGCCCGCAACCTGAACGGACAGGGCAGCGAAAGTGACCTCGCGGCAGAGCTGGCAGACGTGGAAATCATGACAGAGCAGCTGCGCCTTCAGGGAATGGACCGGCTGATTGACTTCCACAAACAGAAAAAACTGGAACGCCTTGCCGCACGGCTGGGCGTCATGTACACCGGAGATACTGAACAATGACAGACCAGGATAAACACATTGAGAAACTGAAAAAGTTGCTGGCGCTGGCCGCATCCGGCAACCCTCACGAGGCCGCTCTGGCACTGCGCCGTGCCCGTAAACTGATGGATGTTCACGGCATCACACATTCCGACATCGCCATGAGTGATATTGATGAAACCATCAGTCACTACTGGCCGACAGGCAGCCTCCGTCCACCGCGCTACATGCTGGGCCTGATGAACATCATCCGCGAGGCATTTGGTGTTAACTCCATCATTCACCCCGGCACATATCCGGGTGTGGGGTTCTACGGCAACCGGGAACGGGCTGCACTGGCTGCGTACACCTGGGAAGTGCTGGCCCGCCAGCTGAAAAAGGCGCGTCAGCAATATATCAGCGCACAGAACAAAAGAATAAAAACTGCCACCCGTACCAGCCGTGGTGACCAGTTTGCTGAAGGCTGGGTGCTGGCCGTTATCAGTGAAATACAGTCCTTCGCCCTGACCGATGACGAACGTGAACTGATGCAGCAGTGGCTGGAACATAAATACCCGCAGACGCAAACCACCAGGGCGCGTAAACCGGGAAGAAGCCGCAATGGCGACGCCTCGCGCTATGCGGGGTTTCTTGAAGGGCAGAACGTCAGACTGCACCGCCCGGTCAGTGGGCAGGAACAACAGAAACTGGAGGCCAGATGATTACGCTATCAGGTAAAAGCCGGAAATTAAAAGCCTGCCGAATATCTGCCAGATACCTTTTTGCCCGCGCCTTTTTTAAGAACGTCAGGCCGGGGATCACAATTGGTGTTATTGCCGGACGCGAACAGGTTGAAAAATACATGTCAGGTGCATGGTGGAATAACGACCCTGTCATTGCTGCCCGTAATATTCATATCAGTTGGGGGGATATTCAGAATGACGGCTGAATCTGTTGTATGTGCCCTGTTCTGGTATTGTTTTGTCGGTTGGTGTACTGCTGAACTGCACCGCCGTTCAGGGTTTTATTCACGTTACAGTGGTGCTGGCTACTGGATTAGCTGGTCGGTGATGTTCCTGTGCTGGCCTGTGGCGCTTCCTTTATATGTCGATTATATCGGTGGCGCAGGTAAAAGGAGCAACGATGATGACTAAACAACGTCTTATCCAGCTCATTCATATTGCCCGTAATGAACTGGGTATGGATGAAGACACCTACCGCCAGATGTTACAGGGGCTGACCGGTAAAGCCTCAACCAAAGGAATGGATACCACACAACTAAACTGCGTGCTGGAATCCATGAAAAGGAAAGGCTTTCGCGTTAAGCCTGCCGGAAAAGCCAGCTCCGGTTTACCGCTGGATAACCATCCGCAGTCCAGGAAAATCCGTGCGCTATGGCTTGAAATGGCTGCTGCCGGCATTGTTCGTGACCGTTCAGAAAATGCATTAGCGCGGTGGATCAAGCGGGAAACGGGCATCAGCGCCCTGCGCTGGCTCAGTACTGAACAGGCAAGCAGTGTTATTGAGAAACTGAAGAAGTGGCAGCGCAGAGCTGCGGGAGTCAAACATGAGCGACCTGAATCAGTTTCGAAGTAAAGGGCCGGAACTCCTGGTGGAGCTGGCACAGCATACCTCTGAGACCGTTCGCGAGATTATTGATATTGAGCCCGCAATTGCCGACCAGATTGGTCAGGCCGTCGCGAACCGAATGATGCAGGTCTGGGGCGGGCAAAACGTTTATTTCCCGATGGGCATGGTATGGAAGGTCAGTCAGCGCGACCGGGAAATCTTCAGGGAGTTTAACGGACGCAACCACCACGAACTGGCCCGCAAGTTTGGTGTTTCGCTTCAGTGGGTCTACAGCGTGGTTAAGCGGGTCAGAAAAGAAGAACTGGATCGGATGCAGGGCAGGTTGTTTGATGAAGATCTGCCAGAGGAGACGAAAGACGTTAACAAATCCAGATAATTCCTGCTTGTTAAAGTCCTTTCAAAAATCTCCTTATTGTATAAAAGCACGGTAGACCCCTTACCGTGCTTTTTTTATGCTCTCTCTTTAGTATTCAGGATGCAGGGAGAAAATATGTTTGACGTTTCGTTGTTAAATCTGCCATGGGCAACACTGGTGACCCTGACCAGTGGCTATATTGGGTATTTTATTGCGAATGTGGGACTGAAGGATCACCACAAGCCCATTGAGGTGACTTTTTCTTCGCTGATTTTTGGCCTGACAGCAATGATGGCTTACCAGGCTGTTATGTGGGCAGGTCTGAATGCCTGGCTGGCAACACCACCAGCACTTCTGTGTGCCGTTACATGCGGTGCGTGGTGGCGCAGGTACGGTCGCAAATGGATGTACAGATTACTGTGGAATAATGATATTTCATGGTCTGACGATACCAGCTCAGCATGGCAGGCAATGTTTGATCAAACAGGCTTCAGCGTTACCGAGGTCAGAGTGATTCTTCGCGATGGTTCCGGTATGATGTCACGGCTGCCAGGGAACTTTGAAGAGTGGCCTAACGGTCCGTTTACCCTGGGGAATAAAGGCGATATGGTTCTTTACGTCACGCACAGCAGCCCTTCAGGCAGTAACGAATGGGAAGAGTATAAAGGCGTGGTTGATAAGTACTGGGGAGCTCTGGCAACCTATATTCCAGCAGATCAGATTGCCAGAGTGGAGATCAGGCGCGTTCGTGCAACGAACGATGAATGATGTTTATTTTTTCCCTGGGGCAGGGGCTGCCGGCATAGTGGTTTTATTGGCAGAGGAAGACGATTCTCCTTTTCTACCGGAATCGCGCTCGAACGTCACGATGTGCTTGCTTTTGGGCTTTTCTGAGTAATCCAGGCTATCATGCTTATTGTTTTGAGTAGTCATTGGAATCATCCTTTTTGTTGCGGGTCATGTTTCAGCAAACTCGATTCTAAGTTGCCAGGAAGGATGATTTCAATGCCCGACTTATCTATCGTATAGCGGAAAAGAATTTCAGTTCTGTTCACCAGAACCCATGTTAACCCACTCCAATTCGTTATTTATCTCACGGATCCCCCTTCATTTATCTCATGTCTGATCAGCTACGACGTGCATTACAGTATTACGCCGTTAAGTACTCTGGACGGCAGCAATATAGGCTCGGTACTGGTGATTCAGGACGTTACCGAATCACGCAAAATGCTGCGCCAGCTGAGCTACAGCGCCTCCCATGATGCACTGACGCATCTCGCCAATCGCGCCAGTTTTGAGAAGCAACTGCGTATCCTGCTGCAAACGGTAAACAGTACGCATCAGCGACATGCCCTGGTGTTTATCGATCTTGATCGCTTTAAAGCGGTGAATGACAGCGCCGGGCATGCGGCGGGCGACGCTTTACTGCGCGAACTGGCGTCGTTGATGCTGAGTATGCTGCGCTCCAGCGACGTGCTGGCGCGGCTCGGTGGTGATGAATTTGGTCTGCTACTGCCAGACTGCAATGTTGAAAGCGCTCGTTTTATCGCTACACGCATTATCAGTGCCGTGAATGACTATCACTTTATATGGGAAGGACGTGTGCATCGGGTAGGTGCCAGTGCCGGGATTACCTTGATTGATGACAACAATCATCAGGCAGCTGAAGTGATGTCGCAGGCTGATATCGCCTGTTATGCCTCCAAAAATGGTGGCCGGGGCCGGGTGACGATTTACGAACCGCAGCAAGCTGCCGCACATAGCGAACGGGCAGCGATATCGCTTGATGAACAGTGGCGGATGATTAAAGAGAATCAGTTGATGATGATCGCCCACGGCATCGCTTCGCCACGGCTCCCGGAAGCAAGTAATTTGTGGCTGATTTCACTTAAGCTCTGGAGTTGCGAAAGCGAGATTATTGATGAACAAACATTTCGTCGTAGCTTCAGCGATCCGGCACTTAGCCATGCTCTTGACCAACGGGTATGCCACGATTTTTTCCAGCAGGCCGCAAAAGCGGTTGCCAGTAAAGGCTTAAGCATCGCCCTTCCCCTTTCCGTTGCTGGTTTGAGTAGCGCCACGCTGGTGAATGAACTGCTTGAGCAGCTGGAAAATAGCCCTCTACCAGCACGGTTATTACATCTGATTATTCCGGCAGAAGCGATTTTCGATCACGCAGAAAGCGTGCAAAAACTGCGGCTGGCGGGATGTCGGATCGTATTCAGTCAGGTAGGCCGCGATCTGCAAATCTTCAACTCGCTGAAAGCAAATATGGCAGATTACCTGCTACTTGATGGTGAGTTATGCGCCAACGTGCAGGGTAATTTGATGGATGAGATGCTGATTACGATTATTCAGGGGCACGCTCAGCGACTCGGGATGAAAACCATCGCCGGGCCAGTCGTTTTACCCTTAGTGATGGATACGCTTTCGGGCATCGGCGTCGATCTGATTTATGGTGATGTGATTGCCAATGCCCAACCGCTGGATTTGCTGGTGAATAGAAGTTATTTCGCGATTAACTAAGGGAGCGTTTGCCCATTGCCTGATGCGACGCTAACGCGTCTTATCAGGCCTACAAATCGCTCATTCCCCAGGCCGGATAAGGCGCTCGCACCGCATCCGGCGACCAACGTCATGCTTCGTCTGGTTGCCAGCCTTCCGTATACCAGATATGCAACAGCGCATAAGAACGCCAGGGCTTCCAGCGTTCGGCATAACGGCGGATTTGTGCCGGCGTCATTCCCGGAAATCGCTGTTTAATCAGATAATCATCCGGCAGAAAAACATCTTTCGCCTGCCAGCCACGCAAAGCAAAATAATTTGCAGTCCAGCGCCCGATACCCGGAAAGGTTTGCAGCGTTTTCATCGCTTGTTCTACGTCGCCCGGTATTGTCATTGGTAAGGTGCCCTCCAGCGCCGCATTTGCCAGATGAATCAGCGCCTCTGCCCGTTTCAACGGCATACCTAACGCTTTTAATGCCTGCAGGTCGGCTACTGCCAGCCGCTGAGGCGTGGGGAAGCAGACATAATCCGGAAAATCATCCAGCCGTTCGCCATAAAGCTGTGCCACTCTGGAGGTCAATTTTGCCGCCATCGCCACGCTCACCAGTTGGCCTAAAATCGCCCGCACGCCCTGCTCAAAAGCGTCAACACAACCAGGTAAACGCAATCCTGGCCGCGCCGCGCCTAACTTGCCCAACGCACCGTTAACAATCTGCGGGTTACATTGCAGATCAAACAGGCGGCTCATTTTCGCCAGACACTCTGCGGCAACAGGTTCTAAACCTGCACTTAAATTTATGTGCAGAGTATGGCGGGCTATATCCGGAATAGCAGTCACCACGCCGCGATATTCGCCTACCGCCAGACTACGGGCATAATAACTGTCCGCGACCGTTTCCACGCCGCTCACCGCACGGGCGGCGAGAAATCCCAACATCCACGACCAGTCATACGGCGGCTGCCAGTTCAGGGTATACATCGCATCTCCTTGTTAATCCGCTTTCAGCATAAACGTTATTCAGACGTTACGCTTTGCTTTCATATTCCGGTTGTCGCGACGGCAACATTTCGCTAAAGTCACGCCCCTTCTTCACCGGCATGGGGATTATTTCGTGTTTATTGGTTTTGATTACGGTACAGCAAACTGTTCAGTGGCGGTCATGCGCGACGGTAAACCGCATTTGCTAAAAATGGAAAACGACAGCACGCTGCTGCCTTCAATGCTTTGCGCGCCAACGCGTGAAGCTGTAAGCGAATGGCTGTACCGCCATCATGATGTTCCGGCAGACGACGATGAAACGCAGGCGCTGTTGCGTCGGGCGATTCGTTATAACCGCGAAGAAGATATCGATGTTACGGCGAAAAGCGTGCAGTTCGGTCTTTCCTCACTGGCACAGTACATTGATGATCCAGAAGAAGTGTGGTTTGTGAAATCACCAAAATCGTTCCTCGGTGCCAGCGGCTTAAAACCGCAGCAGGTAGCGCTGTTTGAGGATCTGGTCTGCGCAATGATGTTGCACATTCGCCAACAGGCGCAGGCGCAGCTGCCGGAGGCAATTACTCAGGCGGTGATTGGTCGCCCGATCAACTTCCAGGGGCTGGGCGGTGATGAAGCAAACACCCAGGCGCAAGGGATTCTGGAACGCGCGGCGAAGCGTGCCGGGTTTAAGGATGTGGTATTCCAGTACGAGCCGGTCGCGGCTGGGCTGGATTACGAAGCCACCTTGCAGGAAGAAAAACGAGTGCTGGTAGTGGATATCGGCGGTGGTACGACTGACTGTTCATTGCTGCTGATGGGGCCGCAATGGCGTTCGCGTCTCGATCGTGAAGCCAGCCTGCTGGGTCATAGTGGTTGCCGTATTGGTGGTAACGATCTGGATATCGCACTGGCGTTTAAGAACCTGATGCCGTTACTGGGCATGGGTGGCGAAACCGAAAAAGGCATCGCCCTGCCGATTCTGCCGTGGTGGAATGCGGTTGCGATCAACGACGTTCCTGCGCAAAGTGATTTCTACAGTAGTGCTAACGGTCGTCTGCTTAACGATCTGGTACGCGATGCCCGTGAACCGGAAAAAGTGGCCCTGTTACAGAAAGTCTGGCGTCAGCGTTTAAGCTATCGCCTGGTGCGTAGCGCAGAAGAGAGCAAAATCGCCCTTTCAAGTGTAGCGGAAACCCGCGCCTCACTGCCGTTTATCAGCGATGAACTGGCTACGCTGATTAGCCAGCAAGGGCTGGAAAGCGCCCTCAGCCAGCCACTGGCGCGGATTCTGGAACAGGTGCAACTGGCGCTGGATAACGCCCAGGAAAAACCGGACGTTATCTACCTGACCGGCGGTAGCGCCCGTTCGCCGCTGATTAAAAAAGCGCTGGCAGAACAGTTGCCGGGCATTCCGGTTGCAGGCGGCGATGACTTTGGCTCCGTCACCGCCGGGCTGGCACGCTGGGCGGAAGTGGTGTTTCGTTAATTGAAAAATGGCTCAGCAACGGCTTAAATCTGCCTGCGCCTGAGCCAGTTTTTCTGCCGCCTGACGTAGCGGTTCCATCAACGGCATGGTCCGTGCTGGCGCATGAAGGCGGAATCGCTGCAACTCTGTCGCACCGACAGTCAGCGCCGATTCCAGCCGATGTCGTTTGGCGGCTATTTTTGCCATTACCGCTTGTCTGTCTGCAGGCGTTACCGCTTCGTTCGGCCTGAACACAAAACGGCGTTCACAGCTCGCTTTCCAGTCGATAACCGCCTGGGTCAGATGATCACCAAAACCTTTTACTTGCTTAACGCTCCGTCGGGTAACATCCGCTGCTGTTTCAATACCAAAGGACCGTAACGCCGCTTTACGCGCAGGGCCAACGCTGGGAATAGAGGCAACATCAATAAAAAATCCCTCCAGAAACTTCTGCTTCTGCCGTTCCCTTGCGGTGTCGTGAAGTGCTACCAGAGCGCGTTTCTCTTCTTCCGGTAACCCGAGAATTTCGTCCTTCATTTTTTCGAGCATCGCCCGTTTGGCGATAAAACCTTCCAGCCCGCCCAAGTGTTGGATCTGGCTGACTAAATGGTCATAGTCCATTTTCGCGCGATTAAACGCCTCACGGCGTTGCTGGATTTCTGCTTTGTACGCTTTGCTTGTCAGGCTGCCAATAATCCAGATAGCCGCCAGCACAGGAATCAAAATAATATAACGCGGTTCTGCCTGAAGGCCGCAAAGCAACAGCGATAACGCTGACAGTGCGATCTCAATCAGAATGATGTATTCGCGCCGTAACAGGCCTGAAGGAAGCGGCCTGCCAGTCGGTTGGAAATGATCGGGTAATGGCAGTTGCAATGCTGGCGGTGCTACTGATGCCATCACCATCGCCCAGACTCTCGCCAGCACAAAATCACCGCCGGTGGTAATGACCTCTTCGCCGAGATCAATAAAATAGATAACGCCTTGATTATCCAGCGCACACCACGGGCAGTCAGTCAAATGAGCGGGGTAAACATGCATTGCCGAAACGGTACATTTCTTTAACTGTTGGCGTAGTAAATCAAGTGCCGCTACCCACGCTTTTGCCGTCGGACGCCCGGTTGCCACGCCACTTTCCGTGAATGCCTGCTGAAACATGGCTTCAACATCGCCCGGTAACATCGACAGCGGAATCGATCGTGGCGGCGGTTTTAAACCACGTCGCTGATTATCTGAGGCGTAGGCATAACGGAAATGGGCAATATCCGTCTCCAGCGCATTACCTGCATCAGAGATAAGCGGTACACCGGAATAAGGATGCCGCCCACCAAACAAGATGTGAAAAATCAGCAACGCAAGGCCAAAATTATCGTGATTCGCGGTACGTTCAAAACCGACAAATGATGGCAAGGTTTGTAGCTCTGGCGGCGTAAAATGCGACACGCCGACTTCGCATAAATGCAGTGTGCCATTGGCGTTAATCTGAAAGGAGTCACTATCGATCAACACCACTTTGCTGTCGCGACCTACCATAAAGCTGTTCTGGTTTACGTCCCCCACGACGTGCCCGTGCTCGTGAACCGTAGCAAAAGATGAAGCAATATTGCGCGCAACATAGAGTAGAAAATCCCACGCACAATGAGGGTAACTCTGGCGACGATGTGCCGGGCTATAGATCATATGAATCGGTTCTTTACCAGAAACTTTTGGCATCATAAAACCGATAACTTTTCCGCCTCGTCCACCGTGAAGCGTTGCCTGCGGCCAGGCGACATAATTCAACAACTGCGCGTCAGCTGTCGCAGCCATAAAGGCAAGTTTGTCCTGTTTTAAGGCGGGTGGCGGCGTGTGATAAATCTTGGCGACGCTATCGACAAACTCCTCGATATCATAAACCGCACCTTCGCCGCCTTTGCCCAGTTCACGGCCTGGCGTAACGCACTCACCAGTAGCAGTATATAAAGTGGGTTTCATGGTAACCACATAGCCAGTGCCAACGTTTTATCATCATCCGTACGCTCGTTTACCGCCGGGCTGGACAAAAACTGCTTTAACAATTCAGGTAATAAATCGAGTTGTTCCTGCGTTGCTG
>OJJN01000010.1_pt1 | contig 55822 bp, 65 predicted proteins | sample 1596321 | NCBI WGS metagenome assembly OJJN01 (sample SAMEA4350123, study PRJEB24818) | metagenome | biome: human; feature: gut; material: faeces | place: Denmark | collected 2013-09 | reverse complement strand
TTCGGCATAGGAGAAGACGGTTTGTGATGGGGTTCCGAGTCTTGTGCGAGTGGCGATGTGTATAAGAGCCAGGGGTTTTTTTTTTTTTTTTTTCCAAGAAGAAGACGGCATACGAGTTTTCTGCCTGTCTCGTGGGCTGGGAGATGTGTATAAAAGACAGAGTAACCGCCATAAGGTACGCGCTGGCTCAGATGCCCATAAAGGTGATGCAGTAGCATGTTGCCTTCCAGCAGAATCCCCGCATGATTCCACTTATCAGCCTGAACCTGCATGATCACCATATCGCCAGGTTTCGGCGGCCCGTCGAATTCACGGAATCCGCACTCGTACCAGCAATCCTGATAGAAGTTGTCCGGATAGTCGTTTTCCCACCAGGGATAATCAACCCGGTAATCGTGGAGTTCGATACCATGCTTTTGCCGGAAATAGCTCATTACCAGCCCCCAGCAGTCAAAGTGACCAAGCACAAACGGACGCTCCAGCAGTGGCAGCTCTCCGCGCGGCTGAATGGTACGTAAATCCCCCTCGGGCCAGCTCACGATATGCCAGGGTAAAAGCGTTGCGTCGCATTGCGCTTTATCCAGTTCGCTCGGCTGCGTAGTGGCGTCAGGGTGGCTGTGAACGATGGCGATCACCGTACCCCAGTCTTCAGCAGCTGCGTAATCTTCCGGGCAGAGGACAAAATTGTCCTCCGGCGCCGCGGCAAGATTCCGGCACGGGAAATAACGTTCAACACGACTTTTCTGCGCCACCACACCACAGCACTCACGAGGATATTCAGCGGCTGCATGCGCCATAATCGCATCAATGGTTTTCTGACGCATATCAGCTCCTGATTAAAGACGTTCCCGGGAAACCACCAAACGGCAGTTCTTCATTCTCTCCGAAGCGAAGTTTGCACGCCGTGAGAGTGCCGTTACAGACATCAAGCGAGGGATCATCGACAGAATTATTATTGTTATCGAAGTATCTGGTTCCGGCATAATCGCAACCGTCACCGGTTCGGTACTTATTGCGCATGCACCAGGTACACAGGGAATGAAGCTGGCGCGTGGGGATCATCTTACCCTGCAACGACATCGGGCTATCGAGTACGAATTCGATACTTTCGCCCGGAATTTCGCTGCTTTTACCATCAATGTAAAAAACTCGTTTTCTGACCTGTTGCGGATCAGCTGTTGCGTTACCTGCTGGGAAGTTCTTCGCATCGAGATAATGCGAATAAGTGTCATGGATAGTGACTTTCGCCTGTAGCATATCGTCATAAGCAAGGCACAGCGCTGTAATCTTGCTATCGATATCTGCAACCGTGAGTGTTGGCTGGGCACTGTTGCCGTCTGTGGAGGCTTCAAGCCCTTCTATTTGATACGGCCAGGCGGCATATTCCTCCCCCTGCCACCAGATACTTTTCGCCTTCAGCTTTGATTCATCGCCACCAGCGGCAGCGATTTCTTCTTCTGTGTGCGGGAGGTTGTATGCGTGAAATCGCAGTACATCATCCACGCCGAACGTAGAGCCATCAACTTCGATAAGCCGGACTTTATTACCGGGTTCAAGGCTTTGATAGTCTGCTGTGATCATGGTGCGTACGCCTGTTTGAATGTTGCGGAAATGGTCAGAACGTTGCTGGATAAGGGCTGTGACTTGATTGATTCGGCCTCAATCCGGTAGAGCCCAGTTTCGCCAACTGGCGATGTCCAGATGAATGACTTTATAACGTGAGAACGAAAGAATTTAAGGGCCTGGAGCATGTCCGTTTTTTTGCCCGTTAGGGTTACAGGCCATGACTGCTTTTCAGGGTTGATGCCTTCCCCTGCAATCTGCTCATAGCCATCGCCAAAGGTTGCAGAGCGGGTTTTATGGCTAAACGTTCCTTCCATTCCCGCCTGTATCTGCGTTCGCCAGGTGAACGTTTCCAGTGCCATGTTTGCTCCATAAAAAAAGCCACCCGAAGGTGGCTTGTGATAATATGAGAAGGAAATTAGCGGGTTTCACAACCAAGCTGAGACTTGTCGATAATCTGCGTGCCTTCAACACGGTAACCATATGTGCCGAACAGAAATGCGTGGTTTAATTGATAAATAACAACATCGCTTAGGCCTACGGAACACTTGTCTTTTTCAATAGCCCGATCCATTGCAGTTTTAACGCTTGGAATGCCCAGCGGGAAAATAACAATTGGAGCTTTGTCTTCACCAGTCACACGTTGACCTTTTTCAAACTTAGCTGCGTTCAGGTTGTAATTTTTAGTACTACCAACGGTCATATCAGCAACGCGAACAGTACAGCCAGACAACATTAAAGCCCCAAGAGCTAAAGCCACTACCTTCTTCATTTTAAGTTTCCTTTGATTGCAATCGGAAACATCTTAACATGATGAATAATGTGATAAAACAAACACCATGTCTCTTATCTTGATTTTGTTGCATTCCAGATGAGCCCACCAGGCTGAAGTTGTTTCGCAATACCTGCCCGAACAGATTGATCAATAGTCTGCTTGTAAGCGCGAGAAACAGCATCGTTATTTGCAGAAGTCTGCTGCTGTGAATTTTGGTTTTGAACAACTACGGACGTTTGAATACTTACCCCACCGGCCGATGATGACTGAAGCCCATACATCGGAGCGTGGCCAACATAACCGCCATTTGCATAACCCTGTGCGCTTCGCATAAGTGAATAGAGGTTTCCAACCCCCAGCGCACTTGTTGCCTCTTTGGTGAAGACGAATTCGCCACCATGCACCACGCCTTTTGGCTGATACTTTCCTCCATCCCCTGTGTAGCCGCCAGTATCGAATTCCGGAACTGCGCCGCCACTAGAAAATCCGAAAAATGAACCAAATGATGTCCCCCCAAACGCAGACTTCATTCCGTTAACCAGCACCAACTGTGTCAGCATCTGGGCTGTTCCTTTCAAAAAGGTTGTCAGGAAATCTGAGAAGTTAGCTTTTCCAGTGGTAAAAAAGTCTGTAAGAGTGCTGGCCATACCGGTGAATGCATTGCTGGTAATTGTCTGCACTTGTGAGTAAACATTGGTTGCGGAGTCCTCAAATTCAGCCCAGCCCTTTTTCGCGCCGGTCAACCAGTCGCCACGCAACCTGTCCTCTGCGGCATAGTAATTATTCGCCGCTTTGAGCTGCTTCTGATAACCAACGTCCTCCAGAGAACCGCCGGCGTTCACCCAACCTGCGGCAAGCTGACTTTTCGCGAGTTCACGCTGAGCTAACCGATCGCTCATTCCAGCTCCACCGACCAAAGCAGCCTGCTTCTCTGTCATCTGCGTGACGTATTTCTGCGAGGTATCCATTCGCTTGTTCAGCTGTTCCTGTTCGGTAATCTGATCACCTAACAGGGCTTTCTGCCGTGCCAACTGAAGCACCTGGTCTTTACTCGCCAGCAGGGATCGTTCCTGCTTTGTCAGGGAACGTGAACGCGAGGCTTCTTCCAGCACCTGAAATTTCGCCTCAGTGGTCCACAGATCTTTGCGCTGCTGGCTGATAGTGTCGTTCAGCCCTTTATGCTGTTGAAGAGCACGCAACTGCGCCTGAAGCGCCAGCAATTCGGTCTGAGCAGCGTCAGTACTGCGGTCGCCAGCAGATACAGTGCCCTGCTTTCCTGTTTTCGTTTTTTTGCCAAACGAAGCGACTGCTTCCCGATCCTTCTGAGTGGTCGCGGCGCTTATCTTGCGGGATGTATCGAGGTACTTGCCTGCGCTAATGTCAGCCGCGTCCCAGTCCTTTTTCAGCTGAGACACGCTGTTACCATAAGCGCCGGCCATTTGTTCGTTATAGTCCTGCCATCCCTGCAAAGTATCAGTTTTCGCCCAGTCAGGAACGAGATTAATCGCAGCCGCGATAGAAGAAGAAATAATCTGGTTCAGCTTCTGGAAAACTATCGCGACGCTGTAATAAATTGCGTTAAATTCCTTTAGCGTGTTTGATGCCAGTTCAGCTACCCACTGACCGATTCTCTGCATAGCCTCAGATGCCCATCCCTTGATATCAAGCCACAGGCGGCCAAATGGTGTCAGCGAGTCGTAAGCCTGCTCTCCGCGCTCTGCCATCGTGTCGGCAAACAAATCCATAGCTTGAGTAACGGCAGCGGTCTGGTCTTTCTGCTTAACTAACTCGTCAATGTGCTTAAGCTGTGAAACGGTGAGAAAGTTGAATTGCTCATTAAGGTTCTGAAGAGCCTTAACCGGATCCTTTTCAATATCCTTATAAGCCTTGGTAATGTCCTGAGTCGAAACAATGCCAGTTTCAACTGCCAGCGCCGTCGCTTTGGTAGCTTTCTCAAGCTGTTGCTGAGACATTGAGCCGATACCAACTAACTCTGTCATCAGACTCTGGACAGTGCCCACCGTAGCCCCGGTTGAAGCAGAGATTGACTGGGAGGATGCCATAATCTGTAGCGCTGACGTACCGGCAATGTTTCCGGTGCGGATGATAGCTTTATTGATTTCGTCATAGGCAGTGAAGTAATCAGATCCTGCCTTCGCGGCAAGGAGAACTGCACCGGCCAGACCACCAATCGCTACACGCGCCGGGGTGACCATGGATAACATCGCTTTTAGCGCGTTCCCCACCCCACCAAAGGAATCACGCAGCTGCCCCCCCTGCTGGATAGCAACCATATAAACCGGCATACCGGAGGCCAGTGAGGTCACAATATCCGTCATTTGCATTGGCAGGTAACGCATGGCATTACGGTACTGCCCCGCACTGATAGCTCCAGATTTCCAGGACTCTTCCTGCTCTTTTAGTCGGGCAATCATTGGCGCAGCGCGGTCCGACACGCCAAGCTGGGCCGCCTTCAGTTCGAGTAACTCTGCACGGGTTTTTCCGATAGCTGCAACCTGGTCCTCAAGTGAGTCGATAAAAGTTTTGCCTGCGGCAGTTGCCCGTTGCGCTGCCTGTGCCTGCTCAATGCGAGCTCGGCCCTCTGCTGTTTCAGATTCCATGACCTGCGCCAGTTTCGCGCGGGTCGTCTCAAGCACGCTGTTGTAACGAGTAAAATCCTCGTCACCCACCAGACCTTTGCTCCGGAATTTAGACAGGCTTTCCTGAATGGTATCCAGCTCGTCCAGCGCCTTGTTAACAGGGCTGATTTTATTCAGCAGGTTTTGCAGTTCCTGCCGTTGCTGTTTCAGGCTTTCGCTGTTTTTTTTCTGGTTGTCGATCCCGGTGCGGAACGTACTGTTCAGGTCATCCGCTTTACCTGCCGCGGCGGACGCAGTCTCCTGAAAGCGATCCAGTGCCTGGTTACCACGCTCCAGCTCAGTGGTATTTACGCGCAGGGAAATCGTGGCGATGTCGTTACTCATTCCGCCCTCTCTTTATGCATAACTTTTAGTGCGGCGCACTCCATGATTCGGATGTCCGAAAGCGCGGTTGCCTCGTCGTCGACGTTGTGCAGGCGCATCACCCAGGGCAGCACGTTGTAATCAAGACCTGATGCGCCTCCCATGCCCGTGCGCCACTGCGTGCTGACAGCCTGAAACACCAGGAATGAAGGCCATACATCTGGCCAGACGTCGATGTATTGATCGTCATAGTCATCCGGCGTAAGCCCATAGGGTGCCAGGTCTGCCGCTGTGGGTTCAGGCGTATAGAATGCAGAGGCAACCGCTATCAGTTTTTTTCGCGCTGCCCCATCAACTCTCGGTAGTAGGTTTCCGGGATTGCCTTCATTGCCGCCGGATAGTTTTCCAGCAGCACCGACAGGTTTTCCGCGTTGAATGCATCGGGAAGTGCCCAGCCAGCAATGATTTCCATCAGAAAATCAGTGGCGGTTTTGCCTTCCATTTTCTCCAGATCCGCCAGTTCTTTGAGTGGCTTGTGATTGAATGTGAATGTCAGCACGCCATCCTCATCGCCAGCGCGCGGGATCGAGACGTTGGCCTTAAAAGTTGGTTTGGGCTGAAGGGTGAATTTAGTCGCCATCGTTGCCTCTTAGTGAAAGAAAGCCTCCATGGAGGAGGCTTAGACTATCGTTATGCCTGGCTTATGCCGCGGCGCCTGTGATTTTGTAGAACGTCATTGCTGGCGATTGCAGGTTCAGCACGACGCTTACCGTTTCGACTTCGTTCACCGCCGTGGTCGGCGTGTCGTCAAAAGATGCCGTGGCCGCCCAGTAACGATTCTCCTTCGCCTTCGGAACGTACATATAAGCCGCCACAGTCTCTTCGTCTTCATCCAGCTGGCGCAGCAACGGATATACCGGGAGACTTGAATCGTGAGCGATCGAGTAAGTCTGAGAGACGGCAGATTTATAGGTATTCAGGTTGCGCTGACGGTCATCGCTGAGGAACTGAATCTGCGTGGTGTTCTGATCACCACCGGATTTCGATACCTCAGTGATTTGTGGCAGTTCGGTCCATTCTTCAATTTTGCGAATAGAGCCGGAACCGCCGCCAGCCGCGTATTTGTTTTTGTTGGTGGTATTGATGTTGCGAAGAGTGACAGCATTCTCCGCAATCGCGTCGATTTTCGCGATAACGTTATCAATACCCGACCAGTTGCAGTTCACGTGAACGATATCACCGACCGCGATATCGTCCGCGGAGCTGACGGTGATCACCGCGTGCTCAGCATTCGTCGCGCCGGTGAAAGTAATGGCTGGGCCGTAGCCCGAGGCCAGATAAACATGAGCGCCGTTAGGCAGTGCGAAGCCCATAATGGTTACTCCTGTGAAATTAGAAAACCGGCACAATGGCCGATGATTTTGACGGGGTCAGTTAATGATGTCGGCCCGGTAGTTCAGGCTGATGGGAATGGTGTAGGAAACAGCTGTCGGGATACCGCGAAAAATTGCTGGCGTGCTGGTGATCCAGCAGGTGAAGTCACTTCCTGCAATTTCCTGCCCCTCAGGGAACAATTCCACTAATCTGCCCGCCAGAGAAACGACTGAGGTACGGCCTAAGCCGGCTGGCGCCACGACATTGATCTGGTACACGCCTGAATAAGTCCGGCAGCGCAATCCGAGATCGATTGTCCGCGGCGTAACGGGCATATCGTGTACGGCCAGGTATATGTCGTTAGCAGGAGGTGTAAACGGCACGTTCTCCCATGCAACTGAAATGCTCTCGGCATCGGCCCAGGTACCCAGTCTGGCGGCCAGTGCAGATGCAATATCAGGAATCACCAGGACACCTCCTTGATAGCTTCCTCAAAGAAGCGTTGAAACTCAGCAGCGGTTATACGGACCATTCCGCCCGGTGCCTGTGTGGAATGCCCCATTTCAAGCGGGTATGCATACGGGACGTTGTTGCAGAAATAAATGGCCTTCATCCCGACTTTGAACAGTGACAGCGTGTAGTTCCCGGCTGCTTTTGTCAGGTCGCCGGTCTTGTCTATTCGTCCCGTTTCATCAGTTGTCGGAGCATCAAACGATACCTGCCAGTTACCGCGAAAGCGTCCGCCCGTATACCCCGGCGGTGCTTTGATATCCATCCCATCCACCACCCGGGCTTTTTTCTTCAGTCGCCCGGTTTTGGTCAGGTTGTCGGGATTTGCCCGCTGCGCCTCGTTATGGTCGTAAACAGCGCGATTATAGGAAACGGCTGTCTGGTTAACTTCCCACAACTCCGGGTTGCCCACTGGGGACATCACCACCAGCTGGTTAAGAATTTTGATTCCGACGGCGCGCACCACTGCTTCCTGATTCGTTTTCGCCTTATTGACGAATGCTGTGATTTCAGCGAGGAATGCCGTGTTCTCTCCCATGCTATGCCCTCAACTGCGCTTTGTAGCAGAGTACCAGCGAGGCAGGTTTTGCCGGGTTGGGTTTGATAACCCGGTGGGCTGTGCCATCAATATCGACTACGTCGCCGATTTTAATTTCCTGCTCTGCCGTAAAAACGATCTGCACGTCGCCGTTAACGATGACCGTTCCATCTATTTCGCCGGGTGCGTATTCCGTTTTAACGCCGATCGCAGTGAACTGAACATCATCCGTTTTATGCTCGACTCCACCGATAACCGTTACTGAACCCTTGCGGGTGACGTTGTATAACGCTCCGTTCTGCCTGAGCATGCGCGTTGTTCTGGCCTGCATACGTAGGTAATCAATCGCCATATCAGACCCTCTCTGCAAATGCATTGATGGCGAAACCTCGACCACCAGCAAGGTCGCCTAACAGCGCCATGACAGCAGGATAGGACGGCGTGAAAACTTCACCATCTGCGACCGCATAGGTCATGGTGACAGCACCTTCCACACGTTCAGTTTTCACAGCGGCTTCGCGCACGCTGGAGAGTAAATCTCCGTCGATTGCCTCTACCGCCAGCATGCACTGCGCGGTTAAAACCTGCCGTGGAACTTCATCCGGCGGGAAATCATGTTCATCCAGAACGACATTCACGCGTGGCCATGCCAGAGCCTGTCTCGGGTCAGCTTTTGAGCCTACCCAGTCCAGCCCCTCCAGGTAATCCATTGCCTTAATCAGCAAAGGTGTGAGCTTGCCAGGCAGTTCAATGCCGCGTATTTCCGCAAATGAGGCAAGATCCTCTTCACTGACGTAGCTGTTGGCATCAGGAGAGGTGATATCGGTATTGATCATCGAATCATCCTGTTTATGGGGCTTTCGCCCCATTCGTTATTCTCCGGCAGGCGCAGTGAAGGTGATCTCATCAGTGGTTTTCGCCACTCCTTCAACCGTGCTGGTTACCGTGAAGGTGCCAGCAACGTCTGATGTGAGTTTCACCGTTGCACCACCAGCAGAGCCGGTTTGAGAACTGGCCGTGCTAAGCGTGCCGCCTGTGGAAGTCCACGCGACGGTTTTACCGGATACACCGGAGCCATTCAGCGTGTACTTAAGAGAAACAGTTACCGCGTCTGTGCTGTCAGCAGTTGCGGAGGTTTTATCCGCTGACAGAGTTACTCCCCCACCGCGGATTCCAGTTTGATGAGAACGCCCGCAGTGGATTTGTTACTGGTGAAGTGTTTCTTCCAGTTGCCCGCGGTACCGATGGCGGTCAGGTCAGGATTATCACCTTTGGCGGTATCCCAGCTGTAGCCCAGCAGTTCAACGTTCACGGTACCTTCAGCGCGATAGCCAATCGCAAGGTTTTCCTGATCGTTGATATCGTAGGAACGGAAGCCTGGTGCCTGAGACTCGGTAACAGTCACTGCGCCGGCCACCAGCCCAAGGATCGCATCAGCGTCCATGGTGTCGGTTACCAGCACAGGTTTACCCAGCGTGCCAGGCTGCCCGCCGTAAACCACCACGCCAGCTTCTTCGTAGATTTTGTTGGCAATCGCCTCATCAACAATGTCGAAGTAGGTCGCAGAGTGCATCACGAACAGAGCCACGCGGTTAAACTTGTCGCCGTATTTACGCAGGCCACGCGTCAGGGTCTTTTTACCGTCGGTCGCAATGTCGGCGGTTACGACCATGTCGGTGTTAGCACCAATCGCCGCAGTCAGTGCTTTCAGACCATATTTCACGTAGCCTTCCAGCGTGGCATCTGCCACATCAACGCCGATCACTTCGGAGAATTCGTCGACAGAGCGGCCGCGGCGTTTGAATGCCTCTTCGGTGGTTTCATACGGGCCATATTTCCACGGTGCTTTGACGGATACGGATTCACCGGCGCCAATCTTCTTGCCGGTCACTTTATCGGTGGAGTTCGTGTCACGCGATTCGATAGAACCGCCCACTTTGTAGAAGGCTCGCTTGCGGAAATCACCTTCAATCAGTTCGTTATCCAGCAAAATCGCACCGTTGGAGGAAGCGTTGAACACTTCCAGGTTGTCCTGGCGACGCTCAAGAAACGCGGTCTGCGCCAGATCGTCATAAATAACCAGGTCGGAATTAACAGTCGTTGCCATGGTTTGAATCCCTTATTTCGGAAGTTTGAGGAAGGCCTGCTGGCCGTGTTTGCGGATGTAGTCCGCTTTGTCGCTGGCGCTCATTTCGGAACGTTTCAGGCTTCCACCACCGTTTGGCTTGTGTACACCCGCGCCCGTGCCTTCTGCGCGCGGGAACAGATGTGGAGCCGTCTCCTTGAGAGACTCCGCCCATTCAAGCGGGCTTAGTGGGGTTTTGCCGTCTTTGCCGAACAGAACATCGCCATTTGCATCAACTGCTACGGCCTCGCCTTCGTCGTTGAGCTGGAATGTGCCTTTGGCACGCAGAATAAGATCGTCAGAAGCTTCAGGCAGCGCGCCCGCTTTGGAGGCTGCTGCACGGATTGCATCCCCGAGAACCCGATCCCGGAATTTGTTGGAGAACGCTTCAGCTTTTTCCGCGCGTTCGTTTGCCGCTTTGATCTGCTTATCAACGTCAGCACGCAGGCGCTCGGTACGCTTATCCAGCACCTCGTCAATTTTTCCGGCGGCGATAAGCTTCGCCTCTTCATCGTCAGAAAAACGCTGGAGAATGCCGCGTACAGCGTCTGGGTCGATACCGTCAAAACGTGACAGGTTTTCTTTTTGCTGCTTGATGGTGCCCAGCAACTCAGAGTTTTTTGATTTCAGGCCTGTAACTTCACTGGTCACACGCTCATCAATCAGCTTCTGGATTTCGGGGGTGATTTCGATACCGCTACCACCACTGCCCTCACCGCCGCTTTCAGGTGCGTAATATTTCAGAAGCATGTTTCGAATTAACATAATTTCCCCTCGGGATTTTGTCGGGCCTCGCCCATAAAAAAGCCCCGGCGGATGCCAGGGCGTGTAGAAAGTGATAGTTGCCAGGTTCAAGGACCTGATAGCTGCTTAAGACGTTCCAGGCTGATCCACTCGCCTTTGTCAGTGAACATATCAGCCAGGTCGATTTCACCCGCGCGGAACAGACGGCCACGCTCGGCACCCAGAACCTGATCCTGCCTTTGAGCTGGCTGACGCGCGAGCCATTCAAGATACGTGGTTTTAGCAGGTACCTGCCCATCCATGCTGGCACGAGTGCCCTCGTCCATCTCATCAATATCAATGCCGAGTTCGCGCCAGGACTTGATAATCAGAGTTTCAGTAGAACGGCAACAGAAATGAATTTTCCCGGGCCCTTGCAGGTAAGGTACTTTGTGCCCGATCGGTTTATTATCCAGGGTGTAGCGCAGCAGGTCGCGAATGATGCAGTCGTGACTGGTTTTATTGTCCAGCGTAGACAGCCACTGCTTACCATTCACGATGTCGCTGTTGGCGCTGGTGAAGCTGTTGCGGGCGGTAGCAGCCAGATGATTCACGGCTGTTTTAGCGATGCTTGCGGCATTTGCCCTGCTCATCTGGAGCGCGCCGTCGCGATAGTCTTTATTGGCATGACCGCGCACGCTTCGGGCGATGGTTTCAACCGTGTCGCCAGCAAGATAGCCACGGCGTACAGCGTTTACGATCCGCGCCAGCCTGTCCGATTCCAGATTCTCCGTCCACTCACTCAGCAGGCGCCCCTGAAATGGCTGAGCCATCGCCGCGGCATAAACCATATCAGCGGTGATTCCCTGTAGCGGGTAGCGTGCCAGCACCTGTGAGGGAAGAAGGGAATCGAACAGGCTCAGCTGATAACTGACCTCATTCCTGGAAAGCGCAAGCAGTTCCCCTTCTAGCCCGGACTGCATCGAAGCGACAGCCTGATGGTTAAGTTCGCGTACGCTGCCGAGCAAGCTTTCCAGACGTGTAACCGTGAAGCTATCAGCCGGGAGCCGATCCAGTGCATCCAGCAGGCGGGCAGACAGTTCTGCGTCTGTCTCGTTGAGCAGCTTCACCATTCGGTTAGCCACGCCCGTCGCATAGCGGCTAATCCAGACGGAATGGGTAATGGCCTCATCCCGCAAACTTTCGTTGACTGTTGCCATATCAGCCCCCGGTCAATGAGGGCGCCTGATTGCGGAGCGCATCAATCACATCATCCGGGCTGTCTGCCGGGTTGATGAGGTCGAGTTTCTGAAGCGCCCGAATCATGTCAGTATCGCGCAGTGCGCCGGACTGCCATGCATTAACAATCGCGGTAACCATCCCGGATTCGGCAACCTTCGCGATAAATTCCTGGTTGATGGTGTAGCTCGTCGATTCGTCCTTAATTCCGAGGTACTTCGCACACCAGCCCAGCGCCAGCGTGTAAGCCTCGGAAACGTTTGAAACGCAGATACCCAGCACTGATGTTGATGCGCTCTGTTCACCGCTTGCCTGCGTTGCAGTCTTCGCCGTGGCGTTCTGCTCAATTAACCTGGCGCCCAACTGCACCATGTAATCGCGTTTGCTGTCCATGGCCTCTTTAGCCAGCATGTTCGGCTGCGCCTGGGCATAGCCAAACGAGCCATCTTTGGGAAGCATTAGCGGTGAACGGGAACCAATTTTTACTCCGGTCTTCTCAAGGTGATCTCGCCAGTTGGTATCAAGCCCAGTCATATACGGCTGCACCTGACCACAGAACCACACGCTGTCCTCATAGTCAGCGCTGTTTCGATAATGGCCATGGTTTATCTCCACCAGCGCGGCCAGCGGTGAATCATCGATAGTGGGATCGTTGTTCTGAGCACCGACAAAGGTGAACGGGATTTCATCCCAGTATTCCTTCCCTTTAGGCTTCGGATGATATTCACTGTCGACGGCATAGGTTCCGCTTGCAGTGCCACCTGCCCGGCGCCATACCCGGCAGATAAACTTCCCTTGTTCCAGCGCCAGCTCGCGGTACTGAATTTCGTCCTTATAAGCGTAACCATCCGGCTCTTCTACGCATTCGCGCAGGACCACCAGCACCAGCTGATCGCGTCCGTTAATTCGCTTTGTTCGCCAGTTGATGATGTTCTCTGCCGGATAGCGGAGAATGATCGCTTCGTCTGATGCCTCTGCATAGTCAACATAAAGCCCATCACGCGCCACCTCCAGCACGTTTTCAACCACCATCTGCGACTGCTGATAAATGCTGGTACCCGCCCCGTCAGCATTATCCAGCAGGTATTTCAGCTTCTCCGGGCCGTTAAACGTTGGGTCTTTGCGATACGCCATGCCAAGCATGCCGATTTTCGTGTTGCCGGCAATGGCATAGAACACCGCGCGACTCAGATAGTCTTCGTTGCGTTTGCGGTTACGCGTGGATTTATCGGTTGGGTCGAGATACGGCAGATACTTATTACCTGCCGCTTTTACGGCCTCAGCCCCTTTGCAAAAGTCCCTGTATTTCCGCCAGGCAGCAGAAGCCGCCCGGTGTTCTGGTCGAACCCAGGTGATGTCGTCGTTTGCCATATCAGAAAGTGGTATCCATGGTGATTGAGTATGCCGGTTTCACGATGGGGTAATCCTTCACAATGAAGTACCCACCAGCATCATTAGGGTGATCGTTATCAGCTGATTTGTCCGGTTCGCCATTAGCCGCCCAGATTTGCTGCTCGAGGCTCTCGGTGTAAACCGGGCAGTTTTGAACGTTCACAAGGTAGCGGCGCTCGCCGTTGGCGTTGCAGAACATGGCGTTCATCGAGTTGATGCGGTCTTTAACCGGCGGGTTGGCATCATCAACGATGACGCTGAATCCGGCATCGTTGAGCTGCGCAATATCGGTCTTGCTGGCGTTCTGGGACTTGCGGGAGTCGCCAGAGGCATCCGGATAGATGTAAATCTCACGGCTTTTAACGTAGCGACCATCCTCATAGCGCCAGAACTCTTCCTGAATGCGCTTAATCATCGCCGGCGTGTCGTAGACCTTCACCAGCTCACGAACAGCGCGCGGCAGGCCATTACGCTTTACGTGAACAATCGCGGCCATTTTCCCTACGTTGAAGTCCATACCGATAAACAACGGATCCCCATCCTGAATCTCGTCAGAACAGTTGTTCAGTTTACGGTTAAAGGTGTGGTAAATGGTCCCACTGTTGAGGTTGGTGAACTTCCCGCGCAGGTATGCCTGGATCAGTTCATCAGGATAAGAACTCAGCAGCGAGGGAATGTAATCCGGGGGCAGGTTCTTCGCGTTGTCGAACGTGCTGGCCTGTATCAGACCGTACAGAGCAGAAAGCTCGGGCTTTTCACGCACCGCCTTCACGAACTGCTGGTAGACGAATTTGAAGCCTTCCGGCGTTGTGGTGACATCGATGCCGTTACGCAACCCATCGACCTTGTAACGCATACGGGCTATGATTTTTCGCCATGCCTGTTGCGCTTTAGCTGCCGCCATGACGTCCAGCTCATCAACCATCGCGTTACCGATTTTAAAGCCGACTATCGAACCTGGCTTTTCCATCGAGCGGCAGATTGTTGTCCCGCGGTACCGCCTCCCCTCGTAAAAGTGAACCTCTTTGTTCCCCTCGTTGATTTTAACGCTTAGACCCCAGTCAAAAGCCACCTCTTCAATCGTCGGGTAGAAGATGTCACGAATCTGCGGATATGTTGGAGCGAAGTAGCCCTGGTTGATTTTAGGGTGCTCCCACATCCCCTTACAGATGCCGCCACAACCCACCCACGTCTTACCGGAACCGAACCCGGCAACGTAGGCTTTGAATTTGTGCTGCATCGCGAGGAAACGCGCCTGAGGAATGTTAAGTGTCGGGCTGATCCCCATCTTCCGCCCTCGCGTCCACTACGTTGATATTAATCTGCACTGGGGTCGGTTCGTCATCATCACCATCACCGGCCAGCTCTTTGCGGAGTTTTTCCACTTCCAGCAACCGGCGGTCGATTTCGATCTGCTGGAGACGCTGAGCAAACTCGCTATCCGCCAGGCCAAGCCGTTTCATTACGGCTTCGAACATTCGCTCACGGCTGATAGCGGTTATCTCGACGCCGTTCTTACCGACTTTTACGCCGGAGTAAGCGAGTCGCGAGACTGGCGAGAGTTTACGCGTATCAGCGAAGTAAGGCTGGCCGATACCATCGCCGTTACAGCGTGGGCAGGCAGGGTTAGGCTCACGATTATGGTCATAGCCATAGCCACCAACATCAGCGGGCTCGCGACTTTTCCGCTCAAGCGCTTCGAGTCGTTTCTCTTCGAACTCCACCATATCGCGCCACTGGTACTGGTGACCGAATCCCCAGCAGTAACGACACGCGCCGCGACGATACTGTGAAAGCTGGTTTGCATCGAAGGTGGCGAGCTGCCAAATCTGCGCGAGGACTTCATCGGCACCGCCAAGCGTGCGCGCAATGGAGGCTTTCTGCTGATGCGCAATGGCCTGCGCAACGTTAGGATTCGTTATGAGCTGACGGCCGTAGTTTGGGTCACTATAACCAGCACGTGCAGCGGCAGCGGTGGCGTTGTTGTCCTTCAGATACTCCGCGACAAATAAGCACTGCTGAGCAGTAAGTCCATCATCATCCACCAGTTCATTTGCGCTTTTATCTTTCTGCGCAGTGCGCATTTTTTTCTGCGCAGGTTTTTGCGCAGAAGTTTTTTTGATATATCGTCGGGCGGTAGCGTAGTTCAGTCCCTGCGCTTCACACCATTCCTTTGGTGATACGCCGGTTGCGGCATGTTCGGACAGGAACCGTTGCTGAAGCTCTCCCCAGTCCGGTTTTGCCATTATTCACTCCAATAAAAAAAGCCACCAGCGAGTGCCAGTGGCTTGAATGTGGTAATCAGAAATGGGTTCGAACCGTTGGGACAAACAATATTAAGCGCTCACCCGCTGGATTAAAGTAGCATCACGCTTCGTCTGGCCGATATGAACTCCTGTATCACTCTACTGACGTATAGAACCAAGCATGCCCCATCCTACTGCTACGCGCCAGTCTCGCTGCTTTCAACCAATCAGAGCATCATAAGCCTCGATAATTTCTTTCCTGCTCACGTATCTGTCGGCTGCCACCAATATGGCTCCACTTTCGCCTTTCAGAAAAGTTGAAAAAAAAATCACCACATCCAAACACCTCACCTCATCATTAGCATACAGATAAAGAATCTTGCTCCGATAACTTCGAATTTTCAGCAACTTAGCAGGCTCATCATCAGCAAAAATCAATAGCTGTGCCATAAAATCTCCTTCTACACATAATTCCTTACAAGAGAAGATTGTTAGTCCCATGAACACTCAATCACATTGACGAATCTTTTGCCTGTGATTTACGTTACCTTTAATATCCCAAAAGTCTTTTTTAACTCATACACCTGAATTCAATTCTGAAAGAAGTGAAAATGGCAGCAAACAAATCACCAGGAGTTTAACTTTCTTTAATTAGTTATAGTGCAGAATGCTTAACCCTGTATATAGAGTTCGCTTCTTCGCACTTTTCTTTCAAGTATATGAACCGGGTGGATACTTCACTGTTTGAGCAGTTCGTCACAATGCAGTAACCCTCTACCCATGCCTTTTCATCCTTTTCGGCAAACAAACTTTCGAAAATGGCAACCCAAGTGCTGTTAGGCATGCGTTCCAGTTCAAAATACTTCATTGTCCCTCCCTCACGAAGGGTTCTGTACTCATCCAATCCTAAGATTTTCATACTGCATCTCACGGTCTTTTTAATGTTATGATTTCTAGCATCATATCCAGGCTTTTCCTACCCCAAAATCCATGGGACTCTGCATTTTATCATCATTAGCAACCAGCAGATGAGCTTTGTAATAGATGAAGAATGCGCATAAGAAAGCCATAGCTATTCATGTGACATGCCTGTCCTCAGTATTGGATTTAGGTTACCTCCTGGATAAAAACTTACCCATCAACATTAAAAATACAACGATTCCAACAGGCACTCCAACAATAGGTGTAGCGAACGCGCTTTCTCCCACGGCGGCAACCATACCTCCCAAAGTACTAAACATGATGGGTATGATTAACATAATGATAGCCTGGGGTATTCCTGCCTTCCAGAGGAGTAACACCATAATGACAACAAAGAACACCATGAGAAAAGGCATTGTTTGCCCCCTTAATTAAACACACTCTCTATATAACGACCATTTGGAAAATTTATTTAGTTATCTTTCAATTAAGGCCTACTTGCAGTTCGCCTGCCACGCTTTGTTATGCGCCAGGATGTCGCGCTTCGTCTGCCTATCCAGTACATCCCAGTCGTGCGCTGTGCAGTAGATGGGTTTAACCCAGTCGCAAGACGTATCGGCTACCTCAACCCTTACGGGTCCAGTTGTCCCGCAGCTCGCGATCAACATCGTCGTCAGACATATGGTTAACAGTCTGCTGTACATTGCTGGCCTCTTTCGTTGCTTCTACCCGGCGTTCGGCTGCTGCGACCGTTGCCGCTGCGTTATCTTCGGTGCGCTGCTGGTCGGCTTTCACTTCAGCTTTGCTGGTGCCGCGAATATGGCCCAGGCCAAAAGCGCCGGCGATAGCGGAAATAACCAATGCGACCAGCCCAATTATCGTTTCGATCCCCACATTCACCTCACACCAGAACGGATTTCGCCAGGTTAAACAGCGCACGGCGTTTATCCAGCCCGTTGCGGCCGCCATTGATTAACAGTGTCACGCGCTCAACGTCGCCGGAATGAAGAAGGCAACCGCGGGAGGCATAGAACCATGCGGCAGAGCGCGCGGCGTATTCATCCTTTTCAAGCAGCTCCGGATGAGTAACAAGGTCCAGTTTCAACGCCTGGCCACAACTGCGATAGTTGCTCAGGCCGGTAATCTGTTTCAGCCCACGACCGCGATATTTCCAGCCATCACCAGCGACCTGATTGCCAAGGTGTTCTTTTCCCCACTCACCACCGTATACCAGATTGGCGATCGCTTTCTGGTTTGCCGGTTGCGTTGCCGTTCTGCCAAGTGCGGCGGATTGCTGTTGAGTGATGCGGTGGCTGCCGAACGTCGGTACCAGGTTTTCAACCGCGTAATTCAGGTTCTCCACCAGTCGGGTAAATCTGGTGCTTTCATGCCCCATCTGGGCAATAAACATGGCCTGATCAAGCGGTGCGGTGATGCCGTATTCCTTCATGGCGGCGTCGATATGCGGAAACCAGCGCGCAGCTAATCCGGCGCTGATACCAGCCGCCTTCTGAAATTGTGATTGGTTCATTAGTGCCTCAGATGATCAACCAGACGTGCAACGTTGCCTTTGACGGCCACCAGCACGGAAAGGAATATGATATTGGCCGCAATGGTGGCCCATGATGAATGCGGGTAGATCCCACACAGGTACGCCAGCGGTACAGCGCTGTAAGTGACGGTAATCAGCCAGGCTAAACGCGAAATCCATGGCCGATGCCGCGAATCACCACGGCGGTAAAACATCAGAGTAATTACAACTCCGGCGCAGAGCAGCGCGTTGATAGCTGCTGTTGGGTCATTTAGTACCACCTGAACCTCCCCGGCGCGTTATCAGCGCCACCAGCGAGCCGATGTCCTGCTTGTTCAGGAACGTAAGGATTTGAACGGCTAACGCAGAAGCTATTACGGCACCAATAGCATCCAGAGGCTTCTCGGTGTACCCCGTCCAGGATGTGAGTTTTGACCCCAACAACCCCGAACAAAGAATGCCGACGATATACGACACGAAGAAGTAGGCCAGGCGACGTAACACACTCAGGTCAGCTGCTGTCGCTATGTAGAATACTGCGCCTGCAAATGCTCCAAAAACAACACCGTAATCAGTTCCGGTCAATAGACCGTAAACACTTGCTCCAGTCAAAGCTAAACCGGCCAGCCCTGTGCCGGAAAATGGATCGGACATAGGTCTCCCCTCATATAGCTGTGTATCCTCTCAGTAATGAGGGGAATAAAAAAAGCCCGCACGGGAGCGGGCAACGAATGCAGATATTTATTTTTTTCAATTTCAGAACGAAGATTATCGGCAGTCTTGGGAAATACTTTAGACAATAAAAACCCGGCGCGGTGGCCGCGTTGATGATCACTTGTTTACTTTTTCCAATGCAGATTCGTAAGCGTCTTTCTCATCAAATAGAGTCGTTACCGCTAAAACCTTACCAATCTGCTGCTTGAGCGCCTTGACGCCAACCTCAGATAGGAACTGGTGGATCTTGTCTCCGGGTTTTCCGAATTCATCTTTGCTACTTTTAGCAAGGTCAAGAATCTTACCTTCGCTTTTGGCCAAGGGCTTGTAAATTTGCTCAATAGTCAATTTTTTGAATAAGAATGGACGCCCTCGTCCTGGCTTGTTTAATTGATAAATTTTGTACCAAGCCTCATAAAGTTCGTTGGGAAACTCTTTCTCATACTGCCTAGCTTCTTCCCTAACAAATGCTTTGAAGAGATCAATTACTTGCTGTACTTCAGGTTTGAACCCAGCTACAGCGTAAGCAACGTTAGTAATACCAACCTTTGCCGCCGAGTTAACTAAGTCTTGAGCTTGCATAGCTGCATTTAGTCTAGATGCTGGAAGATCGCCACTATCTTTAGCTGCCGTAAGGGCTTTGCAAATATCAATTACTACTGAAATATCATATCCATGTCCGCCAGTAAAAGAACCGAGTACTGCGCCATCGTTCTCCCATTGAAAAATATAAGGATTTTCCATTTTCTCAAGCAAAACTGCGTCTACGTAATCTTGCATATATTGAGCGTTAAGAACTCGGTCGATATCTTTTACTCGCTCCCCAAGACCAATGAGTTTTGCCAGCCCGGTTTTAGTTACCACAGCCGTTTTAGATTCATTGTCTAAAACATAACACTCAGTATCAATGCCAAACTCTTCCATAAAGCTTCCCTTGTGGGTTGCTTTCAACGGCTTGTCTTTCCATCTTGCTGCCGCTGCTTTTTTGGCAATGTCAGAACGCTGCTCTTTAGTAAGAGACTTCGCCCTAGCAATCCCGCCCTTAGCTTTACCCTTTGGATCTTTCTTATCGTCTGACATATGCAAGCACCTTTCTGTAAAATATGCTTGCATAATAAACAGCAATCAAAACACATAGCAAGCATTTTTCACTATTTTATGCTTGCATAGTCAAGAGCATATAAAAGGCCGCCGGATGGTAGCCTTCAGTAAACTAATGTTGTTGTGCTTAATTGTACGCCATCGAGGATTCGAACCCCGAACCACAGAGGTAGAAGCTCCGTGCTCTTTCCAGTTGAGCTAATGGCGGAAAAAAAAGACCAGCAATGAGTTGCTGGTCATGGGTCATGCAGTTGTCTCTGCGAAGCGGGTGTATACCCCACCCAGTGTTATCAGTATCGAGAGCATTATCAAATGCCATAAAAACTATAGCACTGATGAAAAAATTCACTCTGTCAAAGGCCATCAGAAATGACCTTTTGCTCATAACGGGAAGCCAGCTCTCCCGAATGCTTAGTGTCACGCCTAAGAAGGGCATGAAAGCAGGCTTTCCGTTGTGTTTAAAACGAAAAAACCCCGCGGTATTAACCGCAGGGCTTTAAGGATTTCTTGCTGGTCGGAACGAATGAACGGATTCCCAGCGTTAGAGTTGATGCTAGCCGAAAATTCCGCAGACCTCAACACCTTTTTTCTCTGACAATTGAGCTTTATAGAAAATCAGCCTACATCGTAACTGCCTTTAAGGCGCTGTCTGCATAACCTTCTTGCCTGTGGCATTCTTCCACCAGCAATTCAAACAGCGGTTGCAGCTGACCGTAAGCGGTGGTTTTTTTTACATCCCATACGGTGCGGACGCCCTCCAGCACATTGGAAAATTTTAGCCGGGCGTAACCTCTCCCCGTGCAACGGTCACACACCTTCATGACCGGCACGCCCTGTTCCTCTGTCTTTTTCTTATCCAGCACCCTCCCTTTCCCGTGGCAGCGACACGCATTGCTGATAACGCCTTTGCCGTTACACGCTTTGCACAGAACGCGCGCGCTCTCCCGAACTGATTTCCACTCCTCCCAGTATGAGGGGTAAACACCCTTTGTAACTTTTGCCCATTTTGGCGGCTTGCCGTCAGGGTAATGGATTTTGTTGGTGAATACCTCGACTTCGGTAAACCCGCTACCATCGCAGCAGTCACATCTGCGAACGCTTGCCGCACTACGGGCGTAATCCTGGTATGCAAAAGCACACATAATTTCGAGAACGCGCTGCCGGACTTTTTCATCGAGTTCTGTAACTGATTTAAAGCGTCGGCATAGGACCAACGATGCTCCATAAAGCGCCTCCATTGCCCGGTCAGGGCTGCTGATACCAATTTTTGCAAGGTATAAATCGAATCCAAACCCACACTTGGCGTTAACCAGTCCAAGCGCGGTCATAACATCAGTTCCGGTCAGATTGTCGGTGGCAGTCGCCCTCGAGGAGTCACTGAACATCGGTGATTTTGGCGCGAAATATTTAGCGATTGATTCGAGGTTCATTATGCGGCTCCTGCTGAATGATAGATTCGAACAAAATTACGAAGGATGCGGTAGTCCACCAGCACTGATCCCCGGTAGCGGTAAATGCGAAGGCGCTGCCAGCGCGCGCGTAGTACCTCAAGCGTTTTTGGCTTCATGTGGCCTCCCCGATGATAATTTGCCCGGTTTCTCCCCAGATTTTGGTAACCCGCCCGTCCCAGACATGGCTATCCTCGTCAAACACTGCATCCAGCAGAGCTTTTTCCAGATTGTCTTTGTCCGGCTTTTGTTGATGAGGCTGGCCGACATATTGCGCCCGCTTCGTCTTACTCCAGCTCTTTGGCATGGGGATAACGAACGTGACGTGATATCCGGAATCTGGCAGGCGGATCCCCAGCAACCGGACCTGTTCTTTGTATGCCCAGTAAGCTGCTGTTGCTGGCCGTTTATGCCATCGGTCGCGCTGAGTCATTCGGGGTTTGCCGATCGGCGTAATTTCGTAAATTTTCATGCGGGCACCACCAGCCCGCGGCGGGCAACTTCAATCACTGTCAAAACAATCGCGCGGTCCATAAGCTGCCGACGCTCCTCCCTGTTCAGCTTATTCCCGTTATCAATGCTGTCATGACAGCAAACGCAGAGCGCAGCTGTCGCACAGTCATCGGTTTTTAATCCCATGCCTTTCCCTTCGTTCCGGTGTGCCACCTGCGTCCCCCATGCTCCGCAAAGAACACAATGCTCGATCTGCCCGACGGCGGCGAGCCATTTTTTGCTGCGATAAATAGCCACGCTCACCCCCATATCCGGTTTTGCCACCGGCGATTTATACGCGGTGGTTTCTTGCCTTCAGGCAGCCGGGCGCTGACGGTCCAGGTGAGATAATCTGAGTTCAGGTTGCGCTCCACCTTCACGCCGCGGCGCTGGTATTCCGCCATGAGTTCTTCGGCCTGCTGGGTTGTGCAATCGGTATGATGGAACCAGGTCTTCTTCATCCCCGTCACCCCGCGAAGCTCATGAGTTGCGCAGCGGCGTTCTCCGCCTCTCGCTGGTTCCTGAATGCTTTGGATAATATCCAGCGCCAGAGGACATCAAGTGCGGCCTTGTACAGCTGCTGGAACTCAATTTCGTCCATGTTCGCGAATGAGATGCTGCGAGGATGTTTCTGAAGGGTGCCATCTGGAAGCTTTATGGCGTCGTAATGCCCGGCCTGGATCGTCACCCAGGCGCGGTATGCATCGAAGGATTTACAGAGACTGATCCCGTTTGTTACACGGCGGCTCGCAACCTGCTCAAGATAGTGCTCAGCGGCATCGAGCAGTGCGCCTTCGTTTCCGCCATAGGAAGCCAGGAATTTAGCGTAGCCGGTAACCAGCTTGCGCTCGTTGGAGGAGATTGCGCCGCCGGTAGGCTCCCAGTATTCGAAGCCCAGATTCAGCAGAGCGAAGAAGCGACGATGAAACGCAGGATTGCGTACCTGTTTGAAGTCGGCCACCAGCACGGCGCCGAGCTTGATTTTTGATTGCAGCAAATCGCTGGTCTCCGGCGTAGCCGGGATCAGGATCCCTGAGGACTGCTTAATGAGTTGTAACTGCGCCATGGTGTTCACTCCGTGGCGCATCGCGGTCAGGTTGCTGGTTGTTCAGGCCAGCTCAAGAATTATGATTGCGTACGTAGTGACAAGTCAATTTTTAGAAGCCATTTCCCTTACAACTTCCATAATGGTTTCTTTGGACCAGTAATGATCATCCCTGCTTAGTTTTCTGTGAGTTATGGAGCAATCTTTGGTGGAAATTATATAGCGCTCTTCCGCCCCCAACTTGAAGGACAGCAACTCCCTTCCTTTCCCATCGGTTATGGTCACTCGCAGATCTGACTGAACTACACCCTCCACGGAATCCCCCTGAGCGACATACAGACGCGATTAGAAATTGTCGGCAGCAGCATCAAAGGGATTCGCAAATTGCGGTATTCTGAAAATGCGCGCTACCCCTGAGTACACCCTTAATAGAACCAGTCGTCTACACTTTCCCAGGTTTCCTGAAGGATACCTTCAACCGTCTTCTTCGCTTCCTTTGCCCCACCATAAACGCTTAACCCATCCGAACCAGCACGACGAACAACCAGACTGCAATCCTCGAACTGATTCCGCAGCCGTTTTAGCAGTTCTTTTTCCAGCGCTGGCATTGCTCCATCTGGAAGTTTCTTTGTGCGATCAATGGTTAACTCAATTTTCATGGTGGCCTCCTTTGCACATACTGTGTTTTTATACAGTAACCCGCAAACTCAGAATGATCAACCTGTTAAGAGCACAAAATGTTAAAAATAGAAGGCTTTGGACATAAAAAAACCTGCCGAATAAGGCAGGTTATTAGTTGCTTTAACATACGTTGCTCAATAGCACTGGAATATGGTGTTGAACTTTGAATCTGTATTATACGTTCCGTAAAACCCAGCCATCTTTCCTATTCCCTTGCTATACATCATGCTTCCTGAATAGCCAATAATCATATTTTCTTTCGCAATATTCAGTATGGGACTATGGAAAACCTCACCGTTTCCAAAATTTTCAAACATGATATCGAATCGATTACCGTAATCAATAATCACAGTCCCTGACGGAGACTGGCTATCTAGTTTTGCTTCTTTATAATTCGTAATGCTGCATTTTTTTGTGGCAGCACCAGCCTGATTATTGGTCGCATTGTTGAGATTGGTAGCAACTGGAGATTCTACATATCTTGTTTGTTCTTTAATCACGCAACCTGATAACACTGGAAGCACCATGCCCAGAAGAAGGAATTTTTTCACGATTAGTCCTTTGATATATTTCTGACAAGATTATTCCTCAGCAGAGTGCCGAGACAAAGCTGAAGCCTAACAATTAGGATTTTCCTTAGATAGGATAGCGATATTAACCACAATACGTATCGCTTATCATCAGGCCACCAACTCTCTCGACACACAAAGTTCAGGGAGATTCGCCCTCACCAGCGCCTCAGCGAATGGCGGAGGCACAGCATTGCCGCAACGGATTAATGAGAAAGAAAAAAACCGCCGAAGCGGGTTTGCTTTGCGTCACTAATGAACTTCTCTTACAGCGAATCACGAGCGAAGCATTCTCGCGCACGTTGCGTTGCTAAGGCTACGGGGTTGAATGGCTCTCCGTGCCCATTTAAGTTGGTAAGCGGTGTTTTGTTGAACGGTTTTTGAGACGAAGATAGAATCAAACAAAACATTAAAAATGGAATATTAATTATGGATAAGAAAACCGCATCGCTGGGCTTTTCTGCTCTGTTTGTTGCGAGTGTCGCTTTTGCTGAAACTACAAGTAACTGGGTTGAGGTTACCACAGCTGATGATGGCGTTTTTTCAGCAAAAGCAGGGACATACAGGAATGTTAAAGGTGATTCATCTGCCTTGTTCATGTATCAAACAAAAAATAAAAAAGTAGAGTATTACAAAGTTAGTATTAAAGATGCCGACTGCGATAGTGGATATGGAGAGTTAAAACTCTTCTATATGGATGGGAAGTTAGCTTTCAAAGGTGATTATGTTGCCGAAGGGAACAGCGTCGGCGCTGGTATTGGTGATTTTATGTGTGCCGTTAGAGGTGCTGCTAACTCACAAAAACGTTAAAGGAGGGGGCTATTGTTAAAACAATAGCTCATAATCCATATCAGAAAAATACTGATTCCGCCATTTCTGGATAAAACCCTTTACGCTCCGGCCATAGAGAATTACTTCTGTGCTCTGCTGGGGATTTAGCCATCATTCAACCTGCTGTTGCGGCGGCAACTCATCACGATTACTTACAGGTTGGCTACCCTGAAGATTGGCGGCGCGGCAGGCATTCCAGCCGCAACGAAAAGTGACATCAAAGTTGTCCTCTTCCATGAACCTACACTTGTACTCTTCGCGTGTCAGCTCACCAGGAACAGATACCTGCGCTGGCGGGGCGGAGTAAATACTCGTCCTCAATGCCCTCAACGGGTTTTGAGAAGCCGATAAAATTACCGTTATGCCAAGGTTAAGGGCCGTATGGCTCAACGGTCACACGACGCCAGCAAAGAATGGCAGTCCCCGCTTCGAGCGATTCCAGCGCTAACTTCATCACAGCAAGCGCCCGCATCTTCGTTTACGATGCCAGGCGTTGCATCGCGCTCTTCTTCAAGCTCCGAAATGGTCTTCAGGAGCTATTCTTTTAGGGTATTGCTCATGATGCTGCTCCTTTGCGAAGTTGGGCGGCGAACTCGCGGGCATCATCACCGCTGATATCTGCATACATCTCTTTGGCGAACATCTCCACTGCTTGCGCCCGAACTTCAGCTAGGAAAGTGTCGGTGGCCGGGGTTTCTCTACGTTGCATTACGACATTTATCGCCTGCTGTAAGCCCACATCAGGCCTCATGGAGCCGTGCGCGTTGAATGCGTCCAAAGCCAACAGCATTGTTTCGCTGTCAGTTGCCGGGACTTTTTTCAGCCCCGCATTCTCCGCAGCCAGCGCAGCGAGCTTGGCTTCTGACTCGGCAAGTTTCTTACGCAAACCAAGTTCACAGCTATGCGCACCGCTGCGCCCCCTCTCAAAGGAGAATCCGCAGTCACAATAAAAAACGTTGTCTTTCTCGGTAATCATGCTGCCGCCTTGCTGTGTGAAAAACGTTTCAGGTCAAAGTCGATTGTTGCTCGCAGGTCACGGAAAATACCGCAGCGTCCATGGCGAACCAGGCCACCCTGCTCCACCGCTACGCGGAGATATTTCTCCGCCGTGGTCCGGTGCAGGCCGAACATCGCAACGACGTCATTCGTGGTGATGCGCCCCTCCTCCTTCACCAATTCGATAATTCGGTTGATGATCAGGGCACGTTCTTTGTCGGTTTTCTTTCTGGCCATCGGTTATTCCCTCCCTGTCAGCTGCTGCACGAGATTTCTGTGGCGACCAATAACACGAACCGCGTCACGCAGTTTGGTCAGCTGATCCAGCTTGTTTCTGGTGCGGCGGATTTCGCGAGAAATGTCCCGCACCGCTGGTACCGCTTCTACTGCGGCGCACCCTTCGGTGAACGAGGGGATTTCACTCACGATCAGTTCGACCGGTTTTGCTTCTTCCGGCGCGGCAGGTGCCTCCGGTACCGGTTCTTGCTTAACGGGTTCTGTAACAACAGCAAGGGACCAGGTAACGCCTTTGCCCTTCCCGTTCTTCACCACAACGCCCTGGCGCTCCAGCGCGCGAAGAACAGAGACCATTCCGCGGGCATTGCGATTGACGGCCGCAGCAAGCGAAACTGTCGTCATTGCCCCCTGCTCACGCAGCTGCTGTCGGACGACATCAGGATCAACGGGTTCCGGCTCCTCACCTTTCAGACGCGGCGCAGGATGAACAGGTGCCTTTGGCGTTGACTGCTGAGACTGTTCTTTCACGGTACCGAGGAACCAGCCACCGTCTACAAAATCGCATAACCCCTGATCACGCTGCTCACGTAACATGGTGAGCGCATCAACCGGGTCGATTTCAAGACGGTCAGCAACTTCGCGGTATGTCGCCCGCCCCATTTTTTCCAGTACCTGAATTACGGTTTCCATGTGATTTCCTCTCAAATCAGTCCAGCGTCTTTTCGCTGTTTGTATTTCGCCATCAGCATCTGCGCCGGAGTCGGGCCTCGATCCTGAGCTGGTGCGGTTAGTGCCCGGCGTACTGGTGGAACAGGTTTCCCATCGAGAACACGCATTTCCCAGTCGTGGAGTAGATCGCCAGCAACGCGAACAAGTTCTTTCTCGCTGAGCTGGCCGTCAGTACCGCGTCTGCGCAGTTCAAGGCAAATGTGATAGAGCACGGGCTGGCGCCACGGATATTGCTCACTGGTCGGGTAGCGAAAAACCAGCTTTCGCCAGCGCCAGTATTCAGACATGACATCGTCAACGGTGATACCGAGGGCGCCATGACCTTCCCGGCACCATGCGATGAACTGACCTGGCGACGGCAGGAACGGACGTTCCTGGCGACGTGCAATGCGCAGCCCGGCGTTCACTTGTTCCATGGTGGTGATCCCGTTTTCACGAAATGCCAGAGCCCACTGGCGGCGCAGTTCGTCAAACCCAGACTGGTCGCTGAAGCTATGCACGCTGGCCGGGAATGCTGCACGCAAGGCGCTAAACAGCGCGTTGAAGATTTCAGCGGTCTGCTCGGCGGGCGTGTCCTGCACATCCGGCAATTCAGGCATGCCGCGTGCTATGCGCGCAAAATTTTCACGGTCTATGCTGACCATCTGCTCAGAAAGACTTTTCATCGAACACCCCGTTGATCCAGTCTGTGTTGTTGAAATCGACCTTGCCCTTCGCAGTGGTCTTCGTTGGCTGTCCACCGCTGCGCAGGCGCTTGGTAGTCAGGTCGTCCCACTTCCTGCGCAGGCTTGACGGGCTCAGGATGTTGTCTTTCCAGAAATCATCCTTGTTGGCCCACTTGAACAGATCGCAAATCTCGAAGTGCGTACGTTTGTCCTGGACGCGCATCAGGCGGATTGTGTTAGCCCATTCGACCCATTTCGGTTCGCTCAGGCTGGCATTGACCGTCAGGCGCAGGGAGTGTATCCAGCGAGCGGCTTTGAGATCGTCAGCAGTACCCCATGATTTTCCTGCCGGGGTGTAGATTCCGTCGGCAGCTTCAGGGTGACGAGAGAGGAATTTTTGAGTCGCCTCGTTTCGGGATTCTTCAGAATTCCGAGACGAAGAGATCTTATTATTTATATTGTTGTTATTATATTGTTGTTCATGATGCGCGGGGAATTGCGCGGTCTTATGCGCGGGTAAATGCGCGGCATGTCCCTCGCAAGCCGCGCCATTACTGGCTTCGTCATGCGCGGTGAAATGCTCGCCGTTATGCGCGGGGAATTGCGCGGGTAAATCGTCTATTTTTTGAGCATATTGCTCATAATTTGTGATGGTTATCACAGTGCCTTTTCGCTTCTCTCCAGAACGAGAAATCATTCCTTCGCGCTCGAAAACATCAAGCATCCTGTCCACGGCGTGGCGACTACTCGGCTTCCCTTCCCGGTCGCATAATTTCAGCCCCAAATCGGCCGTTGTGGTTACCAGTTGTCCGGTTTGTAAGGGCCATTGACGGCCTTTAAAGTTCGCCGTGTAGGGCTGACGTGCAGCACCCAAAAGAAGGTTCTCCCACAACGTGCGCAGGAACACATCTTTCGCCCAGGGCTTCTTCAGTACGCTCCGGTACAACGGGATGAATCCGGTCTTCTGGTTCTCCATCCGGTTGCTCCTGATGGCACTACGTGCCGCAAAATCGGCATAAGCGACATTTGACATGCTATGCCCCTTTAGCCTGGTGTTTAGTACATGCGTTTGTCATAATGACCTCGCAATTACGTCCCGTTTTTGCACCCGAAAGCCGTTGGTGCCCCCTCACCGCGGCTTTCACCCTTTTAGAACAGCCCCTGCTGCTTACCGCGCTTGATGCGCTTCGACTCAAACCGATCTGCCGGCACTGTCTGTTTTTCTGCCCATAACTTCGCGTGACGCAAAACATCATCGAAAATTCTCCCCTTACGACTTGCCTGAGACATTCGCTTGTACATATCGACGGCCTGAAATGCCCCCCCCCTGCGCCACAGCTGCGGTGAAGCCCTGCCGGATAAGTTCTTCGCGAACGTGCTTTTCAATAAATTCGACATGATTCACTGCACACCTCACATGACGCCCGGTCCCATGACTGCGAGACCACTCAGAACCTGAACAACAGCCTCCCCAGGCAGAAGCGCCAGCAGGTGTTCAATGCCCTCCCTCACCTCTTTCACCAGCTGGTGCTGCGGCGCCCTCAGAATCACCGCGCGTTTCGCTTCGCCGATCTCCTTCTCCATCGCTGCATAGCGCGTCATAAAGCAGTCCTGAGGTACCAGGCGGCCACGGAACTCAAGCGGTAGAACGGCGATGATCGCGGGCGACAGCTGGCTGATGTTTTTGCGCGCATACTCCGTATCACCATCGAGCCAGCGGAAGAGTTTCTGACGCTTACGGCTCAGGTCTTCGGGAAATTCCAGCCCGGCGCCGCCCTGACGTTCCCACTCCTCAACGATGATCCCGGCAACGACATCCTGGTTATCCAGTGACGCAGCCCAGGCACGAACGGCGTCTCGGATCTGTTCGTGCTTATCTGCCGCGCCTGGCTGATTGCGATTTATCATCGCAACCGGAGTTAATCCGGTATTTTGTTGATATGAAATGGCATGCATGGTCAAGACTCCTGTTTTGGCAGCCCGTCTGTGGGATTTGGATAAATGTCACTACGTACTTCATGCGGAGTGATTTTCCATCCCAACAACTTGCAAATCGGTAGCACTCGATGCGCGGGAACCTCATGGTTCAGCCACAGACTTACAGCTTGAGAAGTTGTGCCAAGATTCTTGGCGATCTCTGTTTGAGTCATGACATCGCATACTCGCTGTTTAATTGATTTGGTCATATCCAGCCCTCAGTGAATGAAAAATGAGATTACAGCATGAAAATATTATTTTCAATCATGTATGAAAAAAATCTTTGCAATGCACTATGAAAGGCTACCTTGTAGAATGAATGCCATGAAAAAAGCACCTCATGCAGCGTTCGCCTACCGACTTCAGCTCATCAAAGATGAATTCGGCTGGAACATGTCTGATATAGCCAGGAGAGCCATGGTTACTCCCCAGGCAGTTCAGCAATGGGCTAAAGGTGAGTCAGCGCCTCGAGGTGTAAGGTTGAAACGCCTTGCAGCTGCCACAGGTAAACCAGAGCACTGGTTTTTTATGCCGCCTGATGCAGGTGATGATGACCTGAGCATGCATAAACCTCCACGGCAACTGGATGAAAAAGAAATCGCTTTGCTCTCATTATTCAACCAGATGCCTGAAGCTGAAAAGCTTCGCCTCATCGTTCACGCAAAAGCTACTCTTAAAGAGTTAGATCTCCTCAAGGATGACGTTACCAACATCATCCAAAGCATTCAGAAGTAAAAATCACATCTTTTTTTTCATTGCATCCAATAGTTTGGATGCATTGACACACCCTTAATTGAAAATTTATATTTCATTCCGCTTGCTAGATGTAAATAATATTTGTATTGTTATCTCCATCGACAACAAGCGCATCGTTGTCAGGTAATAAACGTTCCGCTGGCCGGCGACAAGGCAAAGAGGATGAGATGATTGATTTTGCACGCAAACCAGCACAGCAGCAGGCCGTTCGCCTCAACTGGATTACAGTCAGAATCCGCCAGCTTTGTTACTTACTGGCTCAAAAGGGTACTCCGTAATGAACACTTTATTTGCACTGGTTCTGACTGTTATCTCCCTCAACGGTGAATCGCAGGATGTAGTAATCGATGTATATGACAACCAGCAACAGTGCCAGGCAGCTGCTATCGAGCAAAACGTGAATGGTGAGTGCTGGCCTGTAGAGGGAATTATTCGTAACGGCGAGATCCCGGCAAGCCTGTAAGGAGCGGAAATGAAGAAAGAATGCGGATACTGCCGCAAGCCTTTTGAAGCGGGGAAAGAAGTTAAACGCACCTTGCTTTATTTTTGTGGCAATAATCTTGCCCGTAAAGAAAAAGAGTATTGCTCAAAACAGTGTGCTGAAAAAGACCAGATGGCACACGAAGCGTAATTAGCAGCCCTGTAATTTGAAAAAAAATCGCCATTTATTTGGCGTGGATTCTTACACCCTGAATAAACCAAAAGGAACATTCTATGGAAATCGTAAAAGTCGAATTAAATCTGAAAGCAATTAACAAAAGCATCGCTTTATTCAACTGCGACAAGAAAGTATCTGGCCTGATTCATACCACTGAAAACGGCGAAACCACCATCGTACTTGATGGGGGTTATGTTCTTGACTCGTTCGACTGTCCGCACTGCGCTATCGAGGCTATCAGCCTGCTGGCCGTGAAAATTAAAGATGGTGAAAAGAGCGGGCACGGCAGCTATCGCCAGCACAAGCGCAACTTCATGGAGCGTGCATTCATCACTGTCCATTAAAAAGCCCACCGAAGTGGGCCTGCCTGTCCGGTCTCACCGACCAAAGCGAACCGGACATCCCCAGGTAAATACGAGGTGTCTTTCAGGCACCTCCAGTCTACACGATAAGAGGATTATGTGTCATGACTAACACGAACCCTGTATTTCTTGTTCGAAGAGCAAAAAAACAATCTGGTCAGCCTGATGCAGTTTTATGGTGCAGCGAGGACTTTGAAACCGCTAATGCCACCCTGGATTATTTACTGCTTAAGTCCGGTCGCAAATTTAAAGACTATTACAAAGCGGTCGCAACTAATTTCCCTGTTGTAAACGAACTTCCACCGGAAGGCGAAATCAGTTTTACCTTCTGTGATTATTATCAGCTCGATAAAGGCAAAATGAACTGGGAGCAGATCCCTGGGGTTTCTCTGCCCGAGCATCCTGCAACACAAAAAGCGGAAATGGCCGAAGCCACGGTCGTTAATGGCGTTGACACGTCTACTGGTGAAATCGTCGACGAACAGGCTTTTAACGAGGCTGATGCAGTTCCTCCGACCAATTCTGATCTGAAGATTGACGAAGGCGACGACGAAAACACGCGCTACCCGATCGTGCAAATGTCGTTCCGCAAGCAGCTGTTGTCGCAGCTTACGTCGGATGAACTTCGCTATCACCTCACGCAGGCGGAGTATCAGGAAATAAGCACGCTGGAAATGGACACTGATAACGGATACGTCCAGAACCTGCTGCTGGCAGCCGCAAGCGTAGAAAAGATCCAGACTCTGGATATGCCATTTCTGTGGAAATACACCAGAGCCGTCAGAGACGTTTTTGATATGGAGAAACGTCACGAACTCTCTCTGATTTTGAAGTTTACGCAAGTATGGGCAGAAACATCACACCTCGATCGTGGAATTTTGACAAAAGAATGGGCCAAAGGTAACCGCATCAGCGCCGTGCAGCGTACTGACTCCGGTACTAATGCCGACGGGGGCTATAAAACGGACCGCGGCGAAGGGGCGCACCATACGCTTGATTCTCTTGATCTTGAAATTGCCTGCGCCCTGCTACCCATGGATTTCAACCCACACGAAATACCAGGCAGCGTGCTGCGCCGCGCGAAGGAGATCGTCGCTAAAAAAGAGGAACCGTGGAAATCGTGGAGCAACATCCTGCGTAATCAACCGGGGGTGCTGGCAGTGAACCGCACAGCAATCTTCAATCTCGTGCGTATCGCTCCTGAGAACATCCACAAGACCCCTGCTACTCATCTGGAATTTGTTAATCGAACAATGACCACAAATTTCAACTCCACGACCGAGTTAATGCCGCTGCCTTCTGCCGCCCCAGTTATTTCACGTGAAGACGTGGACAAGCAGCTGGCAGCCGAACGTGGAGAATTTGTCGAGGGTATTAGCGACCCAACAGATCCGAAATGGGAAATAACCCACCGTATGACCACCACTACTCACGAAGAGAATTTACAACGGATTCGTGAAGAAGGTGCGCGCCGCGCTGAGGAAATGAAAGAGCAGCCGGAAATCACAAGTATGGGCAACGGCATGTTTTCCATTGAAGGCCTGCTCAACCAGAGCGCCTCAAATGAAGCAGAAAAAACGGAAGTGGAGACCACCAGCAATGTGCAGGTTCAAGAGAATAACAGTAATGAAGAACCGACTTGTGATGCGCTGTCACCGGGCAAAGTCGTATTGCAGCCAGGTGAAAGCAGTGCTGACACTGGTGAGGAACCAGCTACCGTAGAGCCGTCTGCCGCTGAGATTCTGGCCACCAGCGCGCCGAGTCTCGCCAGCCAGGACAGGGATGATGCAACCCAAATTCCTGATTCAGTAGACCAGAACGAACCAGAATCGGCACAAAACGAACCAGAAGTGCATCAGGAAGAACCAGCTGTTGAATATCCTGCTTATTTCGAGCCAGGCCGCTATGAAGGTCTTCCGAACGAGGTTTATCACGCCGCTAACGGCATCAGCTCTACCCAGGTAAAAGATGCGCGCGTGTCGCTGATGTACTTCAATGCGCGCCACGTTGAAAAAACCATCGTCAAAGAGCGCTCCGCAGTTCTGGACATGGGCAACTTAGTGCATGCGCTGGCGTTGCAGCCTGAACAGCTGGATGCAGAGTTCAGCATTGAACCGGTTATCCCAGAAGGCGCATTCACCACCACGGCGACACTGCGCACCTTTATCGATGAGTACAACAACGGCCTGCCTGTACTGCTGAGCGCAGACGATATCAAAAGATTTCTTGAAGAGCATAACGCCACGCTGCCCGCTCAGGTGCCGCTGGGCGCTAGCCTGGAAGAAACAGCGCAGAACTATATGACGCTGCCAGCTAACTTCCAGCGTATCGATGCAGACCAGAAGCAGACGGCAACGGCAATGAAAGCCTGCATCAAAGAGTACAACGCCACCCTGCCGACGCCGGTTAAAACTAGCGGCAGCCGTGACGCGCTGCTCGAGCAGTTAGCGATCATCAACCCTGACATGGTGGCGCAGGAAGCGCAGAAGCCACAGCCGCTGAAAGTATCTGGCACTAAGGCCGATCTGATTCAGGCCGTGAAGACAGTCAAACCAGATGCCGTGTTTGCCGACGAGCTGCTGGATGCCTGGCGCGATAACCCGGAGGGGAAAGTGCTGGTTACCCGCCAGCAGCTGGGCACCGCACTGAATATTCAAAAAGCGCTTCTGGCTCACCCGACCGCCAGCATGCTGCTGACCCACCCGAGCCGTGCCGTCGAGGTGAGTTACTTCGGCTTTGACGAGGAGACGGGCCTGGAAGTTCGTGTGCGCCCGGACCTCGAGATCGACCTGGACGGTGTGCGTATCGGCGCAGACCTGAAAACTATCAGCATGTGGAACGTAAAGCAGGAAAGCCTGCGCGCCAGACTGCACCGGGAAATCATTGACCGCGACTATCACCTGAGCGCAGCCATGTACTGCGAAACCGCGGCGCTGGACCAGTTCTTCTGGATTTTCGTCAACAAAGACGAGAACTACCACTGGATCGCCATCATCGAGGCATCCGCTGAACTGCTGGAGCTGGGCATGCTCGAGTACCGCAAAGCGATGCGCGCTATCGCAACCGGATTCGACACAGGTGAATGGCCAGCACCAATCACTGCCGACTACACCGACGAACTGAACGACTTCGACCTGCGCCGCCTCGAAGCGCTGCGTACTCAGGCATAAGGGGGATATATGCAAAATACCAACGTTACCGTTGCTGATCAGAACACCGTTATTAATTCCAACGTGGCACTGTTCGATTCTCAATACCTTAACGCCATCAGCACTTTTGCGCAGATTATGGCTCAGGGCACCGCGACAGTTCCTAAGCATCTTCAGGGCAATCAGGCCGATTGCATGGCCGTAGCGATGCAGGCAGCACAATGGCAGATGAATCCCTTTGCTGTAGCACAGAAGACGCACCTGATTAATGGTGTGCTCGGGTACGAAGCGCAGTTGGTCAATGCCGTCATTTCGCGTAGCGGCGTGCTTGCCAGCCGCTTTGAATATGAGTGGTACGGGCCATGGGAAAAAGTTGTTGGAAAATTCCATATTCGTAAAGGCGAAAAAGGCGAGTACCGGGTCCCTGGCTGGACCCTGGCTGACGAAGCCGGGATCGGCATTATTATCCGCGCAACCCTGAAGGGTGAAGATCAGCCGAGAGAACTCGATTTACTGCTGGCTCAGGCTCGCACCCGTAACTCAACGCTCTGGGCTGACGACCCGCGCCAGCAGCTTGCATATCTCGCAGTGAAGCGCTGGGCCCGCCTGTTCTGCCCGGATGTGATTCTGGGCGTTTATACCCCGGACGAGCTGGATGATCGGCGTGAAGAACGGGAGGTAAACCCTGCCCCTGTGCAGCACATAAGTTTGACTGAAATTACTGATGACAACTTATCTACCACACAGAACGCGCAGCAGTCCTCAGTAAATATCGACACTTTGGCTGATGAATACCGTAAACGGATTGATTCTGCTGAAACTCTGGACGATGCCACTACCGTCGGAAACGACATCAATGCTTCTAAATCCGTACTGGGTGCAGCATTGCACACCGAACTGAAAAACAAAGCTACGCGCCGGTACCACTTTGTGAATGCGAAAAACAAAGTTGATACAGCTATCAAAGCACTTCCAAAACCGGGAGTGGAAGGTGCGGGAGAACGCTTCGAGGAAGTTGAAAAGATGCTCTTGGCGGCTAAACGGCACTTGGGTGATGAATTGCACGATAAGTACCGCATCACCCTCGATGATATGAAACCGGAATATGTGGCCTAAGGGAGGCGGGAGGGTTCGCCCTCCCGGTAACGATATGACGAAAATTATCGAACGCGGAATGATTTTTAACGGTGAGATGGTGCGGGCGATCCTCGATGGACGGAAGACGCAGACGCGGCGGATCATCAAGCCGCAGCCAGAGGGAACATTAAGCGGAAGTTTATCCGGTATGTGGTTAAGCAGGCCTCTTAACGGACTGTTGTTGCCGAAAATTGAAGATATCGCAATCCATTGCCCGTTCGGTGTCGTCGGTGATCGCATCTGGGTGCGGGAGACGTGGGCAGAGGCTGGAGCAAGCGCGCCGGATCTGAAACTTTATCGCGCGAATTACCCTGCGCATGTTCCAACTCATTACGAGAACGTGCCGCCGGCAGAGGATGTCCGCTGGACACCCAGCATCCACATGCCGCGCTGGGCCAGCCGTATTCTGCTGGAGATCACCGATGTACGGGTCGAGCAGCTGAACGATATCAGTGAGGAAGACGCACGTTCGGAGGGAATTTCTGGCTCCTCGGCACGTGACGTTAAAGAGGCTTACGCAGCGTTATGGCGGTCTATCTACGGTTCTGACAGCTGGCGCGCTACCCATGGGTCTATGTGATCAAGTTTAAGCGTATCGAAGGAGATGGCCATGCGACTGATTAACCGAGGTAACCAGCAATCCCCGTTAGCGCGTCAGGCATGCGACATCGCGCTGGCAGCCCACCAGCAAAGATACGGCGACTATGGGCGCAGCAAGATGAAAGAGACGTATACGGTGAAGGTTGAAGGCGTGAAGGTCTGGGTGGAGGTGGTGAACCGCAAGGCGAGCTATGTGGCCACGGCAATGACAGGCATGCGCCGCTTGCGTGCCCTTCCCGGCCAGGCGTCCTGATAAAGAATTATCAAACGGCCCCGGTTGGGGCCCTTGGAGAACGAAGATGAGCAAAGCAACGAATAAATTTGAGCTGATGAGCACTAAAGACATCTGCGGGCAGCTGTGTATTTCCTCACGTACGCTCGAACGCTACAGGAAAAGAGCCCCAAACGAGAACCCTTTCCCTGAGCCAGATTGCGCTTACATGGGTGGACCCAATAAATGGCTCAGAACCAAAGTCACCGCCTGGCAGATTAAAGAGATGTCACGATCAACCCGTAAGCCGATGTCTCACCTGAACCTAACCCGTGATGATAAAGGCCGTCTCACCCGACCTGACGCGGCGTGAACTCCAGAATGTCGGGCTCGACGATGCTCATAAGTCGGGCCCACCACTTACCATATGCCACTCTCATTTCCTCAACATAGGTGTGCTTGTCGTACACTGACCACACACCAGGCAGTTTGTGGCCAAGCATTATTTCGGCGATATGCGGCTCGGTTAGCTCTGAGAAATTCGTTCGCGCAGTCCTGCGCAGATCATGAATAGTAAAGTGTGGGACCTGCTCGTTATAGGCCTTGAGCATGAACTTAACCAGGTTACTGCTGATGCTCATATGGAAGCCTTCACTCATCGGCTTGTCTTCATATTTTGAAAAAACAAAGCGTCCTGGCGCCAGCTCAATGGCCCGTTTTATCAGCGGGAGCATTTCCGGGATGATAGGTCGAATTATCGGTTTCTTTGTCTTCCGCCCTGTCTTGTGGTTTTCCCATGGAACAGTCCAGATCCCTTCTTCAAAATCAAAGTGTGCGACTTCAGCCTGCCGGAGTTCGCCAACCCTGCACGCCCATATCAGAGACAATTTATAGAGGATCTTGTTTCGCTCAATGAGGCGGGAATCCTCAATGGCTCGCCAGACAATCGCCAGTTCTTTACGGTCCAGGGTTCGCTCACCCATTTGTTTCTGGATGCCGAAATCACGCCCAGACATTTCTGACAGCGGGTTAACTTCCAGCAGTTGCCGTTTCACTGCCCAGGAATAACACTGTCGGCCGTTGCTGATCACGCGCCGGGTGATCTCGCTGTAACCCTGGGCCAATCTGTCCAGGACAGTGAGCCAGTTGTGTAGCGTGAGCTGATGCGCAGGGTATTTCCCGAGCTTGGGGAAAACGTGCAGTTCAAACGAGCGGAGGACCTGCCCGGCTGATTCTTTCTGAATGCAGACCATTGAGTGCCATTCACGGAACAGCTCTTCGAAGGTGTACTGGCTGTTAATCTTGGCTTTATCGAGGCTTTGCCTGATCCGAGGGTTTTCGCCACGGGCAAGAATAGCTGCCCACTTTGCGACTTCATCGCGCGCGGCTTTTAATCCGAACTCCGGATAGCTGCCGATCGTCATCTTGTCCTGTTTGCCCAGGAAGCGGAATCGGTAGAAAAAAGTAACGGCCCCCTTTTTGGAGATGCGTACCCACAGACCATCACGGTCTGCCTTTTCTTCAACTTTGTCTCGTTCGCGCCCAAGGCACGACTTTAGATAACTATCTGAAATAGCCATGATTTGTCCCTGCGTGTGTCCATCAGAACGGGAGGTTATGTGTCCATCATAGAATATGGACGCACTGGTGGACACAAAAACCATGACTTATGATGTCGTAGGTTGACTGTACATGCAAACAGTATAATTTTTGGAAAGGCTGATTTGATGGGGATCTTGAGGCGTTTTTGTCGGAGGTTTGCGGAGGCTGGCGGGGTATCAATTATCGATGTGAGCAATGATCGAAAAGTTACGTATGTTCTTCATATAGTTAAATAATTATGCCTTACGAATTCCTGGAGGCCGCTGTTCTTAGCCTGACGTTTTTCAGTGCGAAAACGCAGCATTCTACACTACATCCTCGTCCGCTGGAAATGCACTTAGAGCCAGGTATAGCGCGCAGAGATGAGGTTTTCTTTATCGGGGTGTAAATAATAATAAAGCCCGGCGATCACCGGGCCTCAGACGAGAGCGTCTCAACACGAAGCTGGTCGGGTGCCAGTGCAACGCTGAGGATGACAGGCTGCCAGGCTTCCCGGGCGGCAAGCCTTGGGGAAACGCCTTTAGCAAGCCAAAATCCGCCCACGCCGCCCAAAGCGGCCCCGCACATGGCGGCCAAATCGGTGCCGAACAGCATCTGGAAAACCCCGCCCATTACGAACAGGCCTGCCAGCGGAGAAAGGTAAACCAGCATGGCGGAAGTGAGCAGGCTGCCTTCAGCGATGCCCAGCTCCACTTTTTGCCCAGCCACCAGCGGTTGGTCGCTCGGCACAGCAATAGTGTGCGACGTCTGCGGCCCCAGCTTATTCAACACGCGGCTGCCGCAACCGGCTCGCGAAGCGCAACTGCTGCATGAGGCTTTCACATCACAGCTGACAAGCGCTACGCCATCCTGCCAGGATACGACCGTGGCCCACTCTTTAATCATTGTGCGGCCCTAAATTTAATGCTGTCTGAAATACGTTTTGCCGTTGGCGGCGGTAATTCACCCACTATGGTAATTTCCGCATTATCGCGCACCGTCGTGCTGACCGTCCGGCGACCGGTACGGAGCATCTGTTCGGAACTGTTCGCCGTAGCACGGTTGATATTCACCGAGAAGCTAAACAGACCATCGGAATAGAGTCGCGACTCAACCGGTGTTTCAATGGTCGGCAGCTGACGACGGCTGCTGGAAACTTCGCTAAACCCTTGTGGGATCCAGGAAGGTACCCAGTTGAAATTGACAGAATCGCCAGCAGGTACGGAAAGTAAAGGCGGCAGGCTGGCTTTGGCCAGATTCTGCATGCTGTTGCCAACCTGACTGTTCACGTCAAAGGAGATCACGCGGAACTGTTCCAGCGTTTCACCGTCGCGATCGAGCAGATCAACCCGCATTGGCAGCTTCGTCTCGGCGTCGATCCAGACGATATAGCTGTAACGTGTGCCATCCCGCGCGACAACGCGGATCACCTCGCACAGCCTGTCGGCAATACGCGTTCGCCCCACCGAGATAAAATCATAGTAGGGGGCGAGACGTTTAAAATCGGTATAAATGAGCGACGGCAGGGAATCAACGATGTAGTCGCCATTGAGCGTAAATGGCTCAAGGCCTGGCTCGAAATAGCTGATTTCATTCCCACGCTGGACCACTTCCCGACGCGGGCCATCCATCTGCAAAAGCTGGGCGAGCGGCTGATTATCAAGGCGGGCGTGGCGATAGCGCAACGATTCGACACCCTGCTTATTGATGCTGATAAATGCCAACTCGTAGTTGAGTGACTGGCTGGCCAGATTCATTTGCTGCAACAACGCCCCGGATGAAACATCAGCCGAGGCGTTAGCAGAGAAGAACAGGCTACCCGCCATCAAAGACATGGCGAACCAAAGTTGCTTCATTACTGCGATTGCGTTCCTAAAGTTTGGTTTCCTGGCACCTGCACAGCAGCCTGCTGGGTTTGGGCCTGCTCAAACTGAAGCTGCTCGGAGTGCAGACGACGCTGCAACTCGTAATCCTGCAACATCGCATTAATGCGACGACGCTGCTCCTGTACCTGCTGTTGCTGTCCGCCGCTTGCGGAGGCATCTGCCGGTACGCCCAGGCTAACCGGGCTGGCTTTACCCATCATCGGCAGCGTATTGAACACTGGCGCTTCAGGCTGCTGATTGGCTTCAGACTGAGTATTATAGTGCTGGACCCCAACGATAACTGCAAGCGATACGCACGCAGCGACCCCCATCTGGGTGAGCTGGCTGGCCCATGGACGCACCTTGTGCCAGAACGGCATTTTCTGCCACTGGTGAGGTGCAGGCTGCGCTTCAGGAATCAGCGGCGTGGTCTGATGAACAGGTTCGTTCTCAATGGCCGCCATAACGCGTGCTGAGATATCGAAATGGAGAACCTCACTGGTATCACCGCGCAGAGTGTCGCGGATAAGATGATAGCTCTCCCAGGTCTGTTGCATTTCGGGAGAATGAGACAACTCATTGAGCAGCTCATTATCCAGCGTTTCACCATCCATTAAAGCGGAAAGTTTTTCTTTCTGCATGCCTAATACCTTTTCCAGTATCCCGCTATCGTCAACGCCTGATAAGCGGTTGAACTTTATTATCAATGGCTTCTCGCGCACGGAAAATTCGTGAACGAACCGTGCCGACCGGACAATCCATGATGGCAGCTATCTCTTCATAGCTTAGGCCATCCAGCTCCCGTAACGTAATTGCCATGCGTAAATCTTCCGGGAGCGACTCGATCGTGCGAAAAACGATTTGTCTCAGTTCTTCTGACAACATTAAGTTCTCAGGGTTCGAAATTTCTTTCAGCGCACCGCCACTTTCGAAGTTTTCTGCGTCGATAGCGTCAACATCACTTGAAGGCGGACGACGACCCTGAGCAACCAAATAATTCTTAGCCGTATTGACTGCAATGCGATACAGCCAGGTATAAAAAGCACTATCCCCCCGGAATGAATCCAGCGCGCGATAGGCCTTAATAAAAGACTCTTGTACCACATCAGGCACATCGCCTGACGGTACATAGCGGGAAACCAGACTCGCTACCTTATGCTGGTAGCGCACCACCAGTAGGTTAAAAGCTTTCTGATCTCCCTTCTGGACCCGTTCAACCAGGACCTGGTCCGTTAACTGCTCGCTCATCCGAGGTAATGTCTCCCCAAACCAAATTCCACGCGTTATCGAAACGCCACTCTAACAACATTGCACTTTGAGCAAGCACCGAATTAGAGTGTCTGTTCTTCAATAAGTTCCGTAACGCCTTTGTTTTTGTTCATCGCGCCGCAGACTGTTCATTTTCTCTCATTATAAGTCTGTTCACGATACGCACCCGCTTTCTGACAAGAATCATCAACTTTATCGTCAGAAGAGTAACGCAACACAGGCTTTATTTCACCACAAAATCTGAAGCTAACGATCTGCTTCGCAAAATATTTCCAGCCGTTTAGCGCAGATTTCACTTCCGACCTTTCGTTTAGTCATTGCAACACGCATCAAAAAAAACGTGCGATATCTCGCATCACAATGCTATTCTCCCTGCACCATGTTTAGTAAATTAAACAAACATCATGAACACGACGCCTGAACTTCATTGTGATGTACTGATCATCGGTAGCGGTGCTGCCGGACTTTCCCTCGCGCTGCGCCTGGCGGAACATCAGAACGTAATCGTGCTGAGTAAAGGGCCGATGAGCGAAGGTTCCACTTTCTATGCACAAGGCGGGATTGCCGCCGTGTTTGATGAAACGGACAGCATTGCCTCGCACGTCGAAGACACCCTGATTGCCGGTGCCGGGATCGTGGATGAGCATGCCGCAGAGTTTGTCGCCAGCAATGCCCGTCACTGCGTGCAATGGCTTATCGACCAGGGCGTGCTGTTTGATACGCAGGTTCAGCCTAATGGTGAAGAGAGCTATCATCTGACCCGTGAAGGCGGCCACAGCCACCGCCGTATTCTGCACGCTGCTGATGCAACCGGAAAAGCGGTTGAAACCACGCTGGTCAGCAAAGCCCTCAGCCATCCCAATATCCGGGTGCTGGAGCGCAGCAACGCCGTCGACCTGATTATTTCCGATAAGATTGGCCTGCCTGGTACGCGCCGCGTTGTCGGTGCATGGGTATGGAATCGTAATAAAGAAAAAGTGGAAACCTGCCAGGCAAAAGCCGTAGTGCTGGCGACCGGTGGCGCTTCCAAGGTTTACCAGTATACGACTAACCCGGATATCGCCTCCGGAGACGGTATCGCCATGGCCTGGCGCGCTGGCTGCCGCGTGGCGAATCTGGAGTTTAATCAGTTCCATCCTACCGCCCTGTTCCACCCGCAGGCGCGTAACTTCCTGCTGACGGAAGCATTGCGCGGCGAAGGCGCGTATCTGAAGCGCCCGGACGGTTCCAGGTTTATGCCGGACTTCGACCCGAGAGGTGAGCTGGCACCGCGGGATATCGTGGCCCGCGCCATTGACCATGAGATGAAGCGGCTTGGCGTGGACTGTATGTATCTGGACATCAGCCACAAACCGGCAGATTTTATTCGCCAGCACTTCCCGATGATTTACGAAAAGCTGCTGGGCCTGGGTATCGATTTAACCCGCGATCCGGTGCCAATTGTGCCTGCCGCCCACTATACCTGTGGCGGGGGAATGGTTGACGATCATGGTCGTACGGACGTAGATGGCTTGTATGCGATCGGCGAGATCAGTTACACCGGCCTGCATGGGGCGAATCGCATGGCATCAAACTCGCTGCTGGAGTGTCTGGTGTACGGGTGGTCGGCTGCGGAAGATATTACCAAACGCATGCCCTATGCACGTCCGACAACGCACCTGCCAGCCTGGGATGAAAGCCGGGTAGAGAACCCGGACGAACTGGTGGTTATCCAGCATAACTGGCACGAGCTGCGGCTTTTCATGTGGGATTATGTCGGCATTGTACGCACAACGAAGCGTCTGGAGCGCGCGTTACGCCGCATCATGATGTTGCAGCAGGAAATTGATGAATATTACGCCAACTTCCGTGTTTCCAATAATCTGCTGGAGCTGCGTAACCTTGTGCAGGTAGCCGAGCTGATTGTGCGCTGTGCGATGATGCGCAAGGAGAGTCGAGGGCTGCATTATACGCTGGACTATCCCGACACGCTGGAGGTTTCCGGCCCGTCGGTGTTGTCCCCGCAGGCTCACATAAACAGATAAAAGGCCTGGGTCAGAGCAGTGTAATCTTCGGAATAACGCTGGTCTGGCCCACGAATGACCATCCTGTCGATAAAGCACTCCCCCTCTTTCGGCGAGAGCGCCAGCAACACGCGGTGCGGTAAGCGCCCTTCCGTATCCGAAATATCAGTACGAAGACGCAAATTCCAGCCGATCTCCCGTGCAATCGCAATGAAGGTATTGCCTGTGCTTTCAGGCAAGACTACGCAGAAAAATCCCTCTTCCGAGATGAGCTCCGCCGCACTGGTTAGTAGCGCCTTGTGATCGAGCGAGCCGGTGTAGCGTGCCTGCTCGCGTTCCGGCGTTCCACATTCCACGCCTGGCGCATAATACGGCGGATTGCTGACAATCAAATCGTAACGCGCGGTCTGCTCCGGCGCCCAGGTCAGCACATCGGCACATTCAACCCTGATGCGTTCTGCCCACGGAGAGTCGGCAGCGTTTTCACTTGCCTGCCGGGCCGCCTGAGGATCAAGCTCAACGGCGTCGATCGTGACGTGTTCTTCTGTACGCTGCGCCAGCATCAGCGCCTGAAGCCCGCTGCCCGTACCAATATCCAGAATGCGTTTGACACCTGCGACAGGCGCCCATGCACCCAGTAAAATACCGTCTGTACCGACTTTCATCGCACAACGATCGTGCGCCACAAAAAACTGTTTAAACGTAAAACCATCGCGGCGCAACTGCGCTTTGAGTTGAGACATGTCGGGGCAACCTTCTGAGTGAAACTGGAGTAGCATAGGGGAAAGCGAAGTGGTCGAAAAGCGATATCCATACAAACAGATGAAGATTACAGCCGTAACGTCTATAATCAGCGCCCCACACAGAGGTAGAACATGACTGTAACGACTTTTTCCGAACTTGAACTCGATGAAAGCCTGCTCAATGCCCTTGAGAGCAAAGGCTTTACACGCCCGACCGCCATTCAGGCCGCGGCCATTCCGCCTGCGCTTGAGGGCCGCGATGTGCTCGGTTCTGCGCCAACCGGCACGGGGAAGACAGCAGCCTACTTGCTGCCTGTGTTGCAGCATTTGCTCGATTTTCCGCGTAAAAAATCAGGCCCGCCGCGCATTTTGATCCTGACCCCGACCCGTGAACTGGCGATGCAGGTTGCCGAACACGCGCGTGAGCTGGCAGCGAACACCCATCTGGATATCGCGACCATCACCGGCGGCGTAGCGTATATGAACCACGCCGAAGTGTTCAGCGAAAACCAGGATATCGTTGTCGCGACGACAGGCCGTCTGCTGCAATACATAAAAGAAGAGAATTTCGACTGCCGCGCGGTGGAAACGCTGATTCTCGATGAAGCTGACCGCATGCTTGACATGGGCTTTGCCCAGGATATCGAGCACATCGCGGGCGAAACGCGCTGGCGTAACCAGACTATGCTGTTCTCGGCAACCCTTGAAGGGGATGCCATCAAAGATTTCGCCGAACGTCTGCTGGAAGATCCGGTGGAAGTGTCCGCTACGCCATCGACGCGTGAGCGGAAGAAGATCCACCAGTGGTACTACCGCGCAGATAACCTTGAGCATAAGGTTGAGTTGCTGAAACATCTGCTGAAGCAGGAAGAGGCAACCCGCACCATCGTCTTCGTTCGCAAACGTGAGCGCGTGCATGAGCTGGCGGAAATGCTGCGCAACGCTGGCATCAACAACTGCTATCTCGAAGGTGAAATGGCGCAGGTTAAGCGTACCGAAGGGATTAAGCGCCTGACCGATGGTCGCGTGAATGTGCTGGTTGCCACCGACGTTGCCGCGCGCGGAATCGATATCCCGGACGTGAGCCACGTGATCAACTTTGATATGCCGCGCAGCGGAGATACTTACCTGCACCGTATTGGTCGTACTGGTCGTGCGGGCCGGAAGGGTATTGCTATCTCTCTGGTAGAAGCACACGATCATTTGCTGCTTCAGAAAATTGGCCGCTACGTTGATGAGCCGCTTAAAGCTCGCGTGATTGACGGGCTTCGTCCGACCACACGTGCGCCGAGTGAAAAAATGACGGGTAAACCGTCCAAGAAAGCGCTCGCGAAACGTGCTGAGAGAAAAGAGAAAGAAAAAGAGAAGCCGCGCGTTAAGCAGCGCCACCGCGATACCAAGAATATTGGTAAGCGCCGTAAGCCAAGCTCTGCTGCGCCAGAGACGAAAACGGAAGAGTAAAAAAAGCCGGGAATCTCCCGGCTTTTTTATTCCACCCCCGTGGCTGAAACCTTACAGGCTTTCAGTAAAGGTACGCGCAATAACGTCGCGCTGCTGTTCCGGGGTCAGAGAGTTGAAACGCACCGCATAGCCAGACACACGGATGGTCAGCTGTGGGTATTTTTCCGGGTGCTCAACGGCATCCATCAGCGTTTCACGACGCAGGACGTTAACGTTCAGGTGCTGACCACCTTCCACGCGCACTTCTGGCTGCACTTCCATTGGAATTTCACGGTATTCAATTTCGCCCAGTTTGTTAACCGGAACGATTTCGTCTTCCGCAAAACCTGCTTTCGCTACTACACAGCGCGCTTCGTTTTTCTCGCTGTCCAGCAGCCAGAAAGAGTTCAGCAGATCGTCATTTGCCGCTTTAGTAATCTGGATACCTGTAATCATGTGTTGCCTCCCTTAGGCTACATTAACTGATGCTGGCCTTGTGCGGCCAATTGGTAAAACCATTGTTTGTTGTGTGTATATATAACATTCAGACCCGGGTCATTTATTGATTTAAATCAACAAAATCACTAACCACACAAAGAGTGTGGTCTGCATTTTTTGTTTCAGATCAATTCCAGAGACTTACCAATTCGGCTTAACGGGTGTAGTTTCCAACGCAAATTGAGATACTTAGCCTGCTTTTCCGCGGGTAATTTTGCTCATTGGGGTTTAGCAGGTAAGCTAGACACAGATTGAAATTCGCAGGAGAGCGAGATGACAACACCTTTAACCTGGCATGATGTGCTGGCAGAAGAGAAGCAGCAGCCCTATTTTATTAATACCCTCAGCACCGTTGCAGCTGAACGGCAGGCCGGGCAGACAATTTATCCGCCGCAGAAAGATGTGTTTAACGCCTTTCGCTACACCGAACTGAGCGATGTTAAGGTGGTTATTCTGGGGCAGGATCCGTACCACGGCCCCGGGCAGGCTCACGGACTGGCTTTCTCCGTGCGTCCGGGCGTTGCCATCCCCCCTTCTCTGCTGAATATGTATAAAGAGCTTGAAGGAACGATACCCGGTTTTACCCGCCCTCATCACGGCTATCTCGAAAGCTGGGCGCGTCAGGGTGTGCTGTTGCTGAATACCGTATTAACTGTCCGGGCGGGACAGGCGCACTCTCACGCCAGCCTGGGATGGGAAACCTTTACCGATAAGGTCATCAGCCTGATCAATGAGCATCGTGAAGGGGTCGTGTTTTTACTCTGGGGTTCGCATGCACAAAAAAAAGGGGCGATTATTGACCGTCAACGCCATCATGTGTTGAAAGCGCCACACCCGTCGCCGCTGTCTGCGCATCGCGGTTTCTTTGGCTGTAACCATTTTGTTCTGACGAATGAGTGGCTGGAAAAACGCGGCGAAAAACCGATTGACTGGATGCCTGTGTTACCGGCAGAGAGCGAGTAGGTTTGAATGTGCCGGGTCAGACCCGGCACATAAAAGTCTTATGCTTTGTTCTGACGCCACCACTCGGCCAGCAGCACGCCGGTCGCAACGGATACGTTCAGGCTTTCAACGTTGCCAGTGCCGTCGATAGAGACGCTCAGATCCGCGCTGGAGAGCGCCGCATCAGACAGACCATCACGCTCCTGACCTAACACCAGCACCATTTTGCGTGGCAGCGTCGCTTTAAACAGCGGCGTCGCGGCACGGCTTGAAGTGGTGACAATGGTGTAGCCCGCTTTACGGAACTGCTCGAGGGCATCCAGCACGCTGTCGCCGGTGATCGGCTGAACATGCTCAGCACCGCCTTCCGCAGTACGAATTGCCGCACCGGACTCCAGCAGCGCGGCATCCTGCAACAGCACGCCTTTCACGCCAAAGTGCGCACAGCTACGCATCATAGCACCCAGATTATGCGGGTTACCCACATCTTCCAGCGCCAGCACGCAGTCATCGGCATCCGCCTGGCTGACCCACTGCTGCACGGTGGTGCCGTTACGTTTTTTGATCAGGAAGCAGACGCCACCGTGGTGTTCAGTCCCGGACGCTTTTGTCAGCTCGGCATCATCCACCACATGGTAGGCTTTGCGATTCGCTGCCATCCAGCGCAGCGCTTCTTTAAAGCGCGGGGTCACGCTCTGGATAAACCATGCGCGAACGATACACTCCGGGCGGCTCTGGAACAGGGCCTGACAGGCATTCTCGCCGTATACACGGGTCTCTTCGGCACGCTGACGACGCAGCACTTCCGGATCGATAAAGCTTTTCCCGCTGATACCGCCGTGATCGGCTTTTTCAGCCGCCTCTTCACCCGGCGCACGAGATACGGTACGCCATGGCGATCCACCGTCGCGGACAACATCATCGCGTTTGCGATCGTCACGCTTACGGTCATCACGTTTGCGGTCATCGCCGCGGTTATTTCTGTCATCGCGGGCGGGGCGACGGCCACCGTCTGCACGAGAAGACGCCGGACGCCCGCCACCTTTTCCGGTACGCGGATTTTGGGTGCGTTTATCAGAGTCATCATCACTGCGGACATACATCACTTTGACCTTGCCGCTTTTGTTTTTCATTTCGTCGTTCATGCTTTTCTCCACCAGCGCTGCGCGAAGCGCGCAGATTACCCGATGTGCAAGCTCATAGCCATAATTTCGTACAAAAGCCTGTGACTATTGTTCCCATTGAATAAAACGCGTTGTCCTTTGATACAGGCTCACTGATAATGTGTAACATATCAGAAACATTATCGGCGCTCTGCCGTTGTTCCCCGGCTCTATCAGAGGTTAGTTATGAATACCGTATGTGCCAACTGTCAGGCTTTAAACCGCATTCCGGACGATCGGATGGATGATGGTGCGAAATGCGGGCGTTGTGGCCATGAATTATTTGATGGCGATGTCATTAACGCGACGGGTGCTACGCTGGACAAACTCCTCAAGGACGATCTGCCTGTTGTGGTCGATTTCTGGGCACCGTGGTGTGGCCCTTGCCGTAACTTTGCGCCCGTCTTCGAGGACGTGGCTGAAGAGCGCAGCGGGAAAATGCGTTTTGTTAAAGTGAATACCGAAGCGGAACGTGAGCTCAGCGCCCGTTTTCGTATTCGCAGCATTCCAACCATTATGATTTTCAAAAATGGTGAAGTGATCGACATGCTCAACGGCGCAGTTCCGAAAGCGCCTTTCGACAGCTGGTTAAACGAATCCCTGTAACATTCACGGGGCACATCTTGTGCCCCGTTCTCTCCTCTGCGAAAATGGGGTTTTTCCTGCCTTTCGCCCATGACTGATAACGCTGTACTTCAATTACGCGCCGAGCGTCTTGCGCGCGCCACTCGCCCGTTTCTGGCCCGAGGTAATCGTATTCGACGCTGCCAGCGCTGCCTTTTACCGCTGAAAGTGTGCCTGTGTGAAACGCTTGCGCCGAGCGAGGCGAAAAGCCGCTTTTGTCTGGTCATGTTCGATACCGAACCGATGAAGCCCAGCAACACGGGGCGTCTGATCGCCGATATTCTGCCAGACACCGCAGCGTTTCAGTGGTCGCGCACTGAACCTCCTCAGGCTCTGCTCGACCTGGTGGCAAACCCGGACTATCAGCCCATGGTCGTATTCCCGGCATCCTATGCAGGCGAACAGCGTCAGGTGCTTACGGTGCCGCCATCCGGTAAGCCGCCGCTGTTTATTATGCTCGACGGCACCTGGACCGAAGCGAGAAAGATGTTTCGCAAAAGTCCGTATCTCGATGCGCTGCCGGTGATTTCCGTCGATCTGTCGCGCGTTTCGGCCTATCGCTTACGTGAAGCGCATGCTGACGGTCAATATTGCACCGCTGAAGTTGCCATTGCGCTACTGGATCTGGCTGGCGATACCCAGGCGGCTGGCGCGCTGGGCTCCCACTTCTCCTGCTTCCGCGAACGTTATCTGGCGGGAAAAACCGTTCATAAGGGGAGTGTCACAGCAACAGAGGCAGAAAGCGTTTAAAATCATCAGGTCGCTTGCATTCACAGGAGGCCTGCATGAGCCAGAGAGGGTTAGAAGCGCTACTCCGTCCGAAATCCATTGCCGTTATTGGCGCCTCGATGAAACCGGACCGCGCAGGGTATCTGATGATGCGTAACCTGCTGGCTGGCGGGTTTAACGGCCCGGTAATGCCTGTTACGCCCGCTTATAAAGCGGTACAGGGGGTGCTGGCGTGGCCGGATGTGCAACATTTGCCGTTTGTTCCCGACCTCGCCGTGCTCTGTACGCATGCGAAACGAAACCTCGAGCTGCTTGAGTCCCTCGGCCAGAAAGGCTGTAAAACCTGTATTATTCTTTCCTCGCCTCCTGAACAGCAGCCTGAACTGCTGGCCTGCGCCAGCCGCTACCAGATGCGCATTCTTGGTCCGAACAGCCTCGGCCTGCTTGCGCCCTGGCAAGGGCTGAATGCCAGTTTTTCCCCGGTTCCGATCCGCAAAGGCAAACTGGCCTTTATTTCACAGTCGGCTGCGGTATCCAATACCATCCTCGACTGGGCGCAACAGCGTGAGATGGGTTTTTCCTATTTCATCGCCCTGGGCGACAGCCTGGACATTGAGGTCGATGAGCTGCTGGATTTCCTGGCGCGTGACAGCAAAACCAGCGCTATCCTGCTCTACCTTGAACACCTGAGCGACGCCCGTCGTTTTGTGTCGGCGTCGCGTAGCGCATCGCGTAATAAACCGATTCTGGTCATCAAAAGCGGGCGCAGCCCCGCGGCTCAGCGCCTGCTGCATTCCCGTTCCGGGATGGATCCCGCATGGGATGCAGCGATCCAGCGCGCCGGTTTACTGCGGGTACAGGACACACACGAGCTTTTTTCTGCCGTCGAAACATTAAGCCACATGCGCCCCCTGCGCGGTGAAAAGCTGATGATTGTCAGCAACGGTGCCGCTCCCGCCGCCCTGGCGCTGGACGAACTCTGGCTACGCAACGGCAAGCTGGCAACGCTGGGTGAAGAGACGCTCAAGCGCCTGCGGGACGCGTTACCGGGAAGCGTTGTTCCCGATAATCCCCTCGATTTGCGCGATGATGCCAGCAGCGATCGTTACATTAAAGCGATCACGATTTTACTGGATAGCCAGGACTTTGATGCGCTGATGGTTATCCATTCGCCCAGCGCGGTTGCGCCAGGCAGCGAAAGTGCGCGGGCGCTGATTGAGGCTGTCCGAAACCATCCGCGCGGCAAATACGTCACCTTGTTGACCAACTGGTGCGGCGAGTTCTCCTCGCAGGAGGCACGGCGTCTGTTTAGTGAAGCCGGGTTGCCAACCTACCGTACCCCGGAGGGCACGATTACCGCCTTTATGCATATGGTGGAATACCGCCGTAACCAGAAACAGCTGCGTGAAACGCCTGCCCTGCCGGGCAATCTCACCGCAAATTCAGTGGACGTGCACAGGCTTTTGCAGCAGGCCATCGAAGAGGGCGCCACTTCTCTTGATACACATGAGGTACAACCCATTCTTGGCAGCTATGGGATGCAAACCCTGCCCACCTGGATTGCCGGCGACAGCGCGGAAGCGGTACATATCGCTGAGCAGATTGGCTACCCGGTCGCGCTGAAACTGCGCTCTCCCGATATTCCGCACAAATCGGATGTTCAGGGCGTCATGCTGTATCTGCGCACCGCGACAGAAGTGCAACAGGCCGCAGATGCCATTATCGATCGCGTTAAAATGACGTGGCCACAGGCCCGGATCCACGGTCTGCTGGTGCAGAGCATGGCTAACCGTGCGGGCGCGCAGGAGCTGCGCGTAGTTGTCGAACATGATCCGGTTTTTGGTCCGCTCATTATGCTGGGTGAAGGCGGCGTTGAATGGCGGCCAGAAGAACAGGCGGTTGTCGCGCTTCCCCCTTTAAACATGAACCTGGCGCGTTATTTGATTATTCAGGCCATCAAAAGTAAAAAAATTCGCGGGAGAAGCGCTCTGAGGCCGCTTGATATCGCCGGGTTAAGCCAGTTCCTGGTGAAGGTCTCCAACCTCATCGTTGACTGCGCGGAGATCCAGCGCCTGGATATCCACCCCCTCCTTGCCTCCGGAAATGAATTTACCGCGCTGGACGTGACGCTGGATATTGCGCCCTTTGTCGGTGACCGGGAAAGCCGTCTCGCCATTCGTCCTTATCCTCTTCATCTGGAAGAGTGGGTGGAGATGAAAAATGGGGAGCGGGCGCTGTTTCGCCCTATCCTGCCGGAAGACGAGCCGCTGCTGCGGGCGTTCATCTCGCAGGTGACGAAGGAAGATTTGTACTATCGCTATTTCAGCGAAATCAATGAATTTACCCACGACGATTTAGCCAATATGACCCAGATCGACTACGATCGAGAAATGGCGATTGTGGCGGTCCGCCGTGCCGGAGAGGGCGAGGAGATCCTCGGCGTGACGCGTGCCATTTCCGACCCGGATAACGTGGATGCGGAGTTTGCCGTACTGGTGCGTTCCGATCTTAAGGGTTTGGGGTTGGGCAGACGGCTGCTCGAAAAACTCATTGGTTATACGCGGGATCACGGATTGTCACGCCTGAATGGCATTACTATGCCAAACAATCGGGGTATGGTGACCCTGGCGCGGAAGCTCGGTTTTGACGTAGATATCCAGCTGGATGAAGGCATTGTCTCCCTGTCCCTCAGCCTGACATCAACGGAGAAACAAGAGTAAGCTGCTGGAAATGTTACCCACTTTTCCCGGCACTGGGGTATCATTGTCCGCTTATGTTGTTTGCCTGGTACAGACAACCCTTCAATGAACAGAGAAGAAACGCACTGTGATGTTGTCAAAATTTAAGCGTAACAAACATCAACAACACCTTGCTCAACTACCGAAGATTTCTCAGTCAGTTGATGATGTAGAGTTCTTTTATGCTCCCGCTCATTTCCGGGAGACGCTTCTGGAAAAGATTGCCAGCGCGACGCGACGTATTTGCATCGTGGCGCTTTATCTTGAACAAGATGAAGGTGGGCGTGCGATCCTGAACGCGCTCTATGAAGCGAAACGTCAGCGTCCGGAACTGGATGTTCGCGTGCTGGTTGACTGGCACCGTGCTCAGCGTGGCCGTATTGGTGCGGCTGCCTCGAATACCAATGCTGACTGGTATTGCCGCACGGCCCAGGAAAATCCGGGTATTGATATTCCGGTTTATGGCGTACCTGTGAATACCCGTGAAGCGCTTGGCGTTCTTCATTTTAAAGGATTTATCATTGATGACAGCGTCCTTTATAGCGGCGCCAGCCTGAATGATGTTTATCTCCATCAGCTCGATAAATACCGTTACGATCGCTACCATCTGATCCGTAATCCGCAGATGGCCGACATCATGTTCAACTGGGTTGATAAAAACCTGGTACATGGCCGGGGTGTGCACCGTCTTGACGATCCTCATCGCCCGAAAAGCCCGGAAATCAAAAACGACGTTCGCTCCTTCCGCCAGGAACTGCGCGATGCGGTTTATCGTTTTCAGGGTGATGCCAACAATGAAGAGTTGTCCGTTACGCCTCTGGTAGGTCTGGGTAAATCGAGCCTCCTGAACAAGACAATCTTCCATTTGATGCCGTGCGCAGAGCATAAGCTCACCATCTGCACCCCATATTTTAACCTTCCCGCCGTCCTGGTGCGTAATATCATTCAGCTGCTGCGTGATGGTAAAAAGGTGGAAATCATTGTCGGAGATAAAACGGCAAACGACTTTTTCATTCCGGAAGATCAGCCTTTCAAGATCATCGGCGCACTGCCTTATCTCTATGAGATTAACCTGCGTCGCTTCCTGAGCCGTTTACAGTACTATGTGAACACTGACCAGCTGGTGGTGCGTCTCTGGAAAGATGAAGACAACAGCTATCACCTCAAAGGGATGTGGGTGGATGATGAGTGGATGCTGCTGACCGGTAATAACCTGAACCCACGCGCCTGGCGCCTGGATTTAGAAAACGCCATTCTTATTCACGATCCTCAGCATGCATTAGCTGCGAAACGCGATCGTGAACTGGAGCTGATACGCACCCATACTACCGTGGTTCGTCATTATCGCGATCTGCAAAGCATCGCTGACTATCCGGTGAAAGTCCGCAAGCTGATTCGCCGTCTACGCCGGATCCGTATCGATCGCCTCATCAGCCGCATTCTGTAATACACGGCCCTGTCATTGACGGGGCTTTTTTATGGAGCCTGTAAATGCGTACGCCTTTCCTGGTAATCCCTCTTTTCCTGACCGGTTGCAGTCATATGGCAAATGATAACTGGTCCGGTCAGGATAAAGCTCAACACTTTCTCGCATCTGCAATGTTGTCCGCTGCGGGTAATGAATATGCGCTGCATCAGGGGTATAGCCGGGATCGAAGTGCCACAATCGGCCTGATGTTCTCCCTCAGCCTGGGAGCATCAAAAGAACTTTGGGATAGCCGCCCCTCAGGAAGCGGCTGGAGCTGGAAAGATTTTGCCTGGGACGTAGCCGGAGCAACAACCGGCTACGCTGTCTGGCAGATGGCGCATTATTAAAGACGAATACCTTTTCCTTTGCGATGCAGCATCAGCGAGACAATGAACGCCAGCGCGCCCATAACGGTGACATACCAGAAGAAGGTCGTTTCACTCCCCCATGACTTAAGCGATAGCGCGACATACTCTGCCGAACCACCGAACAGGGCGTTAGCGACCGCATAAGAGAGACCTACGCCCAGCGCCCTCACCTGTGCGGGAAACATTTCCGCTTTCAAAATGCCACTGATTGCCGTGTAAAAGCTGATAATAATGAGCGCCACCATGATCAAAGCAAAAGCGGCATACGGAGAGGTTGTATGCTGTAGCGCGGTCAAAAGCGGAACGGTACCCAGGGTGAGCATGCCGCCAAAGATCAGCATGGAAGTGCGGCGACCTATTTTGTCCGACAGTGCGCCGACGATCGGCTGGATGAGCATAAAGACCAGTAACGCTACCGTCATGATGACACTCGCAACGTTAGCATGCATGCCCGTGGTATTGACCAGATATTTTTGCATATAGGTGGTGAAGGTATAGAAGCTTAGTGAGCCTGCGGCGGTAAAGCCTAATACCATCAAAAATGCTTTGCGGTTTCGCCACAGTCCTTTCATCGAACCGGCTTCTTTCAACGCCCTGACCTCCTGTTGGGAGGTTTCATCAAGCTGACGGCGTAACCACAGCGCCACAACCGCCAGGGCTGCCCCCATGGCAAACGGGATGCGCCAGCCCCAGGCGCGTAAATCTTCATCGCTAAGGATCTGTTGAAGTATCACCACAACCAGTAACGCCAGCAGTTGCCCACCAATGAGCGTCACATACTGGAATGATGCATAGAAACCTTTGCGCCCTTCAACAGCCACTTCGCTCATGTATGTCGCACTGGTGCCGTATTCGCCGCCTACTGACAGCCCCTGGAAAAGACGTGCCAGCAGCAACAACGCGGGTGCCCATGTTCCGATAGTGTCATATCCGGGCAGGCAGGCAATCACCAGCGAGCCGACGCACATCATGCAAACGGAGATGAGCATGGATGTCTTACGTCCTTTCCTGTCCGCAATCCTGCCGAACAGCCATCCGCCAATGGGACGCATCAGGAACCCGGCGGCAAAAACGCCTGCGGTTTGCAGAAGCTGAGTTGTGGTGTTCCCTGACGGGAAAAAGATATGCGCAAAGTAGAGTGAACAGAATGAATAGACGTAAAAATCAAACCACTCTACAAGGTTCCCCGATGAAGCCCCAACGATTGCCCAAACCCGACGGCGAGTATCCTTGCCTGCTAAACTGGTATTATCCGTATCTGCACTGGCTACGGTTTCTGTCATTTTAAAATCCCCTGTCTCACATTGCGGGCCATTGCCCACAACCAGTAAAACCGGATTTAAAACGAATCGTTAGGTAAATAAAATGTTTCCAAGATGTTTCATTAAATTTTGTGAACTCGATCAGGTATCAAATTATTAGCGGACGTAGTAACTATCCCCACGCTTGCTGGTGCGCCTTTTTTCGCTGCAAATAATCTTCATCAGCACGAATTTTATCCCACCACGTTTTGAATACCGCAGCGGCTTCTGCTTTCACTGGATCGTGATCGAGGGGTTTGACCTGGCGCTTCTCATCATACTTTTTTCCGCCTTTATGATTGGCGTATCGCCGGGCACGAGTGTATCCCATCTGTATGAATTTACGCGCCATATCCATACCTACAAAATCGTTATTCCTGCGGTACTCTTCAAAGAGGGCGTAGATCTCTTCTGCCGAACGCGCTGCGACTTCAGCATTTTTATAACGCCAGTGCGGCAGGATTTCGCTTTTATAAGGCTCGACCATCAATACGCCCTGCTCACCCCGGCCAACCTGGTACCGTTCGGGATGTTCGCGAAAATTTATATTGGCAAAATCTTGTTGATAATCAAAAGGACGAGTCAAAGCGGCACCATTGTTAAAATTGTTTTAACAATTGTAGGCCGGATAAGGGGAAGCCGCTATCCGGCATGTTTTGCGCGCACAAAGCAAAAAACCCCGCACCTTTCGGTACGGGGTTCTTCTAATTGATGCCTGGCAGTTCCCTACTCTCACATGGGGAGACCCCACACTACCATCGGCGCTACGGCGTTTCACTTCTGAGTTCGGCATGGGGTCAGGTGGGACCACCGCGCTAAAGCCGCCAGGCAA
>OJJN01000004.1_pt1 | contig 74678 bp, 65 predicted proteins | sample 1596321 | NCBI WGS metagenome assembly OJJN01 (sample SAMEA4350123, study PRJEB24818) | metagenome | biome: human; feature: gut; material: faeces | place: Denmark | collected 2013-09 | reverse complement strand
GTCTCTTCAGTAATAACGGTGCCGAACGGGTGCCCGGCCAGAGCTGAACTTGTCATTAATCCCCCAGTAATTCCAGGGCGCGGTCGACGGCGGAACCCAGCGCGTCGGGGTCACTTTTTGTATTGTAGGGGGCAAGCGAGGGGGGCGGGGAACCGCTCACGCCGATAGCCGCCAGCAGCGGCTGGGCGCAGTGCTGTCCGGCACGCAGGGCAATGCCATACCCGGCCAGCAGCGTCACCATGTCGCTATGGTGTACGCCCGCGAAATCAAAGGCGAGCAGGCTGGAATCCTGAACGCGAAACGAGCGGAAACCCGGACGCTTTTTCAGTTCTTCTTCCGCCAGCGTCGCCAGCCCCCGGCTCCAGCTTTCAGCCTGAGCCACATCCGTTTCTGCCAGCCATTCGAGCGCCGCGCTCAGGCCGATAACCCCGGCCACGTTCGGTGTACCGGCTTCCAGGCGGTAAGGTACATCCTGCGTTTTAAAGCCGTCGAAGGTCACTTCGGTAATCATCTTTCCGCCGCCGAGCCACGGCGTCATCCGGGCCAGCAGTTCAGGTTTGCCGTACAGCGCACCGATACCGGTTGGCCCGTACAATTTGTGCCCTGAGAAGGCGTAGAAGTCGATATCCAGCGCCTGAACGTCAGCCGGAAAATGCACCACCCCCTGCGCACCGTCGACCATCACCACCACGCCGCTGGCATGGGCAATTTTAATGGCGCGTGCCAGGTCCGGACAGCCGCCGGTGACGTTGGACATCTGCCCCAGCGCCAGAATTCGGCTGCGGGACGTAATCAGTTCAGGCAGACGCGCCACGTCAGGCAGGAAGTCAGCACCCAACGGGAGCTTCACAACGCGTGCCCCGGTTTGTTCGGCTACCATCAGCCAGGGTACCAGGTTGGCGTGGTGTTCCGCCTCGCTGACGATGATCTCATCTCCGGGCTGCAATAACGGACGCGCGTAGCATTGCGCCACCATGTTAATGGCCTCGGTGGTGCCCCGTGTCCAGACGATGTTCTTACCGCTGTCAGCGTTGATCAGGCGCGCCACTTGATCCCGTGCGGCTTCGTATTGTGCCGTTAAGCGCTGCGCGTCGGCATACTGGCTGCGGTGCACGTTCCCGGCGCTCAGGCTGTAAAACTGACGAGTTGCCCCAATCACCGCCTGCGGCTTAAGGGCCGTGGCGGCGCTATCAAGGTAAATGCCGGCATCGGCCAGCGCCGGAAACTGTGCGCGAAACTGCGCAGGGCTGAAAGCGTTCATGGAATTCCTCATATCGATTCTACGATCGTCGCGCAAATTCATCGACAGGGCAAGGAAGTTGATATCTATCAGATTTGTCTGCTTATCCTGGCGAGTCTGAAAAAGCAGGTTATGCTAAATAGTGTTAGGCGGATGTTTTAGCCTGTTATAAATCGAGGTTTGAATAGCATTAATTGCTAAAGGAGAATAATCATGAAAAAGACAGCTGCAATCATTTCTGCCTGTGCGTTGACCTTTGCCCTGAGCGCCTGTTCTGGTAATAACTACGTAATGCATACCAACGATGGTCGATCTATCGTCTCTGAAGGGAAACCGACAACCGATAATGATACCGGGATGATTTCATACAAAGATGCTAACGGGAACAAACAGCAGATCAATCGCACTGACGTGAAAGAGATGAAAGAAATCGAGCATTAACAGGTAGACAAGCGAAAAAAAAGCACCGCAAGTTGGCGGTGCTACATTAATCACTATGGACAGACAGGGTAAATGTACAGGAAGTGAAAAATTGGTAGCGTTGCTACCGTGGTCTGAATCGCAGACCAATTGCAAACACAACAACACAACATCACAACCGTAAGCCAAAAGCCCTTCAGAACACGCATTCCAAAAAAAGCTTTTCGTTCCGGCTCAGGAAGTGCCGCCACTATAGGTATTTGCTGGTAGTTCCTCAACGGACAAATTATAATGGCTCAGATAAAAAAAACTAATAGGTTAAACGTTGTTTCCTATATGTTAAATCTCGTTAACATCTAAGCCAGATAACCATGTCCAAGCGATTGCCACCCCTAAATGCATTACGTGTTTTTGATGCAGCAGCACGCCACCTCAGCTTCACCCGCGCAGCCGATGAGCTTTTTGTGACACAGGCCGCAGTAAGTCATCAAATCAAGTCTCTGGAGGATTTTCTGGGGCTTAAGCTGTTTCGTCGACGCAACCGTTCGCTGCTGCTGACTGAAGAGGGGCAGAGCTATTTTCAAGATATTAAAGAGATTTTTTCCCAGCTGACGGAAGCCACTCGCAAACTTCAGGCCCGGAGTGCAAAAGGTGCCCTGACTGTCAGTTTATTGCCCAGTTTTGCCATTCAGTGGCTGGTGCCGAGACTCTCAAGCTTTAACTCAACTTATCCGGGAATCGATGTCCGAATCCAGGCGGTGGACCGTCAGGAAGACAAGCTGGCGGATGATGTGGACGTGGCGATTTTTTATGGTCGTGGTAACTGGCCAGGCTTGCGTGTTGAGAAATTATACGCAGAATATCTGTTGCCGGTCTGTTCACCGCTGCTGCTGACGGGGGATAAAGCGCTCAAAACGCCCGCCGATCTGGCGCAACATACGCTTTTACACGATGCCTCGCGTCGCGACTGGCAAACTTATACCCGCCAGCTAGGTCTTAATCATATAAACGTGCAGCAGGGGCCGATTTTTAGCCACAGCGCGATGGTGCTACAGGCCGCCATTCACGGGCAGGGCGTGGCGTTGGCAAACAACGTGATGGCGCAGTCCGAAATTGAGGCAGGCCGTCTGGTTTGCCCATTTAACGATGTACTGGTCAGCAAGAATGCATTTTATCTGGTTTGTCATGACAGTCAGGCAGAACTGGGTAAAATAGCCGCTTTCCGGCAGTGGATACTGGCAAAAGCGGCAAGCGAGCAAGAAAAATTCCGCTTCAGGTATGAACAATAACGTTTGTGTGCCGGGCACGCATCAATTCAGGACTTAAACATGACCAGCCGATTCATGCTGATTTTCGCCGCGGTGAGTGGCTTTATTTTTGTAGCTCTGGGCGCGTTTGGCGCGCATGTCTTAAGCAAGTCTTTGGGCGTTGTGGAGATGGGCTGGATCCAGACCGGCCTTGAATATCAGGCGTTCCACACGCTGGCTATTTTTGGGCTGGCGGTAGCGATGCAGCGCCGCATCAGTATCTGGTTTTACTGGAGCAGCGTCTTTCTGGCGCTGGGTACCGTACTGTTCAGCGGCAGCCTCTACTGTCTGGCGCTGTCGCATTTACGCCTGTGGGCGTTTGTTACACCCGTCGGCGGCGTCAGCTTCCTGGCGGGTTGGGTTTTAATGTTTATCGGAGCTATCCGTCTGAAACGCAAGGGCGTTGTTCATGAATAAGGTTGTTTTATATTGTCGCCCGGGGTTTGAGAAAGAGTGCGCCGCGGAAATCACCGATAAAGCGGCGAAGCGTGAGGTCTTCGGATTTGCTCGCGTCAAAGAGAACGCGGGCTATGTGGTATTTGAATGCTATCAGCCTGATGATGCCGACAAGCTGGCGCGCGAGTTGCCGTTCAGCTCATTGATTTTCGCTCGCCAGATGTTTGTCGCGGGCGAACTGCTGAAAGATCTCCCGCCGGAAGATCGCATCACGCCGATTGTGGGCATGCTGCAAGGCGTGGTGGAGAAGGGCGGCGATTTGCGCGTGGAAGTGGCCGACACCAACGAAAGCAAAGAGCTGATGAAGTTCTGCCGTAAGTTCACCGTGCCGCTGCGCGCGGCGCTACGTGATGCGGGTGTACTGACAAACTACGAAACGCCAAAGCGCCCGGTCGTGCATATCTTCTTTATTGCGCCAGGATGCTGCTACGCAGGCTACTCGTATACCACCAATAACTCGCCGTTCTTTATGGGGATCCCGCGTCTGCGCTTCCCGGCAGATGCGCCGAGCCGTTCAACCCTCAAGCTGGAAGAGGCGTTCCACGTCTTTATCCCGGCGGACGAGTGGGACGAACGTCTGGCAAACGGCATGTATGCCGTCGACCTTGGCGCGTGCCCGGGCGGCTGGACCTATCAGCTGGTGAAACGCAACATGTGGGTTTCGTCCGTGGATAACGGCCCGATGGCGCAAAGCCTGATGGACACCGGGCAGGTCACCTGGCTGCGTGAGGATGGCTTCCGCTATCGCCCGAACCGCAACAACATCTCCTGGATGGTGTGCGACATGGTAGAGAAACCGGCGAAAGTCGCGGCGCTGATGGCCTCCTGGCTGGTGAACGGCTGGTGCCGTGAGACGATTTTCAACCTCAAGCTGCCGATGAAAAAGCGCTACGAAGAGGTGTCGCAGAACCTGGCCTATATTCAGCAGCAGCTGGACGAACACGGGATTAACGCGGAAATCCAGGCGCGTCAGCTGTATCACGACCGTGAAGAAGTGACGGTGCATATCCGTCGCTGGTGGGCGGCTGTGGGTGGACGTCGCGACGAGCGATAGTCCCCTCACCTTAACCCCCAATGGGAGAGGGGACTGCTCCGTGCGGTCTTTTCCCCCTCGCCCCTTTGGGGTGAGGGGGATCTTAACGCTCTAACCTTAACTGCTGCAAATTCCCGTCCAGCTGTAAATCCGTCTGTAGCGTCGCCACCTCGCGGCAGATAAACGCCATCTCTTTATGCGCCTCCAGCTTCTTGCGCCATTTTTCCGGCACTTCATCAAGCCTGGCGTAAATGCCTTCCAGATCCTGAAACTCCGTCAGCAACTGAGCGGCACTTTTGGGGCCAATACCGGCGACTCCCGGTACTTTAGAGCTGCTGATCCCTGCCAGCCCCCAGTAATCGGGCAGTTGCTCAGGCGATACGCCAAACTCGCTGGCAATAAATGGCGCGTCCAGCCAGCGTTTTTGAAAGTAGTCGCGGATGCGGATCGTTGGAGAGAGCAGCTGGCAGTAGCCTTTGTCGGTTGAAACGATAGTCGCCTGATGCCCGGCGCCCGCGACTTTCACCGCCAGCGTTGCGGCTAAATCGTCAGCTTCATTACCGTGCGCGCCCCAGCACGGAACGCCGCGCTGCTCAAAGGCCGCGCGGATAACGGGCATTTCGGCGTGCAGATCGTCCGGCATTGGCGCACGTCCGGCTTTGTAGTCGGGCAGGCGCTGGTGCCGCCAGCCGGTATTGCGTGCTTCATCGTCGAATACGGCAACAGCGTGGGTGGGTTCGCTATGGCGAATGAGCTGTTCCAGCGCGTGTAAACAGGTGTCCTTGCAGGGGGTGCCCTGTACCGCATGAATACGGCGAATCAGGTTAAGTGCATCGACGATAAGCAAATGAACGGCCACAGATAATCTCCCTTCTGTTTAATGGGGGAAGGGTAACACTGAGCCCAGCATGAAACTATCAATGGTGGGGAAAACAGGAAGAAGCCTCGCAAAACGAGGCTTCCTGAAAGGCTCAATCGCAGGTGACGATCTTCATCGCCAGACCACCGCGGGAGGTTTCGCGGTATTTGGCGTTCATGTCTTTACCTGTTTCGTACATGGTTTCGATAACCTTGTCGAGGCAGACGCGCGGTTCACTGGTACGACGCAGCGCCATACGTGCCGCGTTCACCGCTTTCACAGAGGCGATGGCGTTACGCTCGATGCAGGGCACCTGGACCTGTCCGCCGACCGGATCGCAGGTCAGCCCCAGGTTATGTTCCATGCCGATTTCCGCCGCAATACAGACCTGAGCAGGGCTTGCGCCCAGCAGTTCGGCGAGACCCGCCGCCGCCATTGAACAGGCTACGCCCACTTCACCCTGGCAGCCCACTTCCGCGCCGGAAATCGAGGCGTTCATCTTGTACAGTGAGCCAATCGCACTGGCGACCAGCAGATAGCGTGCCAGTGAGTTTGCGTTCACTTCACGGATAAACTTGTCGTAATACGCCAGGACCGCCGGAACAATCCCGCACGCCCCGTTGGTTGGCGCGGTGACGACACGGCCACCCGCGGCGTTCTCTTCGTTCACCGCCAGCGCGAACATGTTGATCCAGTCCACTACCGCCATCGGGTCGGTGGTCGTTTTATCGGTACTCACCAACATACGGCGCAGCGCCGCTGCACGACGCGGTACGCGCAGTTTACCCGGCAGCACCCCTTCGGTGGTGATCCCGCGCTCAATGCCGCTGCGCATCACTTCCCAGACGTTAGCAAAGTGCTGTTCCAGCTCCTCTTTGCTGTGCAGGGCCAGCTCGTTTTTCATCATCAGGCCGGAGAGAGAAAGGCCTGTCTCGTGGCAGTGTCGCTGTAAGTCGGCCGCGTTTTTGTACGGGTACGGCACATCAACGGTGGAATTGCTGCTTTGACCAAAATGGTCCTCGTCGACGATAAACCCGCCGCCGATGGAGTAATACGTCTGGCTGTAAACCGCTTTATCGCCAGCCAGCGCGGTAATGCGCATGCCATTCTCGTGCAGCGACAGGTTATCCGCATGGAAATTCATGCAGTGGTCAACCGGGAATTCAACCTCATGCTCGCCGTTCGCCAGCAGCAAACGACCGTGGGTGTTTACGTCCTGGATAAAGGCAGGAATTGCATCAATATCAACGGTATCTGGCAGATTCCCCGCCAGCCCCATGATAATGGCAATATCGGTATGGTGGCCTTTACCGGTCAGGGAAAGGGAACCGTATACATCGACAACCACGCGGGTGATGTCGTGCAAAATGCCGCGTGCAATCAAGTCATCCGTGAATTGTTTACCGGCTTTCATTGGTCCGACGGTGTGAGAGCTGGAAGGACCAATACCGATTTTGAAGATATCGAATACGCTAATCATGATGCGTCCATTGCTTCAGTCAGAGGGGAGAAGTGCGCCGTCCGCAGACGGCGCAGGAGGTATTAGCTGAACAGCGAGTAGAAAATAGCGGAGATGGCAATCAGACCCATCACAACAACAAACACGTTGCTGACATGGCCACTGTATTTACGCATCGCAGGCACTTTCTGAATCGCGTACATCGGCATCAGGAACAGGATCATCGCGATAATCGGGCCGCCCAGGGTTTCAATCATACCCAGAATGCTTGGGTTCAGAGTCGCTACCGCCCAGGTGGTCACCAGCATGAACAGCGCAGTGATTTTGTTCAGACGATTGATTTCAATGCTCTTGCCTTTACCGCGCAGAGATTTAATCACCATACCGTTGAAGCCTTCACGCGCGCCCAGGTAGTGGCCCAGGAAGGATTTGGTGATAGCGATAATCGCGATGATCGGTGCCATCCACGCAATCAGCGGTGCGTTAAAGTGGTTGGCCAGGTAAGACAGAATCGAGATGTTTTGCTCTTTCGCCGCCGCCAGATCCGCCGGGGAGAGGCTCAGCACGCAGCTGAACACGAAGAACATTACGGTCAGGACCATCATGATGTGCGCGCGAGCCAGGATGCTGGAGCACTTCTTCTCTGCGCCATTGCCGTACTCTTCACGCTTCGCCACCGCGAAGGAAGAGATGATTGGCGAGTGGTTGAAGGAGAACACCATTACCGGGATCGCCAGCCACAGGGTCAGCAGCAGGCCGTTGCCGGTCGCGGATGCGCTGCTCAGAGACAGGGTTTCCAGCGCTGCGCCGTTCCACTGTGGGATCAGGTACAGAGCCAGCACCATCAGAGCCGCCACAAACGGGAACACCAGCACGCTCATCGCTTTCACAATCATCTGCTCGCCGAAGCGCACGATGGTCATCATACCGACGATCAGGATCAGAGACAGAATCGCACGCGGCGGCGGGGTCATCTGAAGCTGGTGCATCATGAAGCTTTCAACGGTGTTAGTGATAGCGACGCTATAAACCAGCAGAATCGGGTAAATCGCGAAGAAGTAGAGCAGGGTAATCAGCTTACCTGCGCCGACGCCGAAGTGTTCTTCAACGACTTCAGTGATGTCTTCGCCCGGATTTTTACCGGACAGCACGAAGCGGGTCAGACCGCGGTGTGCAAAGAAGGTCATCGGGAAGGCGATGATGGCCATGATGATCAGCGGGATCAGACCGCCGACACCTGCGTTGATAGGAAGGAACAGTACACCAGCGCCGATTGCTGTGCCGTACAGGCCAAGCATCCACATGGTATCCGTTTTGCGCCAACCGCTTCGGGATTCAATCGAAGCAACGGTGCTGGTTTGAGTGGTTTCCATCTGTATCTCCTGGAGGAAGCAAATTGTCAGGTTTTTAGTCAAATCCGATGAAAAAGTGCCTGACGGTAATATGAAATTCGTTCAGTGACGGTTTTTTAATAATTTTTGCCCGTAACTATTGGCGGGCGGAAAGATACATTCTAGTTATGAATCTATCAGTGATCGCGATCCCAAATGCAATAATCCACTTATGATGTGGGTATCTTTAGACCATTTATCTGTTAAAAAAACATCAAAGAGAATTTACGGGCGCGAAGGCTACCATTAACGACATGTTTTAGAAAAGGTGGCCCCGCGAGATAGGTGTCTTTCGCTGTAAAGAAATGGGATTTTAGGATTTTCTGGCGGGTAATTTCGATTAAGGCTGATTATTTATGGTTTCAAAAACGAGGTAATCGTTTGCGCTGGCGTCAGATTTGTTAATACCATTGAAGAACGCTATGAATTGCATCACGAATAAAAAAGCCGGATAACGATCCGGCCTGGGAGGAGGGAAAGGACCCGTTACTTGATGATTTCGTAACACGGAATATAGGCAGAGCCAGGAAGCTTCATGCGGTGCTGGGCGACAAAGCCCTGCAACATGTCATCCATGCGGCGCATCATCTCCGGGTCACCGTGGATCTTATACGGCCCGAACTCCTCAATTGCACGGATCCCTACCTCTTTCACGTTCCCCGCCACGATGCCAGAGAAGGCGCGACGCAGGTCGGCTGCCAGCACTTCTACCGGCTGATCCGGATAGAGTTTGAGGTTCGCCATGTTCTCATGCGACGGTTCGAAGGGGATCTGGAGGTCCGGTGCGATACGGATGGACCAGTTAAAGCTGTAGGCATCCCCGGTATCACGACGGTTCTCTTTCACCAGCGGCATCGCTTTTTTCATCTGACGGGCCACTTCTGCGGCATCGTCAATGATAATGCGGTAGTGACGGCGCGCGTCTTCGCCCAGCGTATGCACGATAAACTCGTCCAGCACGCGGAAGTAGTCGGCGCTCTCTTTCGGGCCGGTCAGGATCAACGGCAGAACCTGATCTTTGTTGGCCGGGTTCATCAGGATCCCCAGCAGATAAAGCAGCTCTTCCGCCGTCCCCACGCCGCCCGGGAAGATGATGATGCCGTGCGCGATACGGACAAACGCCTCAAGACGTTTTTCGATATCCGGCATAATAATCAGTTCGTTAACCAGCGGGTTAGGCGGCTCAGCGGCGATGATCGACGGCTCGGTCATGCCAATAAAACGGCCTTCTTTATAGCGTTGCTGCGCGTGTCCTACTGCCGCGCCTTTCATTGGCGCTTCCATCGCGCCAGGACCGCAACCGGTACAGATATTCAGTTCGCGCAGGCCAAGCTGCGTCCCCACGCGGCGGGCATACAGGTATTCGGTTTCGTTAATGGAGTGACCACCCCAGCAGACGACCATGTTCGGCGCTTCGCCCACGTGCAGGGCGCGGGCGTTACGCAGAATGGAGAAGACCAGGTTGGTGATATGAACGGAACTTTCCAGGTCAAGATGTTGAAAACGACCGGCGTTGCTGATCTGCCCGTTAACGAACAGGATGTCGCGCAGCACGGCAAACAGGTTGGCCTGAAGTGAGCGGATAATACGCCCGTCGACAAACGCCTCTTCCGGCGGGTTGATCACTTCCAGCTTCACCCCGCGCTCGCGGCGCAGCACGTTGATATCAAAACTTTCGAAGCGGGACAGCAGCTCTTTACTGTTGTCGGTCAGGCTTCCGGAGTTCAGTACGGCAAGTGAACAGTTACGAAACAGTTGATAAAGGTCACTACTGGCAGTGCGTTTAAGCATGTCCACTTCCAGCTGCGACAACATATCCATAGAGCCAAGCGGGCTAATATGTGTAATCAAGTGAGCTCCTTACGGGACGATTATCGTCTTTCCCTGTTGATTACAATAGCCCTGGCTTATGACGTTTCACAACACTTCGGGCGGAATACCGCCCGCATATTGTGAAAATATTTATCTTACTGGCGCACCAGCCGTCCGGTGGCAGGCACAAAATCGGTATTGGTGCGCCACGGGTTAATGTCCAGGCCGCCGCGACGGGTATAGCGGGCGTAAACGCTCAGCTTTTCGGGCTGGCAGAAACGCTGGATGTCATTGAAGATGCGTTCCACGCACTGCTCGTGGAATTCGTTGTGATGACGGAAAGACACCAGGTAACGCAGCAGCTTTTCACGGTCAATTTTTGGGCCGCGATACTGAATTTGCACCGAGCCCCAGTCCGGCTGATGAGTGATAAGGCAGTTGGATTTCAGCAGATGGCTGACCAGCGTCTCGTCGACCACTTTTCCGCCCGCCGCGTTTTCCAGGCAGTCAGTGCTAAATTCATAGCTCTCCACTTCGATGTCCTGATCGTCGATGCAGGTGCCGTGGAAATGGGCGATGGGCTGTCCTTCCAGCTCATGCAGACGGTATAACGAGACGGTCACGTTCCCCTGCGCGCACGCGCTTAAATCACGCTCAAGCGTCTGTTGTACCTCGTCCCAGCTGTTAAATTTGGTCTGGTTAAAGCTGTTGAGATAGAGCTTAAAGCTCTTGGATTCGACCAGATTTACGCTGGCGTAATCCAGCTCGACGTGGCCCACGGCCACCTGCGGCAGACCGCGCGCATTCAGCCAGGAGAGTTCGTACAGCGTCCAGATGTCGCCGCCGACAAACGGCAGCGCGTCAGCGTGCAGGCCGAGCGGATCGCGGTTCAGACTGCGCGGCACGCCCTGCAACAGGCTTGCATCGTAGGTGTCGCGGTAATCGGTCGATTTACCCAGCGTTAAGCCCGTTAACGCCTGATGATTTTCGTAAGACATGTTTCATAGCCACTTTACAGGTACACTTATGGGCTGAGTTTATCCTGTCTTACAAGAAGAGAGAAATCGGTGGATATCGAAACTGCAAATGCCCTGACGTCCTTCACGACCCGCTACTGCGATGCCTGGCATGAAAAGCGGGGGACGTGGCCACAAAGTACTGATTTATATGGCGTGCCGTCACCGTGCATTATCGCTTCGCAGGATGATTACGTAATCTGGCAACCGAAACCGTTCACGGGCGAGCAGAATGTAAATGCGGTTGAACGCGCAATGGACATTGTGGTACAACCTGCGCTTCATGCATTTTATACCACGCAGTTTGCCGGGGATATGACGGCATGTTTTGCACGACAGCCGCTGACGCTGCTGCAAACCTGGAGCGAAGACGATCTTCAACGCGTTCAGGAAAACCTCATTGGTCACCTGGTCACGCAAAAACGCCTTAAGCTCTCTCCGACTCTCTTTATTGCGACGCTCGACAGTGAACTGGACGTCATTTCTGTCTGCAACCTGTCTGGTGAGGTCATTAAAGAGACGCTCGGCACCCGCAATCGCGACGTTCTCGCACCTTCACTTGCGGATTTCCTTACCCAACTTGAGCCGCTTCTGTAATCCATTATGCTACAGAGCGTGTGAGAGATCTCTTACACGCTCTGTGAGACATCACTGAAACAATTAGCATTGTCTTAGGAATTTCAGATTAATATTAACTTCTCTTTCAATGGGTTAGTGTTTTTCTGAAAGAAGATCTCCCGTTTCGCCTGGCTTACATTGCTCACAAGGTGGGTTGTAAGACGAGGCAGAATAGCGGATTCTATCTGTGTCGACAGGATGCCGACACGAGAAACGAACATCAGGATGATGACGTTTCTTACCAGGAACACGTCAGGACGACGCCGCAGGAAGGCTTCAGGATGAGGCAAAGAGGATCACGCAGGATGCGTAAGGGACACCTCCAGGAAGGAGAACGAGAGCCGGTCAGGATGGTCGGTGGGTCAGGATGGCCAGGACGTTTCAGGATGAAACCTACACATCAGGATGATGTGAGCAGGATGCAAAAGGTAAAGGGATGACCGGGCCTTCGGGCATCAGGAAAAGTTGTCACGGATGAGCAGGGAGCACGTATTGTAGCTGGAATGCTGCGAAACGAACCGGGAGCACTGTTTTTACAGTGCTCCCTTTTTTTATTTCTGTCTTCCGCAATGCTATGCTTCGCGCCATTCCGTTTTTCAGTTGAGGTATATATGTCGCATCACGATAGCGTTCGTGCGCAGTTGCACGCCATCGAAGCCCTTATGCGCCAGCATCAGCTGTGGCAGGATAACGCGCCGCAGCCAGAAGCGTTCGCCAGCACCCAACCGTTTTGTCTGGATACGCTGGCCCCGTTCGAGTGGCTCCAGTGGGTCTTAATTCCGCGTATGCACGCGCTGCTGGAAGGTGGCCACGCGTTGCCCGCGTCTTTTGCCGTCTCTCCCTATTACGAAATGGCGCTGGAAGCGACCCATCCGGCGCGCGCGATGATGCTGGTGGAGCTGGAAAAGCTGGATGCGCTTTTCGCCGGTGACGATGCATGACGCTTGAGATCCTTTATCAGGATGAGTGGTTAGTGGCGGTGAATAAACCGTCCGGCTGGCTGGTGCACCGAAGCTGGCTCGATCGCGATGAGAAAGTGGTGGTCATGCAGACCGTGCGCGATCAAATCGGTCAGCACGTCTTTACCGCCCACCGTCTGGATCGGCCCACCTCCGGCGTTCTGCTGATGGGGCTTTCCAGTGAGGCCGGGCGCCTGCTGGCGCAGCAGTTTGAACAGCACCAGATCCAGAAACGCTATCACGCCATTGTGCGTGGATGGCTGACAGACGCCGCCACGCTTGATTATCCCCTGGTGGAGGAGCTGGATAAAATTGCCGATAAATTTGCCCGCGAAGATAAAGGCCCGCAGCCTGCGGTAACCGACTATCGCGGTATGGCGACCACAGAACTGCCGGTGGCGACCAGCAAATTCCCGACCACGCGATACAGTCTGGTTGAGCTTTTGCCCAAAACCGGACGCAAGCACCAGCTTCGCCGTCACCTTGCGCACCTGCGCCACCCGATTATCGGCGACAGTAAGCATGGCGATTTGCGCCAGAACCGCAGCGCGGCAGCGCATTTTGGCTGCAACCGGCTGATGCTGCACGCCAGCGAGCTGACCCTGACGCACCCGTTTACCGGCGAACCGCTGATGATCCGCGCGGGGCTGGATGAGGTCTGGATGCAGGCGCTGTCACAGTTTGGCTGGCTGGGACAACTCCCCGAAAATGAAAGGGTTGAGTTTGCCGCAGGCAACGTTCAGGATGAACAGCAAACGCAATAATGACGGGAGCAAAGCATGGCTGAAGTAGGCATTTTTGTCGGCACGATGTACGGCAACTCGCTGCTGGTGGCGGAGGAGGCGGAAGCAATCCTCGTAAATCAGGGCCATAAAGCAACGGTGTATGAAGACCCGGAGCTGGCAGACTGGGAAAAATATAAAGATAAATACATTCTGGTGGTGACCTCCACCACCGGGCAGGGCGATCTTCCGGACAGCATTGCCCCGCTTTTCCAGGGCATTAAAGACCAGCTTGGCTATCAGCCAGATGTTCACTACGGCATCATTGCCCTCGGTGATAGCTCTTACGCTAACTTCTGCGGCGGCGGTAAGCAGTTCGACGCGCTGTTGCAGGAGCAGAGCGCCCAGCGCGTCGGGGAGATGTTGCTGATTGATGCGGGCGAGCACCCGGAGCCAGAAAGCGAGTCGAACCCGTGGGTGGAGAACTGGGCCACACTTCTCAAATAACATTCTGCCCGGCGGCGCTTCGCTTGCGCGGGCCTACGGGTCTTTCAGGCCGGGTAAGGCGAAGCCGCCACCCGGCATCGAAACCGCACTAAATCCTCAATTCCGTGAAGTATCTTCCACCACTTTGGGCTTATGCCCCAAACCACGTTCCCCACACCCTTCAATGTTGTGTTCCTGCACGGTGAGAGAACCTGTCACTCCTTCATATACTTTTCCCGTCACTATAAAACGGCTTCTGGCCGTACCAAAACCAAACACAAATCTCTCATTCTGATTACCCTACAGGTGCTGTACAGAATGAACCAGGCGAAAGCTATGTTTCAGGAGTGCCACAATGAGTACATTAAGCCACGCGGCGAGCAGCGCTGAGAAGCGCACCAACGCTCGCTACTGGATAGTGGTGATGCTGTTTATCGTCACCTCTTTCAACTACGGCGACCGCGCCACGTTGTCCATTGCCGGCTCTGAGATGGCAAAGGACATCGGACTTGACCCGGTGGGTATGGGTTATGTTTTCTCCGCATTTTCATGGGCCTACGTAATCGGCCAAATCCCTGGCGGCTGGCTGCTGGACCGCTTTGGTTCAAAACGGGTCTATTTCTGGTCCATTTTTATCTGGTCGATGTTTACCCTCTTACAGGGCTTCGTGGATATCTTCAGCGGCTTCGGCATCATCATTGCTCTCTTTACCCTCCGCTTCCTGGTGGGCTTAGCGGAAGCGCCATCCTTCCCTGGCAACAGCCGCATTGTGGCCGCCTGGTTCCCGGCGCAGGAGAGGGGAACGGCGGTCGCGATCTTTAACTCGGCGCAGTACTTTGCGACGGTGATTTTCGCACCCATCATGGGCTGGCTGACGCACGAAGTGGGCTGGTCACACGTCTTCTTCTTCATGGGTGGGCTGGGGATCGTCATCAGCTTCATCTGGCTGAAAGTGATCCACGAACCAAACCAGCATCCGGGCGTGAACAAGAAAGAGCTGGACTACATTGCTGAAGGTGGGGCGCTGATCAACATGGATCAGAAAACCCAGAAAGTAAAAGTCCCGTTCAGCCAGAAATGGGCGCAGATCAAACAGCTCGTTGGCACACGGATGATGATCGGTATCTATCTCGGCCAGTACTGCATCAACGCCTTAACCTACTTCTTCATCACCTGGTTCCCGGTTTACCTGGTGCAGGCGCGTGGGATGTCGATTCTGAAGGCGGGGTTTGTCGCCTCCGTGCCGGCCATCTGCGGCTTCGTGGGCGGGGTGCTTGGCGGGGTCATCTCCGACTGGCTGATGCGTCGTACCGGTTCGCTGAATATCGCGCGTAAAACGCCAATCGTGCTCGGCATGCTGCTCTCCATGACCATGGTGTTCTGTAACTACGTCAACGCGGAGTGGATGATTATCGGTTTCATGGCGATGGCCTTCTTCGGTAAAGGCATTGGCGCGCTGGGCTGGGCAGTCATGGCGGATACCGCGCCGAAAGAGATCAGCGGTCTGAGCGGCGGTCTGTTCAACATGTTTGGCAACATTTCCGGCATTGTCACGCCAATCGCTATCGGTTACATCGTCGGCACCACCGGCTCCTTCAATGGTGCGCTGATTTATGTAGGCGTCCATGCGCTGGTGGCGGTACTCAGTTACCTGGTGCTGGTGGGTGACATCAAACGTATCGAACTGAAACCTGTTGTGGAGCGCGGATGATGACGACGCAATCAAGCCCGATCGTGACGGAGATGAAGGTCATCCCGGTTGCGGGGCAGGATAGCATGCTGCTCAACATTGGTGGCGCGCATAATGCCTGGTTTACCCGCAACATCGTGGTACTGACCGACAGCGCAGGGAATACAGGCGTCGGGGAAGCGCCTGGCGGAGAGGTGATTTACCAGACGCTGGTCGACGCCATCCCGCAGGTGGTTGGGCAGGAAGTGGCCCGCCTGAACAAAGTGGTTCAGCGAGTACATAAGGGCAACCAGTCGGCGGATTTTGATACCTTCGGAAAAGGCGCCTGGACCTTTGAACTGCGCGTTAACGCGGTGGCAGCGCTGGAGGCGGCTCTCCTCGATTTACTCGGCAAGGCGCTGAACGTGCCGGTCTGCGAACTGCTGGGGCCGGGCAAACAGCGTGATGCGGTAACGGTGCTGGGCTATCTGTTCTATGTTGGCGACCGGACTAAAACCGATCTGCCGTATCTGGAACGTTCACCGGGCAGCCATGAGTGGTATCACCTGCGTCATCAGGAGGCGCTCTCTGGCGAGGCGGTGGTGCGTCTGGCAGAGGCGGCGCAGGATCGCTACGGCTTTAAAGACTTCAAGCTGAAAGGCGGCGTTCTGCCAGGCGAGCAGGAGATTGACAGCGTGCGCGCGTTGAAAAAACGCTTCCCGGAGGCGCGCATCACCGTCGATCCGAACGGCGCATGGCTGCTGGATGAAGCTATCACGCTGTGCAAAGGGCTGGGCGATGTGCTGACCTACGCGGAAGATCCGTGCGGCGCAGAGCAGGGCTTCTCGGGCCGGGAGGTGATGGCGGAGTTCCGCCGCGCCACCGGGCTGCCGGTCGCAACCAACATGATCGCCACCAACTGGCGTGAAATGGGCCATGCGGTAATGCTGAATGCGGTGGACATTCCGCTGGCGGACCCGCACTTCTGGACCCTTTCCGGCGCGGTGCGCGTGGCGCAGCTGTGCGATGAGTTTGGCCTGACCTGGGGCTGCCACTCCAATAACCATTTTGACATTTCGCTGGCGATGTTTACCCACGTTGGCGCAGCGGCGCCGGGCAACCCGACCGCCATCGATACGCACTGGATCTGGCAGGAAGGCGAAGCGCGCCTGACCAAAAATCCACTTGAAATCAAAAACGGCAAAATTGCCGTACCGGATGCGCCGGGGCTGGGCGTGGAGCTTGACTGGGATCAGATCCACAAGGCGCATGAAGCGTATAAAAAACTGCCGGGCGGCGCGCGCAACGACGCAGGCCCGATGCAGTACCTTATCCCCGGCTGGACATTTGACCGTAAGCGCCCTGTATTTGGACGTCACTGATAAAAGGATCGAACGATGAGCACATTTTCTACCCCTGTAGTCACCTCCATGCAGATCATTCCTGTCGCGGGGCATGACAGCATGCTGATGAACCTGAGCGGCGCCCATGCGCCGTTCTTCACCCGTAATATCGTGGTGATCAAGGACAACTCAGGGCATACCGGTGTCGGTGAAATCCCGGGTGGGGAGAAGATCCGTAAAACGCTGGAGGACGCCATTCCGCTGGTGGTGGGTAAAACGCTGGGCGAGTACAAAAATGTGCTGACAAGCGTGCGTACTACCTTTGCCGATCGTGATGCGGGCGGTCGTGGCCTGCAAACGTTTGATCTGCGCACCACTATCCACGTGGTCACGGGCATTGAAGCCGCGATGCTGGATCTGTTAGGCCAGCATCTGGGCGTCAATGTCGCCTCCCTGCTGGGAGACGGTCAACAGCGCAGCGAAGTGGAAATGCTCGGCTACCTGTTCTTTATCGGCAACCGCAAACTCACCCCGCTGCCGTACCAGAGCCAGCCGGACGAAAAATGCGACTGGTATCGTGTGCGTCACGATGAAGCGATGACCCCGGACGCGGTGGTGCGCCTGGCGGAAGCCGCGTATGAAAAATATGGCTTTAATGACTTCAAGCTGAAAGGCGGTGTGCTGGCGGGTGAAGAAGAGGCAGAGGCGATCGCCGCGCTGGCGAAGCGCTTCCCGCAGGCGCGCGTCACGCTGGATCCGAACGGTGCCTGGTCGCTTGATGAGGCGATCAAAATCGGTAAGCAGCTTAAAGGCGTGCTGGCCTACGCGGAAGATCCGTGCGGTGCAGAGCAGGGCTTCTCCGGCCGGGAAGTGATGGCGGAGTTCCGTCGCGCCACCGGTCTGCCGACCGCCACGAACATGATCGCGACCGACTGGCGTCAGATGGGGCATACGCTCTCGCTGCAATCGGTGGATATCCCGCTGGCAGACCCGCACTTCTGGACGATGCAAGGCTCGGTTCGCGTGGCGCAGATGTGTCATGAGTTTGGCCTGACCTGGGGCTCGCACTCCAATAACCACTTCGATATCTCGCTGGCGATGTTCACCCATGTGGCGGCTGCTGCGCCGGGCAACATTACCGCCATCGACACCCACTGGATCTGGCAGGAGGGCAACCAGCGCCTGACCAAACAGCCGTTTGAAATCAAAGGCGGCATGGTGCAGGTGCCTGCCACGCCGGGTCTGGGTGTTGAGCTGGATATGGATCAGGTCATGAAAGCGCACGAGCTGTATCAGAAACACGGTCTGGGTGCGCGTGATGACGCCCTGGCGATGCAATACCTGATCCCAGAGTGGACATTCGACAATAAACGTCCGTGCATGGTACGATAAGCGCATTGGGACCGCTCCCACGAGTGGTCCCTTACGTGGTGTATGCTTAACGTAACTAACATGCGTAAGGATGGCTTATGAAAATTGTTATCGCTCCGGACTCGTATAAGGAAAGCTTGAGCGCGCTGGAGGTAGCGACAGCGATAGAGGTCGGTTTTCGCGACATTTTCCCGTCAGCGGACTATGTTAAATTACCGGTTGCCGATGGTGGCGAAGGGACGGTGGAAGCAATGGTAGCCGCCACGCATGGGCGTCTTGTCCATGTTCCCGTTACCGGGCCTTTGGGTGAACGCGTGGAAGGGTTTTTCGGGTTATCCGGAGACGGGAAAAGCGCCTTTATCGAGATGGCGGCAGCGAGCGGTCTGGAGCTTGTTGCTCCCGCAAAGCGTAATCCGTTAATCACCACCTCGTGGGGGACCGGAGAACTCATCCGTCATGCGCTGGATGCAGGCGTTAAGCATATCATTATTGGTATTGGAGGCAGCGCGACCAATGACGGTGGCGCAGGCATGGTGCAGGCGCTGGGCGTAAAACTGCTTGATGCGAAAGCGCAGCCCGTTGGGCCGGGCGGCGGCGAACTAGCAGGTCTTGCGCATATCGATCTTAGCGGGCTGGATAAGCGACTGGCAGACTGTCGAATTGAAGTGGCCTGCGATGTGACCAATCCCCTGATCGGTGAGACTGGCGCTTCTGCGGTATTCGGTCCGCAGAAAGGGGCGACGCCGGAGATGGTCAGAACGCTGGACGACGCGCTTGCGCATTATGCAAAAATTATCGCCCGGGATCTGGATATTAACGTCTTAAACCTGGCGGGCGGCGGTGCGGCTGGCGGCATGGGGGCGGCGCTGTATGCATTTTGCGGCGCACAGCTCCGTCAGGGAATTGAAATTGTCACCGATGCCCTGCATCTCGATGAACAGGTCGCAGACGCCGATCTGGTGATCACGGGCGAAGGGCGTATTGACAGCCAGACGATCCACGGCAAGGTGCCCGTTGGCGTAGCGAGAGTCGCGAAACGCTATAACAAACCGGTTATCGGCATTGCCGGCAGCCTGACGGCGGATGTTGGCGTGGTGCATGAGCACGGACTGGATGCCGTATTCAGTGTGATTTACACCATCTGCTCGCTGGAAGATGCGCTGGAAAATGCGCAACAGAATGTGCAGATGGCTGCAAGGAATATTGCGGCGGTGATAAAGATGGGGCAGGGGATGTCCCGTTAACGTTCGTGCTCCTGTAGGCCCGGTAAGCGAAGCGCCACCGGGCTTTGTCTTAGCTCCCCAGCACCTTCATTGCTTCCCGCGTCACGTTGTCCATCTCGTCCAGTAGCTCCAGGAACTCCGGTTCGAGATCGGATTCTGGCGTACCCGCACGGAGCTGCTGTTCAAGCAGCTGGCAGAGGTTTTTCAGCCGCGGTACGCCGCTGTAGCCGCAGCTGCCGTGCAGTTTATGAATGGCTTCCAGCAGTCCTTCAGGGTTTTCACCCACCAGCTGTTCTTCAACCTTGTTACGAATCTCAGGCAGGAAGTCCACCAGCATTTGCAGCATATCGCGGGCCAGATCGGGTTTGCCCGCCGCCTGCCGCAGCGCCAGTTGCCAGTCAAACGTGGCATTCTGGTTTACGCTAATTTCCGGCGCTTCAGCTGTAATGGTGTATGTCCCGCCAATGTGACCCGGCTTGTAGCGCAGCAGCAGGCTGTGCAGCTTCTCTTCGTCGATCGGTTTCGCCAGATAATCGTTCATGCCCGCACCCAGCAGTTTCTCTTTTTGTCCCGCCATCGCGTGCGCCGTCACGGCAATCACCGGCGTCTGCTGCTGGTGCGGAAGCTGACGAATCAATTCACAGGCGCGGATGCCATCCATCCCCGGCATCTGAATATCCATCAGGATCAGGTCGAACTGCATCTGTTTGGCTTGCTCGACGGCTTCGGCACCGCTGGTACACAGCTCCACGTGTTGAACCTGATCCTCAAGCAGCACGCCAATCAGCTTCAGGTTCGCCGGGTTATCGTCCACGGCCATCACCGTCATCGGCAGCTTATGTTCGTCGTTCTCCAGCGGCAGGGACTGATGCGTCAGACGGCAATATTCGGTCAACGCAGGTAACAGCCGTGTGGCGGTGAGCGGTTTCAGCAGACACGCCGCCGCCCCGTCGTTTTTCAGCTCTTCGGCGTTGATTTGGGCGTGGCACGGCAGCGCCAGCAGCAGGTAGTCCGTCATTGAGGCCGCTTTTGCCAGGCGTTCCTGCTGCATGGTCAGTTCTCCGGTAAACGTCACCGGAATACCCAACAACAGGATATCGTAATGGTCGTTCGCCAGCGCGGAGAAGGTCGGGCTGTAGACGACCTCCAGCGGCGTACTGCTTAATACATCCAGCGTACACTGTGCCGCAGCAGCGTTCGGTTCCACATAGGCCAGACGCATCCCTTTCAGGCAGCCGGTGACCGGACCGTCGGTCTGCACGTTCGGGTTAAGATCAAGATTGATATGGAACCAGAAGGTTGAGCCTCGGTTAGGCTGGCTGTGGAAGGAGATATCGCCGCCCATCTCTTTCACCAGCTTTTGGGTGATCACCAGCCCCAGGCCCGTTCCGCCGTGACGACGGGAAATGCTCGCATCGGCCTGGCGGAAAGCCTGGAACAGACGCGTCTGATCGCGCTCCGGAATACCAATGCCGGTATCCCGGATCTGCACTTCAATCTGGACTTTGTTATTACTTAGCGACCTTTTTTCGACCAGAATGTCAATGTTGCCGCTTTCGGTGAACTTAATGGCGTTACCCACCAGATTGGTAATGACCTGTTGCAGGCGTAGCGGGTCGCCAATGACGTTATCCGGCACATCATTTTTAATATTGAGCGTCAGTTCCAGACCCTTATCATGCGATGAGTGGGCAAGAAGCGTGACCACGTCATCCAGCGTGCTGCGCAGCGGGAAGGGGATACTCTCCAGAATCAGCTTGCCCGCTTCCAGCTTCGAGAAGTCCAGTACGTCGTTAATAATGGTCAACAGGTTGTTGGCCGATCGTTCAATGGTATGCAGGTGGTCACGCTGGGTCGGGTTCAGCTCGCTTTTAAGCGTCAGGCGGGTAAAGCCAATCACGCCGTTCAGCGGCGTTCGCAGCTCGTGAGACATGTTCGCCAGGAACTCAGACTTAATACGTGCCGCCTCCTGCGCACGTTTTTTCGCCAGATCCAGCTCCACGTTCTGGATCTCCATCTGTTCCAGCGTTTCGCGCAGGTCAGAGGTGGCCTGATCAACGTTGTGCTGCATCTCTTCGTGATAAGCCGCCAGCGACATCGCCATTGAGTTGATGCCGTTTTTCAGCATATCCAGCTCGCCGAGCATAAAGCCTTCCACACGGCTGTCGAGCTGACCCCGGCGGATCCGGTCAACGGTATTCACCATGTTGCGGATAGGCCCCGTGACGTCGCGCATCAGACGCCAGCCGAAGATCAGCGCGATGCCGATACAGAACAGCATCATCACGCCGGAGATGAAAATTTCTTTGTACTGCTGGAGCCGCACCGACTTGAGATCCAGCTCCAGTGCCACATATCCCAGCATATTATTGCTGGACTTCGCATCAGACTGGGCGGATTCATCGGGTGAATAGCTTTCGGAGATAATCGGCGTGCGCAGGATCATGATATCGCCGCGCCGCAGCACCGTCAGATGGCGCGGGAAGGGGGTACCTTCCGGAATTTTCAGCGACGTGGGATCCAGATGGAAATTGGAGGTAACGAACAGGCGGTTATGCTCATCGTAAACGGAAATGGCGCGCACGATCTCAGAATGACGGCGGTGCAGCACGCTGATTAACTGACCAATGGATTCACGGTTTTGCAGGTTCATGCCGTACTCGCTGGAGACGGCCAGCGGTTCGATTATGCTGGCCCCGGCATCTTCAAGCTGTCTCTGCAAATCGTTATAGCGATGCACCACAAAGAAAATGCTCAGCAGCAAACCGATGAGAACGGTAGGAGCGAGGATCAAAATCATCATGCGCGCGCGCAGGCTGTAGTTGGTCATGGAGTTCCGTTATGGGACAATCAGGCTAATTATGTTTATTTGAGAACAATCTCGGCGATGGCGCAATTCTACTCTGCAAAACGACGCGTGACGACGCGTCAGATCATAACTGTTGAAGCCACTGACCTCGATCCCTTTGGACAGGGGGTGGCGCGTCACAAGGGTAAGACACTGTTTATCACAGGTTTGCTGCCAGGAGAACGTGCAGATATTACGCTGACGGAAGACAAACGTCAGTATGCGCGCGGCCAGGTCAAGCGCCGTCTTAATGATAGCCCGGAGCGCGTGACGCCTCGCTGTCCCCATTTTGGCGTCTGTGGGGGCTGTCAGCAACAGCATGCCAGCACAGAATTACAGCAAAAAAGTAAAAGCAGCGCGCTGGCCCGCCTGGTCGGTCACGACGTTAATGACATTATTGCCGATCGGCCCTGGGGCTACCGTCGCCGCGCTCGCCTGAGCCTCAGCTACCAGCCAAAAACCGAGCGGCTGGAGATGGGTTTTCGCAAAGCTGGCGCCAGCGATATCGTCTCCATTACGCAGTGCCCTGTTTTGGTGCCCCATCTTGAGGCGTTACTCCCGGACGTGCACCACTGTCTTGCATCGCTGGATGGGGTGCGTTCGCTGGGCCATGTCGAACTGGTGCAGGCCAACAGTGGCCCGCTGATGGTGCTGCGCCACACCGCGCCGCTGTCAAAGGCAGATCGCGAAAAACTGGAACGCTTTTCGCATTCTCATGAGCTGGCGCTTTTCCTCGCGCCGCAAAGCGAGATACTTGAGCAGGTCACCGGAGAAGCGCCCTGGTATGCGTCAGACGGGCTACGCTTAACGTTCAGCCCGCGGGATTTTATCCAGGTTAACGACGGCGTGAACCAGCAAATGGTGGCGAACGCGCTGGCGTGGCTGGACGTACAGCCTGTCGATCGGGTGCTCGATCTGTTCTGCGGTATGGGGAACTTTACCCTGCCGCTGGCCCGTAAAGCAGCAAGCGTGGTCGGGGTGGAAGGCGTTGAGGCGCTGGTGGCGAAAGGCCAGGAGAACGCCCGGCAGAACGGCTTGCAAAATGTGACATTCTTTCATCAGAATCTTGAGGATGATGTTACGCAGCAACCGTGGGCTAAGCAGGGCTTTGATAAGATCCTGCTCGATCCGGCGCGCGCAGGTGCGCCGGGCGTGATGCAGCATATAATTAAACTCGCGCCTGAACGCGTGGTCTATGTTTCCTGTAACCCGGCGACGCTCGCCCGTGACAGCGAAGCATTATTGAGCGGGGGTTACCAGATTCGGCGTCTGGCAATGCTGGACATGTTCCCGCACACTGGACATCTGGAATCGATGGTGTTGTTCGAGCACATCTAATGAGTTTGGCTTGTCGACTTCGACAGGCCCTTGTCCCTAAAGGAGAGGACGATGGTTGCGGTAAGAAGTGCACATTTAAATAAAGCTGGTGAGTTTGACCCTCAAAAATGGATCGCAAGTCTGGGGATTTCCAGCCAGCAGTCGTGTGAACGCTTAACCGAAACCTGGGCCTATTGTTTACGCACAACGCAGGGGCATCCGGATGCGGAACTGCTGTTGTGGCGCGGCGTGGAGATGGTTGAAATTCTCTCCATGCTGAACATGGACATCGAAACGCTACAGGCCGCACTGTTGTTCCCGCTGGCGGACGCCGACGTGGTGACGGAAGACGTGCTGCGTGAAAGCGTCGGCCAGTCCGTTGTGGCGCTCATCCACGGCGTGCGTGACATGGCCGCCATCCGACAGCTCAAAGCCGCGCAAACGGATTCTGTCTCTTCCGAGCAGGTGGATAACGTCCGTCGTATGCTGCTGGCGATGGTGGATGATTTCCGCTGCGTGGTTATCAAGCTGGCCGAACGGGTTGCCCATCTGCGCGAAGTGAAGGATGCGCCGGAAGACGAGCGCGTCCTGGCCGCCAAAGAGTGTACGAATATCTATGCGCCGCTGGCGAACCGTCTCGGTATCGGGCAACTGAAGTGGGAGCTGGAAGATTACTGCTTCCGCTACCTGCATCCGGCGGAATACAAACGCATCGCAAAACTGCTGCACGAACGCCGCATTGACCGTGAGCACTATATCGAGGAATTCGTCAGCGGGCTGCGCCAGTCGATGAAAGAGGAGAATGTGCGCGCTGAGGTTTACGGGCGTCCGAAGCACATCTACAGCATCTGGCGCAAAATGCAGAAGAAACATCTCGCCTTTGACGAGCTGTTTGACGTGCGCGCCGTGCGTATCGTGGCGGAGCGTCTCCAGGACTGCTACGCCGCGCTGGGGATAGTACATACTCACTTCCGCCATCTGCCGGATGAGTTCGATGACTACGTCGCGAACCCGAAGCCGAATGGCTATCAGTCTATTCATACCGTGGTGCTCGGCCCTGGCGGCAAAACGGTGGAAATTCAGATCCGTACCAAACAGATGCACGAAGACGCCGAGCTGGGCGTGGCGGCGCACTGGAAATATAAAGAGGGGACCTCCGGCGGCGGTCGCTCGGGTCACGAGGATCGTATCGCCTGGCTGCGTAAGCTGATTGCGTGGCAGGAAGAGATGGCTGACTCTGGCGAAATGCTCGACGAAGTGCGCAGTCAGGTCTTTGACGATCGCGTCTACGTCTTTACCCCGAAAGGGGATGTGGTTGATCTGCCGGCAGGCTCCACGCCGCTCGATTTCGCTTACCACATCCACAGCGATGTGGGACACCGTTGCATCGGGGCGAAGATTGGCGGACGTATCGTACCGTTTACCTACCAGCTACAGATGGGCGACCAGATTGAAATCATCACCCAGAAGCAGCCAAACCCAAGCCGCGACTGGCTGAATCCGAACCTCGGTTACGTCACCACCAGCCGTGGGCGCTCAAAAATTCACGCCTGGTTCCGTAAGCAGGATCGTGACAAGAATATCCTTGCCGGTCGCCAGATCCTTGACGACGAGCTGGAGCATATCGGGATTAGCCTGAAAGAGGCGGAGAAATTCCTGCTGCCGCGCTACAACTTCAACGAGCTGGACGAACTGCTGGCGGCGATTGGCGGTGGCGATATCCGTCTGAATCAGATGGTGAATTTCCTGCAAGCGCAGTTTAATAAGCCAAGCGCGGCAGAGCAGGATGCGGCAGCGCTGAAGCAGCTACAGCAGAAAACCTACGCTCCGCAGCAGCGCAGCAAGGACAATGGCCGCGTGGTGGTCGAAGGGGTGGGTAACCTCATGCACCATATTGCCCGCTGCTGCCAGCCGATCCCGGGGGACGATATTGTCGGCTTTATTACCCAGGGGCGCGGGATCTCGATTCACCGCTCCGACTGTGATCAGCTTGCAGAGCTGCAATCGCATGCGCCGGAACGTATCGTGGAAGCCGTCTGGGGGGAGAGCTACTCGGCGGGTTACTCGCTGGTGGTGCGCGTCACTGCCAACGACCGCAGCGGCCTGCTGCGCGACATCACCACGATTCTCGCTAACGAGAAGGTCAACGTGCTGGGCGTTGCCAGCCGCAGCGATACCCGGGAGCAGCTTGCCACCATCGATATGACTATCGAAATCTATAACCTTCAGGTGCTGGGCCGCGTACTCGGCAAACTGAACCAGGTGCCGGATGTGATTGACGCGCGTCGTCTGCACGGCGGCTAAACATCCTCTTCTTTAGGCCGGGTAAGGCAATGCCGCCACCCGGCATTTTGACATCAGGACAGAACTATGACTCAAATCGAGCGCCTGCTCGGCATCATGAAACGCCTGCGCGACCCGGAAAACGGCTGCCCGTGGGACAAAGAGCAGACTTTCGCCACCATCGCGCCTTACACCCTTGAAGAGACCTACGAAGTGCTGGACGCGATTTCGCGCGAAGATTTCGACGACCTGCGCGGTGAATTGGGCGACCTGCTGTTCCAGGTGGTGTTCTACGCCCAGATGGCGCAGGAAGAGGGGCGCTTTAATTTTGACGATATCTGCGCCGCTATCAGCGACAAGCTGGAGCGTCGTCATCCGCATATCTTTGGCGATGCCAGCGCAGGCAACAGTGCGGAAGTGCTGGCACGCTGGGAGCAGATCAAAAGCGCCGAGCGCGCTGAAAAATCCCAGCACTCGGCGCTGGACGATATCCCCCTTAACCTTCCCGCGCTGATGCGTGCCCACAAAATTCAAAAGCGCTGCTCGGCGGTAGGGTTTGACTGGACCTCTCTCGGTCCGGTGCTGGAAAAAGTGCACGAAGAGATCGACGAAGTGATGCATGAAGCGCAGCAGGCCGTTGTGGATGAAGCAAAACTGGAAGAGGAGATGGGCGATCTGCTCTTTGCGACCGTCAACCTTTCGCGCCACCTCGGTGTAAAAGCGGAAACCGCTCTGCAAAAAGCGAACATCAAATTCGAACGTCGCTTCCGTGAAGTGGAGCGGATTGTGGCCTCGCGCGGCCTGGAAATGAGCGGGATTGACCTCGACGCGATGGAAGAAGTCTGGCAGGAAGTAAAACGCCAGGAACATGATCTCTAACGAAATTTTGCGATCAAGCGCAATTTGTGTGATTTTTTAAATGACAAGCGCTTGATTTGCGTCAAAAACATTTACCCAAAAGGGGCTATTTTCTCACTCCTTATGTTTGTCATGGCCTGGGAAGGAGACGGAGAATGAAAGTTTGTGGCGCTCGTCGTGTTCGGGTATACTACTTTCCCGTCCTGGTTATTCCATCGTTTCACCCTAACTTCTCAGGTTCAGCATGACAACGAACTATATTTTTGTGACCGGCGGGGTCGTATCCTCTCTGGGTAAAGGCATTGCCGCAGCCTCCCTCGCAGCCATTCTTGAAGCCCGTGGCCTCAATGTGACCATGATGAAACTGGATCCGTACATCAACGTCGATCCTGGCACCATGAGCCCAACCCAACACGGGGAAGTGTTCGTTACTGAAGACGGCGCTGAAACCGATCTGGATCTTGGCCACTACGAGCGTTTCATTCGTACCAAAATGACCCGTCGTAACAACTTTACGACTGGCCGCATCTACTCTGACGTTCTGCGTAAAGAGCGCCGCGGTGACTATCTGGGCGCGACCGTGCAGGTTATCCCACACATCACTAACGCTATCAAAGAGCGTGTCCTTGCCGGTGGCGAAGGGCATGACGTTGTGCTGGTTGAAATCGGCGGTACCGTAGGGGATATCGAATCCCTGCCGTTCCTCGAAGCGATTCGTCAGCTGGCGGTAGATATTGGTCGTGAGCACGCGCTGTTCATGCACCTGACGCTGGTGCCTTACATGGCAGCCGCGGGTGAAGTGAAAACCAAACCGACTCAGCACTCTGTTAAAGAGCTGCTCTCTATCGGTATTCAGCCAGACATCCTGGTTTGCCGTTCCGATCGCGCCATTCCGGCGAACGAACGTGCGAAAATTGCATTGTTCTGTAACGTGCCTGAAAAAGCCGTTATTTCAATGAAAGATGTCGATTCCATTTATAAAATCCCGGGCCTGTTGAAATCACAGGGTCTGGACGATTATATTTGTAAACGATTCAGCTTGAACTGTCCGGAAGCTAACCTGTCTGAATGGGAACAGGTGATCTACGAAGAAGCCAATCCGGGCGGCGAGGTGACTATCGGTATGGTCGGCAAGTACATCGAACTGCCGGATGCCTATAAGTCAGTTATCGAAGCGCTGAAACACGGTGGTCTGAAGAATCGCGTCTCCGTCAACATCAAGCTGATTGATTCGCAGGATGTTGAAACGCGCGGCGTCGAAATTCTCAAAGATCTGGATGCGATTCTCATTCCTGGCGGCTTCGGCTACCGTGGTGTTGAAGGCAAGATCGCCACTGCACGCTATGCGCGTGAAAACAATATTCCATACCTCGGCATCTGCCTGGGTATGCAGGTTGCGCTGATTGAATTTGCGCGCAACGTAGCGGGAATGGAAAACGCGAACTCTACGGAATTTGTGCCAGACTGTAAGTACCCTGTCGTGGCGCTGATTACGGAATGGCGCGACGAAGACGGTAACGTCGAAGTCCGTACCGAGAAGAGCGATCTGGGTGGCACCATGCGTCTTGGCGCACAGGCCTGCCAGCTGTCCGACGATAGCGTGGTTCGCAAGCTGTACGGCGAGCCGGTCATTACCGAGCGCCATCGTCACCGCTATGAAGTCAACAACATGTTGTTGAAACAAATTGAAGCTGCGGGTCTGCGTGTTGCGGGCCGTTCTGGGGATGATCAGTTAGTCGAGATCATCGAAGTGCCTAACCATCCGTGGTTCGTGGCCTGCCAATTCCACCCGGAATTTACTTCAACGCCGCGTGACGGACATCCGCTGTTTGCAGGCTTCGTGAAAGCCGCCAGCGAGTACCAGAAGCGTCAGGCGAAGTAAAAAAAGTTAGAACGGCAACGCGTACCTTTGGTACGCGTTGTTTGTCTGGAGTTTTAGTTTAACTTGTACTGAGGAAAATCTAATGTCCAAAATCGTTAAAGTCATCGGTCGTGAAATCATCGACTCCCGTGGTAACCCGACCGTTGAAGCTGAAGTTCATCTGGAAGGTGGTTTCGTCGGTATGGCAGCGGCTCCATCAGGTGCTTCTACGGGTTCCCGCGAAGCGCTGGAACTGCGTGATGGCGACAAATCCCGTTTCATGGGCAAAGGCGTACTGAAAGCGGTTGGCGCTGTGAACGGTCCTATTGCTCAGGCTATCGTTGGCAAAGATGCTAAAGATCAGGCTGGCATCGACAAGATCATGATCGATCTGGACGGTACTGAAAACAAATCTAACTTCGGTGCGAACGCAATCCTGGCGGTTTCCCTGGCGAACGCCAAAGCAGCAGCGGCTGCTAAAGGTATGCCACTGTTCGAGCACATCGCTGAACTGAACGGCACCCCAGGCAAATACTCCATGCCTGTACCAATGATGAACATCATCAACGGTGGTGAGCACGCAGACAACAACGTTGATATTCAGGAATTCATGATTCAGCCAGTTGGCGCGAAAACCCTGAAAGAAGCGGTTCGTATGGGTTCTGAAGTGTTCCACAACCTGGCTAAAGTTCTGAAAGCTAAAGGTATGAACACCGCTGTTGGTGACGAAGGTGGCTACGCGCCAAACCTGGGTTCTAACGCAGAAGCACTGGCTGTTATCGCTGAAGCGGTTAAAGCAGCAGGCTACGAGCTGGGCAAAGACATCACCCTGGCGATGGACTGTGCAGCATCTGAATTCTACAAAGACGGTAAATACGTTCTGGCTGGCGAAGGCAACAAAGCGTTCACCTCTGAAGAGTTCACCCACTTCCTGGAAGACCTGACCAAACAGTACCCAATCGTTTCTATCGAAGACGGTCTGGACGAGTCTGACTGGGATGGTTTCGCATACCAGACCAAAGTACTGGGCGACAAAATCCAGCTGGTTGGTGACGATCTGTTCGTAACCAACACCAAGATCCTGAAAGAAGGCATCGAGAAAGGCATCGTTAACTCCATCCTGATCAAATTCAACCAGATCGGTTCTCTGACCGAAACGCTGGCTGCGATCAAAATGGCGAAAGACGCTGGCTACACCGCTGTTATCTCTCACCGTTCTGGCGAAACTGAAGACGCTACCATCGCTGACCTGGCGGTGGGTACTGCTGCTGGCCAGATCAAAACCGGTTCTATGAGCCGTTCTGACCGTGTTGCTAAATACAACCAGCTGATTCGTATCGAAGAAGCGCTGGGTGAAAAAGCACCATACAATGGTCGTAAAGAGATCAAAGGCCAGGCATAAGCCTGAACCTTCGTTCTGATGAAAAAACCCGCTTCGGCGGGTTTTTTATTTTCTAAAGCAGAAGCGGCAGCGTGGCGCTTGCCGTTTGCTGGCTGACGTCACCGTAATGGCTGTCTATTGCAATAAGGGAAGTGGTTAGCAGTTCAACCAGCAGCATCACGCCAACCTTGGCATTGAGCGCACCCGCGCTCAGCGGTCCCTCGGGCTTGGCTGCAACCAGCTGTAAATCGCTCAGGGAGGCCAGCGGGCTGCGTGGCGTATTGCTGAGCGCCAGTACCTTAACGCCGCGCTTGCGGGCGAGTTTCACCACGTGAAGCAGATCCCGTGTCGAGCCAGAGCTTGAGATAGCCACGACCAGCGTCTCTTTCGAGAGCGTCGTCGCATTCATGGCGGCACGATGCATATCGCTAAATAGCTGTGCAGGTTTGCCGAGTCGCAGCAGCTTGTAATGCAAATACTCCCCCAGAATCGCGCTGGCCGCCACCCCGTAAATTTGCACTGACTGCGCCTGATGCAGGGCCAGTGTCGCCTGTTCAAGCTGGGCGCGGTCGAGGAGTTTAGCGGTATCTTGCAGCGCCTGGACAGACTCATCCACCACGTTATCTATCGCATCTCCTGCCTGACGCTCTGGCAAACCCTGCTGAATATCCAGCGCAAGCGCCATTTTAAATTCGTTATATCCCTTACAGCCCAGCGTGCGGCAAAGGCGTGTGACGCTGGCCTCGCTGGTGTGGCTTTCACGCGCCAGCTCGGTGATCGTCAGGTAGAGCACCCTGCCAGGATCGTTGAGGACAAACTCCCCCAGTTTTTGTTGCGTTGGGCTGTACCCGGAAGCCTCCTGGCGTAGCTTCAGCAGCAGGTTTTCATGGTCCGACATGCTAGATCCTTAATGCGTTTCTCTGCCAGCTAGTGTGGCGGAAAGCGGGGGAGAGATGCCAGTCATTTCGAAAAAGTATGATCGGCGTCCTGGTTATTGGTGATAATTTTCACAAATAAAATTATTTGTGATAAAAATTTTCATCAACAACCAGGGGGATAAAAAAATGATGCAAATGTTCAGCGGAGCGTCTTCCGGCGGATGGTTTGAAAAAGCCCAGCGCTTTGGCAAATCCTTTATGTTACCCATCGCCATACTGCCCGCAGCAGGTCTGTTGCTGGGGATCGGCGGGGCACTATCGAATCCGAATACGCTTACCGCGTATCCATTTTTAAATGTTGGCTGGTTACAGGCCATCTTTACCATCATGAGCAGTGCAGGCTCGATTGTGTTTGCAAACCTGTCGGTACTGTTTGCCGTTGGGGTCGCCGTTGGGCTGGCAAAAAATGATAAAGGCACGGCAGGGCTGGCGGCGTTACTCGCTTATCTGGTGATGAATGCCACTATCAATGCGCTACTGATCCTGACCGGAAAGCTGGCGCATGAGAACCCGGGCGCTGTCGGGCAGGGCATGACGCTGGGTATTCAGACGCTTGAAACGGGCGTGTTTGGTGGAGTCGTTATTGGGCTGGTGACCTGCGCACTGCATCATCGGTTTAATAAAATTGCGCTGCCACAATTCCTGGGCTTCTTTGGCGGTTCACGCTTTGTTCCCATTATCAGCTCGCTGGCGGCGATACTTGTCGGCGCGCTGATGACCGTAGTCTGGCCGCATTTTCAGAAGCTGATTTTTGGCCTGGGCGGGCTGGTGGATGCCACAGGCTATCTGGGTACGTTGCTGTACGGCTTCATCCTGCGCATGCTTGGCCCGTTTGGTCTGCACCACATCTTCTATCTTCCGTTCTGGACCACCGCGCTTGGCGGCAGTGAAATTGTCAACGGTCACCTGGTTGAGGGCACGCAGCGGATCTTCTTCGCCCAGCTCGCCGACCCGAACACGCAGCATTTCTATGAGGGCACGTCACGCTTCATGTCCGGGCGCTTTATTACGATGATGTTTGGCCTGCTGGGCGCCTGCCTTGCGATGTACCACACGGCCAGGCCGGAGAACAAGAAGCGCGTCGCCGGGCTGCTGCTTTCTGCGGCGTTAACCTCTTTCCTGACCGGCATTACTGAGCCTGTCGAGTTCTCATTCCTGTTTATTGCCCCGGTGCTGTACGTCATTCATGCGCTGTTTGACGGGCTGGCGTTCATGCTCGCGCACATTCTGAACATCACCATCGGACAAACCTTCTCCGGCGGGTTTATTGATTTCGTGCTGTTCGGCATTTTGCAGGGGGAGGCGAAAACTCACTGGATGTTCGTCCCGCTGGTGGGCGTACCGTGGTTCTTCCTTTACTACTGTACTTTCCGCTATCTGATTAAACGTTTTGATTTTGCCACGCCGGGCCGTGAAAAGGAGGCGGTGGCTGACGAGGCTACCCTGGCGCAAAGCGAGCGCGCCGCGGCGGTGATCGCCGGGCTGGGAGGAAAAGACAATCTGGATGACGTTGACTGCTGCGCCACGCGCCTTCGCGTCACGGTGAAAGACGGTAGCAAAGTCAATGAATCTGCACTGAAAGCGACCGGTGCGCGCGGCGTTATCGTCCGCGGCAACGGTGTCCAGGTCATCTATGGCCCGCACGTCACCATTATCAAAAACGAAGTGGAAGAGATCTTATCGTAATGAAAACTGTACTGGATAACCTGAAAGGAAAACTGGTTGTCTCCTGCCAGGCGCTGGAAAACGAACCGCTGCACAGCCCGTTTATTATGTCGCGAATGGCGCTGGCGGCGGCCCAGGGCGGTGCCGCCGCGATCCGCGCCAATAGCGTGGTGGATATCGAGGCCATCAAAGGGCAGGTCTCACTGCCGGTAATCGGCATCATCAAACGGGACTACCCGGATAGCGAGGTGTTTATCACCGCGACGCTTAAAGAAGTGGATGAGCTGATGGCGGTCGCCCCGGACATCGTTGCGCTGGATGCGACCGCCCGAAAACGTCCCGGCGGCGGATCGCTGGCAACACTGATCGCGCAGATCCGCGCCCGTTACCCTTCGCTACTGCTGATGGCGGATATTGCCACCGTGCAGGAGGCCGTGACCGCACAGGCGCTGGGGTTTGATTGCGTCGGAACCACGCTTTACGGTTATACAGCGGAGACCGCGGGCCATTCGTTACCGGAAAATGACTGCGCGTTTTTGAAAGAGGTGCTGTCCGCCGTCACGATCCCCGTGATTGCCGAAGGCAACGTGGATACGCCTGAACGCGCGGCAAGGTGTCTGGCGCTGGGGGCGCATACGGTTGTTGTCGGCGGGGCGATCACCCGACCGCAGCAAATTACGCAACGGTTTATGGCGGCAATTGGCGCGCAAAGCACCGATGGAGCATGATCATCTGACGGGGATCTGCGATACTTATCGTTTATCCCCTTAACAGAGTTGACTATGCAGTACCCGATTAACGAGATGTTCCAGACCCTGCAAGGCGAGGGTTACTTTACCGGCGTTCCCGCTATCTTTATTCGTCTACAGGGATGCCCGGTTGGCTGCGCCTGGTGTGATACAAAACATACGTGGGATAAGCTCGCAGATCGGGAAGTGTCGCTGTTCAGCATTCTGGCGAAAACCAAAGAGAGCGATAAATGGGGCGCGGGCAGCGCGGAAGATCTGCTTGCCATTATTGGTCGTCAGGGCTGGACGGCGCGGCACGTGGTGATCACCGGCGGGGAACCCTGCATTCACGATCTGATGCCGCTCACCGAACTGCTTGAAAAGAACGGCTATAGCTGTCAGATCGAAACCAGCGGTACTCATGAAGTGCGCTGCTCACATTCAACATGGGTAACGGTTTCACCAAAAGTGAATATGCGCGGCGGTTATGACGTGCTGTCGCAGGCGCTTGAGCGTGCTGATGAGATCAAACATCCGGTGGGGCGCATGCGTGACATCGAAGCGCTGGACGAACTGCTGGCGACGCTGACGGACGAAAAGCAGCGCGTGATCGCCCTACAGCCTATCAGCCAGAAAGACGATGCGACCCGTCTGTGCATTGAAACCTGTATCGCCCGCAACTGGCGCCTGTCGATGCAGACGCACAAATATCTGAACATTGCCTGATGCTTTCGTGGCCCCGCTTATCGCGGGGCTTTTGTTTTTGGCAGTAAAGCCCAGGTCACGACTGCCGACCCAAGGCAAATCGCACTGTTGAAAAGTAAGGCATACTGCGCGGCACTGGCCGTTCCCATCGGCAGCCATAGCGCGTACAGCGATGCGGTGACCGCGATACCCATGGCGCCGCCCAGGGAACTGCCCATCTTATAGATCCCTGAAGCCACTCCCACTTTGTTTTCAGGTGCGTTCATTACCGCCGTGTCCGTTGACGGGGTAGCGTAGCATCCGAGTCCCAGCCCGAATAAAATATTGCTGAGAAAAACGGTAACGATGTAGACCTCTTTGCTTAAAAAGGTACATGAAATCAGCGTGATTCCTGTTGCGGTCAGCAGCGGGCCGGTCATCATCGGCAGCCTTGCGCCATAGCGCTGAAGCAGTTTTTCACCCACCCGGATCATCGCCAGTACGGTAACCAGATACCCCAGGGTCATCATGCCGGTCTGTAGCGGTGACAGATGATGGCCTTGCTGCAACCAGATGCTGGCGATCATCATGGTGCCAATGCAGCCGTTGAGCAGGAAATTTGAGAATACCGAGGCGCTGTAGGCCCGGTTTTTAAACAGGGCAAAATCAATCAACGCCGCATCGCCTTTCCGTCGCCCGGTCATGACAAAGCACATCAGTGCAATCACGGCTCCACACAGTACCAGAAGCGATAAGCTACTGCTCCAGCCCCAGCTGTGTCCTTTGCTGATAAACAGATTGAACAGCACCAGCATAAGAACAAAACTCACCAGGCCGCTGATATCCAGTTTGTGCCGACACGCATCAGGGCTGCGGCTTTCTGGCGTGGCGCGGATAAGCAATAGCGCGGCCAGAGCCACCACCATCGACAAAACAAAAATCCAGCGCCAGCCCAGCGTGGTGGCAATGGCGCCTCCTACAAACGAGCTAAGGCCACTTCCACCCCATGAACCGATAACCCAGAAACTGATTGCGCGTTGGCGTGCTTTACCTTCATACCAGGTCTTAATCAGCGCCAGCGTAGCGGGCATGATGCAGGCCGCCGATAGCCCCTGTATCGCTCTTCCCAACAGAAACAGGACGGGCTCCCATGAAATGAACAGCAGACCGCTCCCAATAATGCTCAGGATCAGACCAATCATGGTCAGGCGCATACGCCCAAACTTATCGGCAAACCCACCGCAGGCAACGACAAAGCAGCCGCTGAATAACGCGCTCAGGCTGACGGCCAGCGTAAGGGTTTCGAGGGCAATATCGAGGCTATTCTGCATGGCCGGAACCACGTTGATAACCGACTGGGCAAACAGCCAGAATGTCAGAACGCTCATGACGATACCCGCCAGCAGCCGATCGTTACCGGCGTAGGCGGATGCGCCTGTCAGGGAAACGGTACTCATAGTGCAGCCCTCCCGGGAAGGTGCGAATCAGCGCAGATAGTGTTCGGTCAGTGCGGCCCACAGCGCCGCGCCGTTGAGGAGAAGAGTGTCGTTAAAGTCGTAACCCGGGTTATGTACCATGCAGCGGTCAGGCTCATCGCCGGCGCCAAGGGTGAAATAGCATCCATTTGGGTTTTTCTCGAGCATGAAAGCAAAGTCTTCGCTGCCCATAAACGCATTCACCTCCGCCACGGCATCCTGACCGAACAGATCGATGGCGACGTTGCGCACCATCTCATTGGCTTGCGGATTGTTTTTCAGCACCGGGCTGCCGTTAATGTGACGGATGGTGGCCGTCGCATTGAAGCTTTCCGCCTGTGCAACGGCGATATCATGGATGCGCTGTAGCACGGTTTGCCGCACGTTTTCATCCAGCGTGCGCACGGTAAGTTTCATCAATACTTTGTCGTTGATAATGTTGGGGGCATGTCCAGCCTGAATGCTGCCTACGGTAACGACGGCAGGCTGAAAAGGGGTGATATTGCGCGAAACAATGGACTGCAAAGCGAGAGTGATATGGCAGGCAACCAGGGTGGCGTCAACGGTATGTTCTGGCACCGCACCGTGCCCCCCCACGCCGTTAACCTCGATATGAAGAGTGTCGGAAGAGGCCATCATGGCGCCATCGCGCAGACCAATTTTTCCGACGGGTTGTGACGGCATATTGTGCAGGCCAAAAATGTGGTCGCAGGGGAACAGGTCAAACAAACCGTCCTCGAGCATCACGCGTCCGCCATACAGAAGTTCTTCCGCGGGCTGAAAAATCAGGTGTAGCGTGCCGTTAAAATTGCGGGTGCGTGCCAGGTATTCCGCAGCGTACAGGAGCATGGTGGTATGACCGTCATGACCGCAGCCGTGGAATTTACCCTCGACGGTACTGCTCCACGCCTTGCCGTTGTTTTCCTGCATTGGCAGCGCATCCATATCGGCGCGCAGGCCCAGGCGCTTATCCCCGTTACCCACCTTCAGCGTGCCGACCACACCGGTTTTCGCCAGCCCGCGATGGACCTCATATCCCCATTCCTGGAGCAGCGCCGCAACGCGATCGCTGGTGTTGTGCTCCTCAAAACCAATTTCTGGATGCTGATGAAAATAGCGACGTAATTCAGTGAACTGTGCTTCGTTGCCACGCAGGGCTTCGAGAACTGGATGTGTCATTTTTGTTATCCTTTTCATGCCAAACAGTGATAATTTCGAGTCTATGACGATCGTACCGCCTGAAAATGCACTTTTTTGTTGTAAATCGACGGCTTTGTTTTGATTGTTTTTCATACAATTCCGTTATGACAAAAAAGAGCAGGTCATTATTTGTCTTTGGTGAGGGGTAAGATGGCGCAACGGGGAGATGAATTTTGGATAGAGATTCAGGACATTCGCCACTGCGTGGAGGATGAAGGCGATACGCTAACGTTGCTCTGGGTGCTGGAAGGGCGGGGAGAGCTGAACACCGATGTGGGACGTGACATCCTGGAGGCCAATTCCCTTGCCATCATAAACCGTCATCGGCGCTGGCAGTTCACGAGCGAAACGGCAAATGTCACCCTGCGCGTCACCCTTTCCGGGCGCTGGGTCGTCCAGCTCTGCAATGATTTTTTTGCCCATGATTATGCTGTACCGGCAGAAGCCGGAGGCGTCTGGCCCCAATGCGATGCGCTTCGCGATCTGCTGCGCCAGCTTCTTGTGGTCACCCTCATCAACGACCCGCACCGCTACCGGCTGGAGGCGTACCGCGGGTTGAGCGAGATTTTGCTGTTGCTCACCAGCCGCTTTCAACAGCCCGCCCGTATGCTGTCCCGGGAGCTTTCCTCCGCGCACAGCAAACGCATCGCCCGGGTGATAGAGCGGATCAATGCCAGTTATTCCCGCCGTATTACGCTTGCGGAAATTGCCGCGAGTGAATATGTCTCTGAAGCCTGGCTCTCACGTCTCTTTCGAAAGGAGGTGGGGATCAGTTTCATGCAGTACATCACTCACCTGCGGCTGGAAAAGGCGGCCGACGCTCTACGGCTGACGAATCGACCGCTGCACCAGATTGCGCTTGAGCAGGGTTTCGCCAGCACCCGCATGATGAGCGACCAGTTCAGGCGTGTTCACAATATGTCTCCGGGTGAGTTTCGTAAGACCCGACGCCAGCACCCGGAGGCCGCACGTGTTCGGACGGACAGGCGTGAGCAGCGCTTCCCGGTCGCCGTGGATAAGCTGTTTAGCCTGCTCAATGAACCGGTGGCGCGCGGCTGGGGCGCCTCGCCGCTCATCGTTCACCCGCAGCAGGAGCAGAAACTGGATCTTGAGCAGCTTAATCCTCTCTCTTCCTCGCTGCGCCGTATGCGGGTGGTCATTACCCTGCGTGAGCTAGACGATTTGCTGCGCGAGGACGTTCGTCATCATCTGGAGGCGATAAACGAGGCCATTCCCATTGAGGGAATTGATATCGCCGAGCCTTTTCTCAGCAGTCGACTGTTTGCCGCCGGGTGGGATGATCCGCAGATGGCAGGCTACGCCTGCTGGTACAATCTGCATCAGCTTTTCACCTGGCTGGCAAAAAAGCAGTGGACGGTGCTACTGCACACCGGCGTAACGACCCGCCGCGATCTTCTTACCCGCTTTTTACAACAGTCAGTTAATCATTTTTCGCCAGAGATCACCGCTGGCTGGCACTTCGTCATGCACTGGTCAACACAGGCGAGTGAGGAGACCCGGGAGCAGGTCTGGCTGGCGCAGCAAAAGGCAATACGAACTTATCTTCCGCAGGCAAAGTTTGGTTTATGGCACCGATTCGCCCCCGTCAGCGCCAGCGTAAGCGAGGATACCCTGTTCAGTTCAGCCATCCTGATGCAGGCCGATTTTCTTGCCTGTTCTGCCGATGCCAATGAACTTCTCGATCCCGCGCAGATGGAGGCAACTCCTCTCTCCTCAACGGAAAATTATCCGATAATGAAGGTCCGCCAGATCCTCGCTGCCCTTCGCCTGCGTAAATGTTCGCTTCCCGTCTGGCTTCTCTCCTGGAATACCCTCACCGGGAACACACGGGCGACAAACGGCTGGTTTTTTCGTGGGGCGCTACTGATGCAGAATCTGCTCGGGCTTTCGGAGCAGGTCTGGCTGGCGGGGTTCTGGCTCAATTCGGGCCTTCAGGGAGAAGCCCGTGCGAACAACACCATCGATACCTCAAGCCTTGCGCTACAGTATAACCATGGTCTTCCGCGTCCGGTTTATTGGGTGCTCTGGCTCTGGCAACGTCTGCGGGGCGAGGTGCTGGTCAATGATAAGCGTGTCCTGCTTACGCGCCATCTCAATGGCTACCAGTTGTTGCTGCGCAATGTGGTGGTTTTTAATCCGCTCCTTTCCAGTGAAGAAGCATTCATCCAGCGTTTTCGCCAGCAGTATCATTTACACCTGAAGGGAATGCGCGGTAAATGGCGCATTAAATGCCATCTGTTTGATCAGCACAACGGCGCGCTCTATCCGTTGCTTGAAGGGGTCGGCAGCGAAAGCGGCCCTGATGAAGAGATGTGGCGCTGGATTGCGCATAAAGCGCGTCCAACGCTTTCCGTACGCGATGAACGCCTTTATGACGGCTGGCAACTGACTGAATCACTGGAGAGTAATGCGCTGGTGCTTTATGAGTTTACGCCGCTCGTGCCTCGTGAGGCCGAAACGGAGGAGATTCACTCCCCGCGGTAGACGCAGCCTGCCGTACAGGTCTCTTTGATCATCACCGCGCTCAGCAGCGGCACAAGCGGTTTCATCTGATCCCAAATCCATTTCGCCAGCACTTCGCTGGTCGGGTTTTCAAGGCCCGGAATATCATTCAGATAGTAGTGATCGAGACGATCGTAGGTCGGCTTAAACGCGGCCTTCAGTTCGGCAAAGTCCATGATCCAGCCCGTATGGGGATCGACTTCACCGGTGATTTCAAGACGCACCATAAACGAGTGTCCATGCAGGCGGCCACATTTGTGCCCGGCAGGAACGTGTGGAAGGTGGTGTGCGGCTTCGAAGGTGAAATCTTTAAACAGTGTGGTGGACATCATAGCTCTCAGGAATGCGGAAAAAACCGCCGCATAGTACCGGAAAGCACAATTTTTATCATTAACTAAAACGGCTCTGAACGGTCACCGCCCCGTATTCATAGTGTTTATCGGCTTTTGTTGTTTTATTTCAAAAGCTTATTTAATCGTTTTTATCGTTAAGAACGATAACTAAAACAGGTTAGTCCATTTGGTTATTTATTATTTCCATCCCTTCTTTAATTGTTATTATCCCCGCCGTTAACCTTATCTTCAGTTTGGATTTATTCGCTTAAAGTCCGCTTTGCTACTGGAACATAACGACGCATGACAACACAGGCCCCACCTTCAAATTTGCTTCCCCTGAACCCGGAGCAACTGGCGCGCCTACAGGCCGCGACTTCCGATTTTTCACCCACCCAGCTTGCCTGGGTCTCCGGCTATTTCTGGGGAATGCTGAACCAGCAGCCGGGTGCTGTGGCTGGCGCATCGCCAACGGCCGTTGAGATTCCTGCCATTACGCTTATCTCCGCTTCGCAAACGGGTAATGCCCGGCGTGTGGCCGAAGCGCTGCGTGATGACCTGCTCGCCGCGAAGCTGAACGTTAACCTGGTCAACGCCGGGGATTATAAATTCAAACAGATCGCGTCAGAAAAACTGCTGGTGGTGGTGGCGTCAACGCAGGGGGAAGGTGAGCCTGCGGAAGAAGCCGTCGCGCTGCATAAATTCCTGTTCTCGAAAAAAGCGCCAAAGCTGGAGGGCACCGCCTTTGCCGTGTTCGGCCTCGGTGATACGTCCTATGAATTTTTCTGCCAGTCCGGTAAAGACTTCGACAGCAAGCTGGCGGAGCTGGGCGCGGAGCGTCTGCTGGATCGCGTGGACGCTGACGTGGAATACCAGGCTGCCGCCGCCGAATGGCGGGCACGTATCGTTGAGGTGCTGAAAGCCCGCGTCCCGAAAGAGACGCCAGCGCAGGCCGCCGTTACCGCAGCGGGCACCGTCAATGAAATCCACACCAGCCCTTACACGAAAGAGGCGCCGCTGACGGCGAGCCTGTCGGTAAACCAGAAAATCACGGGCCGTGATTCGGAAAAAGACGTACGCCATATCGAAATCGATCTCGGTGACTCCGGCCTGCGTTACCAGCCTGGCGATGCGCTCGGCGTCTGGTATCAGAACGATCCGGCGCTGGTGAAAGAGCTGGTCGAGCTGCTGTGGCTGAAAGGCACCGAGCCGGTCCAGGTGGAAGGCAAAACGCTGCCGCTTTCTGAAGCGCTCCAGTGGCATTTCAAACTGACGGTGAACACCGCCAACATCGTTGAAAACTACGCCACCTTAACGCGCAGCGAATCCCTCCTGCCGCTGGTGGGGGATAAGGCAAAGTTACAGCATTACGCCGCGACGACGCCGATTGTCGATATGGTGCGTTTCTCTCCGGCACAGCTGGATGCCGATGCGCTGATCGGCCTGCTGCGTCCGCTGACGCCGCGCCTGTACTCCATCGCCTCCTCACAGGCGGAAGTGGAAAGCGAAGTCCACATTACCGTGGGCGTGGTGCGTTACGACATCGAAGGCCGCGCCCGCGCGGGTGGGGCGTCGAGCTTCCTGGCGGATCGCGTGGAGGAAGAAGGCGAAGTGCGCGTCTTTATCGAGCACAACGACAACTTCCGCCTGCCGGCGAACCCGGAAACACCGGTGATCATGATTGGTCCGGGCACCGGCATTGCGCCGTTCCGCGCCTTTATGCAGCAGCGCGCGGCAGACGATGCGCCGGGTAAAAACTGGCTGTTCTTCGGCAACCCGCACTTTACCGAGGATTTCCTCTACCAGGTGGAGTGGCAGCGCTACGTCAAAGAGGGCGTGCTGACCCGCATCGATCTGGCCTGGTCCCGCGATCAGAAAGAAAAAGTGTACGTACAAGACAAACTGCGCGAACAGGGCGCAGAGCTGTGGCGCTGGATCAATGACGGTGCCCACATTTATGTCTGCGGCGACGCCAATCGCATGGCGAAAGACGTTGAGCAGGCACTGCTGGAAGTGATTGCCGAGTTCGGCGGTATGGATGCCGAAACGGCGGATGAATTTTTAAGTGAGCTGCGCGTTGAGCGCCGTTATCAGCGAGATGTCTACTAATGAGCGAAAAACATCCTGGCCCACTGGTGGTCGAAGGTAAACTGACAGACGCCGAGCGCATGAAGCTGGAAAGCAACTATTTGCGTGGCACCATTGCTGAAGATCTGAATGACGGTCTCACCGGCGGTTTCAAAGGCGACAACTTCCTGCTGATCCGTTTCCACGGTATGTACCAGCAGGACGACCGCGATATTCGCGCCGAGCGAGCCGAACAGAAGCTGGAGCCGCGTCATGCGATGCTGCTGCGCTGCCGTCTGCCGGGTGGCATCATCACCACGACGCAGTGGCAGGCGATCGACAAGTTTGCCCATGACAACACGATTTACGGCAGCATTCGTCTGACTAACCGTCAGACCTTCCAGTTCCACGGCATTCTGAAGAAGAACGTCAAGCCAGTGCACCAGATGCTGCACTCGGTGGGTCTGGACGCGCTGGCAACCGCCAACGACATGAACCGTAACGTGCTCTGCACCTCGAACCCGTATGAGTCCGAGCTGCACGCGGAAGCGTATGAGTGGGCGAAGAAGATCTCCGAGCACCTGCTGCCGCGCACCCGCGCCTATGCGGAGATCTGGCTCGATCAGGAGAAAGTCGCCACTACCGACGAAGAGCCGATCCTCGGCCAGACCTACCTGCCGCGTAAGTTCAAAACCACGGTGGTGATCCCGCCGCAGAACGATATCGACCTGCACGCTAACGACATGAACTTCGTGGCGATTGCCGAAAATGGCAAGCTGGTCGGCTTTAACCTGCTGGTGGGCGGCGGTTTGTCCATCGAGCACGGTAACAAGAAAACCTACGCCCGCACCGCGAGCGAGTTCGGCTTCCTGCCTCTGGAGCACACGCTGGCCGTGGCTGAGGCGGTGGTTACTACCCAGCGCGACTGGGGCAACCGTACCGACCGTAAAAACGCGAAAACCAAATACACCCTGGAGCGCGTGGGCGTTGAGACGTTTAAAGAAGAAGTGGAGCGTCGCGCGGGGATCAAGTTTGAGCCGATCCGCCCTTACGAGTTCACCGGTCGCGGCGATCGCATTGGCTGGGTGAAAGGCATCGACAATAACTGGCACCTGACGCTGTTTATTGAAAACGGTCGTATTCTGGATTATCCGGGCCGCCCGCTGAAAACCGGTCTGCTGGAAATTGCGAAGATCCACAAAGGTGAGTTCCGTATAACCGCCAACCAGAACCTGATCGTCGCCAGCGTGCCGGAAAGCGATAAGGCAAGAATTGAAGAGCTGGCGCGCGAACACGGGTTGATGGATGCGGTCAAACCGCAGCGTGAAAACTCGATGGCCTGCGTGTCGTTCCCGACCTGCCCGCTGGCGATGGCCGAAGCCGAGCGTTTCCTGCCTTCATTTACGGACAAAGTGGAAGCGATTCTGGAAAAACACGGTATTCCGGACGAGCATATTGTTATGCGCGTGACGGGCTGCCCGAACGGCTGTGGCCGCGCGATGCTGGCCGAACTCGGTCTGGTTGGGAAAGCGCCGGGGCGCTACAACCTGCACCTGGGGGGGAACCGTATCGGGACGCGCATTCCGCGTATGTTCCGCGAGAACATCACCGAGCCGGAAATTCTCGATTCCCTCGACGTGCTTATCGGGCGTTGGGCGAAAGAGCGCGAAGTGGGTGAAGGTTTCGGCGACTTTACGGTACGTGCGGGCATCATTCGCCCGGTGCTCGATCCCGCAAGGGATTTCTGGGAATAACCACGAGAGGTAATTATGTCCGTACTCGATCTTAATGCCCTGAATGACCTGCCAAAAGTCGAACGCATTCTGGCCCTGGCAGAAACCAATGCCCAACTGGAAAAGCTCGACGCCGAAGGGCGCGTGGCGTGGGCGCTGGAAAACCTGCCGGGAGACTATGTGCTCTCGTCCAGCTTTGGTATTCAGGCGGCGGTCAGCCTGCATCTGGTGAATCAGATCCGTCCGGACATTCCGGTGATCCTCACCGATACCGGCTACCTGTTCCCGGAAACCTACCAGTTTATTGACGAGCTGACGGACAAGCTCGGGCTGAACCTGAAAGTCTACCGGGCAACGGAGAGCGCGGCCTGGCAGGAGGCACGTTACGGCAAGCTGTGGGAGCAGGGCGTTGAGGGCATTGAGAAATACAATGCGATCAACAAGGTCGAGCCGATGAACCGGGCGCTGAAAGAGCTGAACGCCCAGACCTGGTTTGCCGGTCTGCGCCGCGAGCAGTCGGGCAGCCGCGCCAAGCTACCGGTGCTGGCGGTGCAGCGCGGTGTGTTCAAAGTGCTGCCGATCATCGACTGGGATAACCGGACGGTGTACCAGTACCTGCAAAAACACGGCCTGAAGTACCATCCGCTGTGGGATCAGGGCTATCTGTCAGTGGGGGATACCCACACCACGCGCAAATGGGAACCGGGAATGGCGGAAGAAGAGACGCGATTCTTTGGGCTGAAGCGCGAGTGCGGATTGCACGAAGGGTAATGTTTTTTCGCCCGGTGGCGCTGCGCTTACCGGGCCTACAACGGCACGAAACGTAGGCCCGGTAAGGCGTAGCCGCCACCGGGCTTAACGACCTCAGGCTTTCCCCGCTTTCGCCAGCTCCTTCACCAGCGGCAGCATCACTTTCACGACATCCCGGCTGCGGTGCTCAATCCGCTGCGGCAGCGCTTTATCAATGTGCTGCTGATTATCCAGCCGCACATTATGCCAGCTGGTTCCGTCCGGGAACGCTTTCGATTTGCTGCGCTGTTGATAGCCATCTTTTTTGCCCAGCGTCCAGTTCGTCGCCTCGACGTACAGCACCGGAATGCCCGCCTTATCAAACACTTCACCGTCATTACAGCAGCCTGTGCCTTTTGGATAATCCGGGTTACCGCCCGGATTTGTCGCGGCATAGACGCCATGCGTACGGGCAAGCTCCAGCGCGCGGTCGCGGGTGAGTTTACGTACGCTGCTCGGTGTGCTCTGTCCGCTATTAAAATAGAGCTTATCTCCCACGATCAGATTATCGAGGTTGATCACCAGCAACGTATTTTTCTTCTCCTCAGCGCTCATGCGTTTAAGGAGATTCTCAGCGCCGAGTTTTCCTTCTTCTTCGCCGCTGGTCGCGACAAAGCGAATGCTGTATTTCGTGGGAATATTTTTCAGGCGTTCGGCCAGCTCAAGCATCACGCCCAGCCCCGCCGCATTGTCATCCAGCCCCTGAAGCGTCAGCCCGCCGAGGTTATTATCGACATCGGCGTCGCTCATCGGCGTGTAGGTATCAAGGTGCGCCATAATAATAATTTGCTCGGCCGCCTTTCCTTCGTGCGCCGCAATAACCGTGCTGCCGGTTATGTTATGCCAGTTCTGCGTTTTATTGCGTGAGGTATAGATGTAGCGGCTATGGAAAGCGCGAATGTCACTCTTATAGCCCATATCCGCAAACTGCTGACGAATATAGTCTGCCGAGAGCATCTCGGCTGGGGTTCCGGTCATGCGGCCCGGAAAGACCGTAGCAATATGCCGCGCCTGCATACTGGCTATTTCGCCGTAAGTTTGATTTTTTGCCTGAGCCGGAAGGATAAAGCAAACGCCGAGCGCCAGGGCAACGAATCGGTGGCGCATTGCGGAAAACATAGGGAGTCCTTAAAAACAGAGCAAAATTTTAACCCGCATAGTATGAAACTGTGATCGGGTAGACACAATTTGAATTGCTCTTAAATGCCCGAAATTTCGCGTGTTAAGCACTTTTTGATATTTGCTTTTCCACGGCGTTATTCCATTGAGTAACTACTCATTCCAATTCGTAATTTCATTCGATCTAAGCCGCCCCCTATAGTCCCTTTATTCCTTGTTGTTAGCGAGTTGTTGCCTGTGGACTATCTCCCCCTTTTTGCCGCCTTAAAAGACCGACCGGTACTGGTTGTCGGGACGGGTGAAATTGCCGATCGCAAAATCGCGTTCCTGCAACGCGCCGGGGCGCAGGTGCAGGCTGTTCCAGAGGCGGATTTTGAAGAGTCACAGATCGACAACGTGGTGCTGGTGATTGCGGCAACTGAAGATCGGGCGCTCAACCGCCGCATCTCCGGGGCAGCCCAGGCCCGTCACCGTCTGGTGAACGTGGTAGACGACCAGCCGCTGTGTTCATTTATCTTCCCGTCGATTGTCGACCGCTCGCCGCTGCTGGTGGCGATCTCCTCCGGCGGCACCGCCCCGGTGCTGGCGCGCGTGCTGAGAGAAAAAATCGAAGCGCTGCTGCCGACCAGCCTCGGACGCATGGCGGAGAAGGCCAGCTACTGGCGCAACCATCTGAAAACGCGTCTGACCAGCGTGACGGAACGTCGTCGCTTCTGGGAGCGTGTGTTTCGGGGCCGCTTTGCCAGCCTGATGCAGGCCGGTAACGAGACGGCGGCGCAAAAAATTCTCGAAGACGAACTGGATAACCCCGGCAGTACGAGCGGGGAGATCATTCTCGTTGGCGCCGGGCCGGGCGACGCCGGGCTGCTGACGCTGCGTGGCCTACAGGTGCTTCAGGATGCGGACGTGGTGTTCTACGACCACCTGGTGACCGACGGTATCCGCGAGCTGATCCGCCGTGACGCGGAGCAGATCTGCGTCGGCAAACGTGCCGGTGAGCACTCCGTGCCGCAGCACGATACCAACCAGATGCTGATTGCCGCCGCGAAAGCGGGCAAGACCGTGGTGCGCCTGAAAGGGGGCGACCCGTTTATTTTCGGTCGCGGTGGCGAAGAGTTGCAGGCGGCAGCCGAAGCGGGCGTCCCGTTCCAGGTGGTTCCTGGCATTACGGCGGCGTCTGCCGTCACGGCCTACGCCGGTATTCCGCTGACCCATCGCGATTTTGCCCAGAGCGTGACCTTTGTGACCGGCCACTATAAAGCCGACAGCACGCCGTTTGACTGGTCGCATCTCGCCCAGAGCCGACAAACGCTGGCGATTTATATGGGCACGATGAAAGCGGCGGATATCAGCGAACAGCTTATTCAGCACGGTCGCGATGCAACGACGCCGGTCGCGGTGATCTCCCGCGGGACACGCGTCGATCAGCATGTCGCCATCGGCACCTTACAAGACCTTGCAACCCTGGCGAAAGACGCCCCGATGCCCGCCCTGATCGTGGTGGGAGAAGTGGTGCAGCTGCACAGCACGCTCGCCTGGTTCCAACACACAACCGACACAGAAGGCTTCGGCGCCTCTGTTATAAATTTGGCTTAAGGAACGGTTATGGACCAAAAACGACTTACTCACCTGCGGCAGCTCGAAGCGGAAAGTATCCACATTATCCGCGAAGTGGCCGCCGAGTTTTCTAACCCGGTGATGATGTACTCCATCGGTAAAGATTCCAGCGTCATGCTGCACCTGGCGCGTAAAGCGTTTTATCCGGGTACGCTGCCGTTCCCGCTGCTGCATGTGGATACCGGCTGGAAATTCCGCGAGATGTACGAATTCCGCGACCGTACCGCCAAAGCCTACGGCTGCGAGCTGCTGGTGCATAAAAACCCGGAAGGGGTGGCGATGGGCATCAACCCGTTCGTGCACGGCAGCGCCAAACACACCGACATCATGAAAACCGAAGGGCTGAAGCAGGCGCTGAATAAATACGGTTTTGATGCGGCCTTCGGTGGCGCGCGCCGTGACGAGGAGAAATCCCGTGCGAAAGAGCGTATCTACTCCTTCCGCGACCGCTTCCACCGCTGGGACCCGAAAAACCAGCGTCCGGAGCTGTGGCACAACTACAACGGCCAGATTAACAAGGGCGAAAGCATTCGCGTCTTCCCGCTCTCTAACTGGACCGAGCTGGATATCTGGCAGTACATCTATCTGGAAAATATTGAGATCGTTCCGCTGTATCTGGCGGCAGAGCGCCCGGTGCTGGAGCGCGACGGCATGCTGATGATGATCGACGACGATCGCATTGATTTACAGCCGGGCGAAGTGATCAAAAAACAGATGGTCCGTTTCCGTACTCTCGGCTGCTGGCCGTTGACCGGCGCGGTGGAATCCAGTGCGCAGACGCTGCCGGAGATCATCGAGGAGATGCTGGTGTCGACCACCAGTGAGCGACAGGGCCGCGTGATTGACCGCGACCAGGCAGGCTCCATGGAGCTGAAGAAACGTCAGGGTTATTTCTAAGGAGCCGCCATGAATACGACTATTGCCCAACAAATTGCCGATGAAGGCGGCGTAGAAGCTTATCTGCACGCCCAACAGTACAAAAGTCTGCTGCGTTTCCTGACCTGCGGCAGCGTGGATGACGGGAAAAGCACCCTGATTGGTCGTCTGCTGCACGACACGCGCCAGATTTATGAAGATCAGCTCTCTTCCCTCCACAACGACAGTAAACGCCACGGCACCCAGGGCGAAAAACTCGACCTGGCGCTGCTGGTGGACGGCTTGCAGGCGGAGCGTGAGCAGGGCATCACCATTGATGTCGCCTATCGCTACTTCTCCACCGAGAAGCGCAAGTTTATTATCGCCGACACCCCGGGGCACGAGCAGTACACCCGTAACATGGCGACCGGCGCGTCCACCTGTGACCTGGCCATCCTGCTGATCGACGCCCGTAAAGGTGTGCTGGATCAGACTCGACGTCACAGCTTTATCTCTACGCTACTGGGGATCAAACACCTGGTGGTGGCGGTGAACAAAATGGATCTGGTGGACTACAGCGAAGCGCGATTCGACGAGATCCGCCAGAGCTACCTGACCTTTGCTGAACAGCTGCCGGGCAACCTCGATATTCGCTTCGTGCCGCTGTCGGCGCTGGAAGGGGATAACGTCGCCTCTCAGAGCGCGAACATGCCGTGGTACAGCGGTCCAACGCTGCTGGAAGTGCTGGAAACCGTTGAAATTCAGCGCGTGGTCGATACTCAACCGATGCGCTTCCCGGTGCAGTACGTGAACCGTCCGAACCTCGATTTCCGCGGCTTCTCAGGCACCCTTGCCTCCGGCGCGGTGAAGGTGGGCCAGCGCGTGAAGGTGCTGCCGTCCGGTGTGGAATCGGCCATTGCCCGTATCGTCACCTTTGATGGCGATCTGGACGAAGCCGGGGCGGGTGAAGCGGTAACCCTGGTACTGAAAGACGAAATTGATATCAGCCGCGGCGACCTGCTGGTCGACGCGCAGGAGACGCTGGCGGCGGTGCAGGGCGCGTCCGTGGACGTGGTATGGATGGCGGAACAGCCGCTCACCGCAGGCCAGAGCTACGACATCAAAATTGCGGGCAAGAAAACCCGCGCCCGCGTGGACGGCATTCAGTTCCAGGTGGACATTAACAACCTGACCCACCGTGACGTGAGCGAGCTGCCGCTGAACGGTATTGGCCTGGTGGATCTGACCTTCGACGAGCCGCTGGTGCTGGATCCGTATCAGCAGAACCCGGTAACCGGCGGGCTGATCTTTATCGACCGCCTGACCAACGTCACCGTCGGTGCTGGCATGGTGCGCGAGCCTAACGCACAGGCGAGCGTGACGTCTGAGTTCAGCGCCTTCGAGCTGGAGCTGAACGCGCTGGTGCGTAAGCACTTCCCGCACTGGGGCGCTCGCGATCTGCTGGGAGGCAAGTGATGGCCGCCCATGATGAGAACGTCGTCTGGCATCCTCATCCGGTCACCGTCGCCCAGCGCGAACAGCTCCACGGTCACCGTGGGGTTGTACTGTGGTTTACCGGGCTGTCTGGCTCCGGTAAATCCACGGTGGCAGGCGCACTGGAAGAGGCGCTGCATCAGCAGGGGGTGAGCACCTACCTGTTGGACGGCGACAACGTGCGTCACGGTCTGTGCAGCGATTTGGGGTTCAGCGACGACGACCGCAAAGAGAACATTCGTCGGGTGGGCGAAGTCGCCAGCCTGATGGCGGATGCCGGGCTGGTGGTGCTGACGGCGTTTATCTCCCCGCACCGCGCCGAGCGTCAGATGGTGCGCGAGCGCGTGGGCCAGGATCGCTTTATTGAAGTGTTTGTGGATACGCCGCTGGCAATCTGCGAAGCGCGCGATCCGAAAGGGCTGTACAAAAAAGCCCGCGCGGGAGAGCTGCGAAACTTCACCGGCATCGACTCGGTTTACGAAGCGCCTGAATCCCCTGAGATTCATCTGGAGGGTCAACAATTGGTAACAAATTTAGTAAGCCAATTATTAGACCTGCTGAGACGGGACGATATTATCAGATCCTGAGACGGTATCGTTCGGGACCTGTCTTCCCGAGCGATGAGTCACGGTCACAGGATTAGCTATGCGCAACAGTGAAAACTACATGATTACCACCGGGTCGGAACCGTTAACGACCGACGACGAGACGACCTGGTCCTTCCCTGGGGCGATTGTCGGCTTCGTGTCGTGGTTACTGGCGCTGGGTATCCCGTTTTTGATCTACGGGGGTAACACCCTCTTTTTCTTCCTCTACACCTGGCCTTTCTTCCTGGCGCTGATGCCCGTTGCGGTGGTTGTGGGCGTGGCGCTGCACTCCCTTTTCAACGGCAAGCTCCTGTATAGTACGCTCATCACTATTGCCACAGTGGTGGTCATCTTTGGCCTGCTGTTTTTATGGTTGATGGGCTAACTTGCGGCATAATTAAAACCCCGCAGTAGAGTCCAGCGGAAAGTTATGGGATGATGATGCCGTTTTTTCAGGGGGCAGGATGGGTAAACTAACGCTGCTGTTGCTGGCTTTGCTGGTCTGGCTGCAATATTCGCTGTGGTTCGGCAAAAACGGACTACACGACTACAGCCGGGTGAGCGATGACGTCGCGGCACAGCAGGCGACAAACGCCAAACTTAAAGCGCGTAACGATCAACTTTTTGCTGAAATTGATGACCTCAATGGCGGCCAGGAGGCGATTGAGGAGCGCGCACGCAATGAACTCAGTATGACTAAGCCGGGCGAAACGTTTTATCGTCTGGTACCGGATGCGTCTAAACGCAATCAGGGCTCCGCACAAAACAATCGATAATCAGGCCCAGGATTACGACATGGCAGCAACTTTTTCGGACGTCTGTGCCGTGGTGCCGGCCGCAGGTTTTGGCCGGCGCATGCAGACAGAATGTCCCAAGCAGTACCTCTCAATTGGTGATAAAACGATCCTCGAGCACGCCGTGGCAGCGCTGCTGGCACATGCCCGGGTGAAACGCGTTGTCATTGCCATCAGCCCCGGCGATGCGCGTTTTGCGCAGCTTCCGCTGGCAAATCATCCTCAGATTACCGTTGTTGACGGCGGCGCCGAGCGGGCCGACTCTGTCCTGGCGGGCATTCAGGCTGCCGGGAACGCGCAGTGGGTGCTGGTACATGATGCCGCGCGTCCCTGTCTGCATCACGACGATTTGTCGCGTCTGCTGGCCCTGAGTGAAACCAGTAAAGTGGGCGGCATTCTGGCCGCCCCGGTGCGTGACACCATGAAGCGTGCCGAACCGGGTAAACCGGCGATTGCGCACACCGTTGAGCGCGTGGATTTATGGCACGCGCTGACGCCACAATTTTTCCCCCGCGAACTGCTCCACGACTGCTTAACGCGAGCGCTTAAAGAAGGTGCCACCATTACGGACGAAGCCTCGGCGCTGGAGTATTGCGGTTTCCACCCAACGCTTGTTGAAGGGCGCGCTGATAATATAAAAGTGACGCGCCCGGAAGACTTACAGCTCGCGGAATTTTATCTTACCCGTACGACCCCTCAGGAGAAGGCATAATGCGTATTGGACACGGTTTTGATGTACACGCCTTTGGCGGCGAAGGCCCAATTATCATTGGCGGCGTGCGTATTCCTTACGAAAAAGGTCTGCTGGCGCATTCTGATGGCGACGTGGCGCTGCATGCGCTGACCGACGCGCTGCTGGGTGCCGCCGCGCTGGGCGACATCGGCAAACTGTTCCCGGACACCGATCCTGCTTTTAAGGGCGCGGACAGCCGCGAACTGCTGCGCGAAGCCTGGCGTCGTATTCAGGCCAAAGGTTACACCCTCGGCAACGTTGATGTGACGATCATTGCTCAGGCACCGAAGATGCTGCCGCACATTCCACAGATGCGCGTGTTTATCGCTGAAGATCTGGGCTGCCACATGGACGACGTCAACGTCAAAGCCACCACCACGGAGAAGCTGGGCTTTACGGGCCGTGGCGAAGGCATTGCCTGTGAGGCCGTGGCGCTGCTGGTGAAGGCGGCCAAATGACGGACTTTGACAACCTGACATACCTGCACGGAAAGCCGCAGGGCAATGGCCTGCTGAAGGCCAACCCTGAAGATTTTGTGGTGGTAGAAGATCTCGGGTTTGAGCCGGACGGCGAAGGCGAGCACATCCTGGTGCGCATTCTGAAAAACGGCTGCAACACCCGCTTCGTGGCGGACGCGCTGGCAAAATTCCTCAAAATTCACGCCCGCGAAGTGAGCTTTGCCGGGCAGAAAGATAAACATGCCGTGACCGAACAGTGGCTTTGCGCCCGCGTTCCCGGCAATGCGATGCCTGATTTAAGCAAATTTGAGCTTGAGGGCTGTAAGGTACTGGAGTACGCCCGCCACAAGCGCAAATTGCGACTGGGCGCCTTAAAAGGCAACCATTTCACGCTGGTGCTGCGTGAAGTAACCAACCGTGAAGACGTTGAAAAACGCCTGAACGCTGTCTGTGAACGCGGCGTACCGAACTACTTTGGCGCACAGCGCTTTGGCATTGGTGGCAGCAACCTGCTGGGCGCGCTGCGCTGGGCGCAAAGCGATGCACCGGTGCGCGACAGGAATAAACGCAGTTTTTGGTTGTCGGCGGCCCGCAGTGCGTTGTTTAATCAGATGGTGAGCGAACGGCTGAAAAAACCGGACGCGAATCAAGTTGTTGTCGGCGATGCGCTACAATTAGCGGGACGCGGAAGCTGGTTTGTGGCAACGGCCGAAGAGATGGCCGATGCCCAGTCGCGCGTGGACGCTAAAGCGCTGATGATTACCGCCGCCTTGCCTGGCTCAGGCGACTGGGGAACCCAGGGCGAGGCGCTGGCCGCTGAGCAGTCGGCGGTGGCGGATGCGCCAGAATTACAATCCTTGCTGGTGCGGGAAAAGGTCGAGGCGGCACGCCGGGCGATGCTCCTCTACCCGCAACAGTTGAGCTGGAACTGGTGGGATGACGTAACCGTCGAGTTACGCTTCTGGCTGCCGGCAGGTAGCTTTGCCACCAGTGTTGTCAGGGAACTTATCAACACGTCGGGTGATTATGCGAATATTGCTGAGTAACGATGACGGGATCCATGCGCCAGGTATTCAGACGCTGGCGAAACACCTCCGTGAGTTTGCGGATGTGCAGGTCGTGGCTCCCGATCGTAACCGCAGTGGCGCGTCTAACTCATTGACGCTGGAGTCTTCACTTCGCACCTTTACCTTTGAAAATGGCGATATTGCCGTACAGATGGGGACGCCGACCGACTGCGTGTTTCTGGGCGTGAATGCGCTGATGCGCCCGCGGCCAGATGTTGTGGTCTCTGGCATCAATGCCGGACCCAATCTTGGCGATGATGTGATTTACTCCGGGACCGTGGCCGCGGCAATGGAAGGGCGTCACCTGGGGTTCCCGGCGCTGGCGGTCTCGTTAAACGGCCACACGCACTATGACACTGCCGCCGCGGTGACCTGCTCCCTTCTCCGTGCGCTTGGCCGAGAGCCGCTGCGTACCGGACGTATTCTCAACATCAACGTGCCGGATCTCCCGCTGGACGAGATCAAAGGGATCCGCGTGACGCGCTGCGGCAGTCGCCATCCAGCCGATCAGGTTATTCCCCAGCAGGATCCGCGCGGCAATACCCTGTACTGGATCGGTCCGCCGGGCGATAAATGCGATGCCGGGCCAGATACCGACTTCGCGGCGGTGGATGAAGGATACGTTTCCGTTACGCCGTTGCACGTAGATTTAACCGCTTATAGCGCGCATGATGTGGTGTCGGACTGGTTAGATCGGGTCGGAGTGAACGCGCAATGGTAAGCAAACGTGTACAAACTCTTCTGGAACAACTTCGCGCACAGGGGATCCGCGACGAGCACGTGCTTGAGGCGCTTGCTCAGGTCCCGCGTGAGAAATTTGTAGACGAGGCGTTTGAACACAAAGCGTGGGAAAACGTGGCGCTGCCCATCGGGCAAGGCCAGACGATTTCGCAGCCCTACATGGTGGCGCGTATGACGGAGCTTCTGGAGTTAACGCCAGACTCCCGCGTACTGGAAATTGGCACCGGTTCAGGGTATCAAACCGCGATCCTGGCCCACCTTGTGCACCATGTCTGTTCCGTGGAACGGATTAAAGGCTTGCAGTGGCAGGCGCGCCGTCGCCTGAAACAGCTTGATTTACATAATGTATCGACACGCCACGGCGATGGATGGCAGGGTTGGCAGGCTCGCGCCCCGTTTGACGCCATCATTGTCACGGCAGCGCCTCCTGAAATCCCCGCTGCACTTCTCTCGCAGCTGGATGAGGGGGGTATTCTTGTTTTGCCCGTCGGGGATGAGCAGCAGCTTTTAAAGCGCGTTCGTCGGCGCGGCGGCGAGTTTATTATCGATACCGTGGAAGCCGTACGTTTTGTGCCCCTGGTTAAGGGCGAGCTGGCCTGAGACTCGGATTTTTCCAGGGTTATTAAGGCAAATTCAGCGTATGGTGTGGCGCGATAGGTTCGTGCCATCACGGTTATTTTTAAGTCACTGGTAGTTAACACATTCCTGGGGGATAAATGAGCGCGGGAAGCCCAAAATTCACCATCAGCCGTGTTGCGGCATTATCACTGGTTTCGCTCTGGCTGGCAGGCTGTACAAATTCGAATAACGCGCCAGCGCCTGTCAGTTCCGTCAATGGAACCAGCGGCTCGGGTAACACGTCCAGCGGAATGTTGATCACCCCTCCGCCTAAAATGGGCACCTCAACGGCGCAGCAAACTCCGCAGATCCAGCCGGTCCAGCGTCCAGTTACGCAGCCTTCGCAGATTCAGCCAGTGGATCAGCCTGTTCAGACCGAAAATGGCCGCATAGTGTATAACCGTAAGTATGGGAACATTCCGAAAGGTAGCTATACCGGCGGCAGCACCTATACCGTGAAGCGCGGCGATACGCTGTTCTACATTGCCTGGATCACCGGGAACGATTTCCGCGATCTGGCACAGCGAAACAACGTCCAGGCCCCGTATGCTCTGGAAGTTGGACAAACGCTTCAGGTTGGCAACGCGACGGGGACACCGCTTACGCCAGGCAACACCGTTTCGGCTGCCGACGTAACTGCGCAAAATAACAGCGTTACCCCTGCACAAAAAACCACCACGGTGGTTGCTTCACAACCTGTAATTACGTATTCTGAGGATCCAGGTGATCAGAGTGCTAACAAAATGTTGCCGAATAATAAAGGTACTGCGACTGTTGTCACAGCACCGACTACGGCACCTGTGGTTAGCTCTACTGTACCGACTGCAAGCAGTCAGAATGCCAGCTCGTCAATCACCACCTGGCGCTGGCCAACTGACGGCAAGATTATCGAGAACTTCGCCACCTCTGAGGGGGGTAACAAAGGGATCGATATCGCAGGCAGTAAAGGACAGGCAATCATCGCGACCGCAGACGGACGCGTTGTCTATGCCGGTAACGCACTGCGCGGTTACGGTAATCTTATTATCATCAAACATAATGATGATTACCTGAGTGCCTACGCCCATAACGACACTATGCTGGTCCGGGAACAACAAGAAGTTAAGGCGGGGCAAAAAATCGCTACCATGGGTAGCACCGGAACCAGTTCTACACGCTTGCATTTTGAAATTCGTTACAAGGGGAAATCCGTAAACCCGCTGCAATATTTACCGCAGCGATAAATTGACGGGGCATGCCAGCCAGGGTGTCTCGTCCAGGGATCACGGGTAGGAGCCACCTTATGAGTCAGAATACGCTGAAAGTTCATGATTTAAATGAAGACGCGGAATTTGATGAGAACGGAGCAGAGGCTTTTGACGAAAAAGCCTTAGTAGAAGAGGAACCCAGTGATAACGATTTGGCTGAAGAAGAGCTGTTATCGCAGGGTGCCACACAGCGTGTGCTGGACGCGACTCAGCTTTACCTTGGGGAGATTGGTTACTCCCCACTGCTAACGGCCGAAGAAGAAGTCTATTTCGCACGTCGTGCTTTGCGTGGTGATGTTGCCTCGCGTCGTCGCATGATCGAAAGTAACCTGCGACTGGTCGTGAAAATTGCCCGCCGTTACGGCAATCGTGGTCTGGCTCTGCTGGATCTGATTGAAGAGGGCAACTTAGGTCTCATCCGCGCAGTTGAGAAGTTTGACCCGGAACGCGGGTTCCGTTTCTCAACCTACGCGACCTGGTGGATTCGTCAGACCATCGAACGGGCTATTATGAACCAGACCCGTACGATTCGACTGCCGATTCACATCGTCAAAGAGTTGAATGTTTATCTGCGTACTGCGCGCGAGTTGTCCCATAAGCTGGACCACGAGCCAAGTGCGGAAGAGATTGCAGAGCAACTCGACAAACCGGTTGATGACGTAAGCCGTATGCTGCGTCTCAACGAGCGCATTACCTCGGTTGACACCCCGCTGGGTGGCGACTCCGAAAAAGCGCTGCTGGACATCCTGGCCGATGAAAAAGACAACGGCCCGGAAGACACCACGCAGGACGATGACATGAAACAGAGCATCGTCAAATGGCTGTTCGAACTGAACGCCAAACAGCGTGAAGTGCTGGCACGTCGTTTCGGTTTACTGGGGTATGAAGCTGCGACACTGGAAGATGTCGGCCGTGAGATTGGCCTGACCCGTGAACGTGTTCGTCAGATTCAGGTTGAAGGGCTGCGCCGCCTGCGTGAAATCCTGCAAGGGCAAGGTCTGAATATCGAAGCGCTGTTCCGCGAGTAAGCAACCATTCGTCAGAAAAGGCCCGTCGTGAGACGGGCCTTTTTTATGCCTTACGGCTGCGCTGTTTCGTGCAGCAAACGCCAGGTGATGTTATCCCCTTCCTGATTAAGCACCGCGGTTGACCAGCGCACGTTTACGGGCTGGCCTGGCCGGGTTTGCGTCTCCCGGTAATGGAGCACCGCGCCGTTGTCCCATGTCTGAAGCGTTGTTAACGCATCAATACCGATCCTGAGCCCGGGTCGGGTTCCCCGCTGCGCATATAAAAAGTGGGCAAGCGCGTGATGATCTAAAGGGTTGCCACTCGGTGGAATCATCAGAAAATCCGGACGGAAACGGGCGAGCAGGGCGTCCTGATCGCCTTCGCCTGCACCTAACCAGTTTTCAAGGGCGACGTGAATGTCGAGGATCTCTTGTTCGAAATGGGTCATGCTTGCTCCTGTTGCAGTTGCGCAAGTAACTGCGTGTTGTTAAGACGGTAGACGTACAGTACGGGCAGTAGGGTGATGACGGCGGCAAAAACAAACATCCAGTGCCAGGCGGCCAGCGGCGCGAGATAATCCTGCATGAAGCTCAGCGCCTGCGCCAGCAGCAGAGCGCCCGCAAAAAAGCTCAACTGACGATTCAGATTCCATAGCGCGCTGGCATCAGGCATATCTTCCGGTCGCATCGTCAAAAACGCGCTGCTCTGAGCCGTACTGCTGCAAAGGCTTCCCCCCGCGCCCATCAACGCAAACGCAACGGCAGGTAACAGCATTGCCGGGCCGACGTTAATTAAAAGCAAAATGCCCGTCGCCTGCAAAAGGCAACCGATAACCACCAGCGGCCGGGGGCCGATACGGTTGAAATAGCGTCCTGTTGCGGTGATAGCCAAAAACGAAGCCACAGACCATGGCAGCATAAGCATGCCCGTTGCGGCGGGCGTCATATTGGCCTCGCTCTGGAGGTAATACATGCCCGTTACGTTCACGCCGATAAAGATGCCGGGTACGCACACATAGATAAGCATGGATAAGCGCAACAGCGGATCCGTCAGCAAAGACAGGTTTACTGTCCTGGTGGTGTTTATCGGTGACGGTTCTGTTTTAAGCCACGCGCAGGCCAAAGCAAAGGTGACAATGGCGACGGGCAGGGTGGCAAAAAATATCCAGCGCCAGCTGAATGCCTGAACCAGCATACCGCCCACCGCCGGTGAGCAGGCGGGGGCAAGCAGTGCGACCAGCATCACCGCCGAGGAGAGTCTGGCCCGCTCATGAGGCTTAAACTGTTGCCAGGTCAGCGCCTGACCAACCGGGATCAATAAACCCCCTCCAGCACCCTGCACGACTCGCCAGGCAATCAGACTTTCCAGCGAAGATGAGAGACCCGCCGCAACGGAGGCCGCGCTAAAGAGAAGCAGTGACAGCAGGATAACGCGCTTCGGCCCGATGCGGCGCGTCAGGATACTGCTGAAAGGGATGACTAACGTCAGTCCGGCAATGTATCCGTTACTTACCCAGGCAAGCGCGGAAGGTGTGGTATTGAAAGCGCGAGCCATCGCCGGAAAGGCGACGCTGGCAATAAACATGTTTATCAAATCAAGGAAAAAGCCGAGCAGAAAGACGACGGCGATTTTGCTGCGATACGTCATGGAAGTTCCTCCGGTGAGGTGGCGTATCGTATCGGCCCGCGCGTTACGGATAAACGCGACAAACCACGATATACTGTCAACATTATTTTGACAGTTAACCAGGCAAGCGATGCTTAGTTTACAGCGTACGGAGATGTTTATCGCCGTAGCGGACACCGGCAGTTTCACCGCCGCGGCGGAGGCGATGGGGCTGACAAAAGCGGTGGTCAGCTTTCATATTCGTCAGCTTGAAGAGGAGCTGGGCGTCACCCTGTTGCTGCGAACCACCCGACGCCTGACGCTGACCGAGGCGGGGAAGCTCTTTCATCAACGAAGCGTGGTGCTGTTACGGGATGCAGAGCGATTGCAGGATGATGTTCGCGCCAACCATGCCGGGCTGACGGGAGAACTGCGGATCACCACCACGCCCGAATATGGCTCGCAGGTGGTGGTGCCTTTGCTGGCTGAATTTAGCCAGCTGCACCCGGACCTCCGCGTGCGGCATGTCTCGTCCTCTTTGCATGCCGATCTTATCGCCGAGCGCTTCGATGTCGCTATCCGGCTCGGCACGCTTGCCGATTCGCGCTACCACGCCGCGTTGATGACCTCCTTCACCATCCTGCCCGTGGCAACACCAGGCTGGCTGGCAAACCATCCGGTTGACTCGCTGGATCAGCTGGCAGAAGCGGACTGGATCATTCATGAGCGTTTAACGTCGCCGCTGCGCTGGCAGGTGAGAGGTGTTGATCGGCATCCGGTTTCCTTTGAGATCAAGAAAGCGCCGCGCCTGTATGCAGACAGCGCCCAGGCGCTGATGGCTTTTGCCCTCGCGGGATGTGGGGTGGCGCTGCTGCCGGAGTGGCTGGTACGTAACGCACTGGATGCGGGGGAACTGGTCTCGCTGTTACCGGCGTACACGTTTGCTCAGCAGGGCATCTATGCCGTTTATCCCGATGCCCGGCATGTGCCCGCGAAAGTGCGAACATTTATTGATTTTATGCGCGTCAGGGTGACTTAATCCTGCATCATCTTTTTGATGAGCGCTGAAAATTGCTCTCGTTCCGCGCCGTTAAGACGCCCTAAAAACGCCTCATCCACCTCATTTCCAATCGGTTTACTGCGCTCAAGCAGGGCCTCACCTTCGGCCGTCAGAAAGACAAAACGACGGCGCTTGTCTGCCGGATCGTGCTCGCGCCTGACCAGGCCGCGTGCTTCCATACGGCTCAGCATTTCTGCCAGCGTCGCTTTGGTGCTCACTGCGACTTCAGTCAGTGCAACCTGCTCAATGCCAGGATTTTCAGCAATTGACCGCATCACCGCATATTGTGGCTTGGTCAGTTCGGGCAGTGCGTGCTGCCACTGGGCGGTATGCTGTTGAAAAAGCTGACGTAGCAGATGGAAAGCTTCTTGTCTTAACTCCATGGACACTCCGACGGATAAATACTCCCTCTATGATAGCCGCTCTCGGGCTGAATTTTAACGCGAGAGTTTTTTAGCGAATAGTGTGATCGCATGCGAATGATCTTGTCAGCAGCAGGATCCAGGCGTAGTTTAATTAATATGTTCGTATACGAACATATTAATTGAGGTGCTGAATGAGATTGATTGTGGGAATGACGGGCGCGACGGGTGCGCCATTAGGCGTGGCGTTGTTGCAGGCGCTGCGGGAAATGCCGGAGGTGGAAACGCACCTGGTGATGACGAAGTGGGCAAAAACCACGATTGAGCTGGAAACGCCCTTCACTGCGCATGACGTTGCTGCACTGGCGGATGTCGTCCACAGTCCGGCCGATCAGGCTGCCACCATCTCCTCCGGCTCGTTTCGCACCGACGGCATGATCGTCATCCCGTGCAGCATGAAAACGCTGGCGGGGATCCGCGCGGGCTACGCCGAAGGGCTGGTAGAGCGTGCGGCAGACGTGGTGCTGAAAGAGGGACGCAAGCTGGTGCTGGTTCCCCGCGAGACGCCGCTCAGCACCATTCATCTTGAGAACATGCTTGCCCTTTCCCGCATGGGCGTGGCGATGGTGCCGCCTATGCCTGCGTACTACAACCACCCGCAAACCGCCGATGACATTACCCAGCATATCGTGACCCGCGTTCTCGACCAGTTTGGTCTGGAGCATAAAAAAGCCCGACGCTGGGAAGGTTTGCAGGCAGCGAAACATTTTTCACAGGAGAATAAAGATGGCATTTGATGATTTGAGAAGCTTCTTGCAGGCGCTCGATGAGCAAGGGCAGCTGCTGAAAATTGAGGAAGAGGTAAACGCGGAGCCGGATTTAGCGGCGGCCGCCAACGCTACCGGGCGCATTGGCGATGGCGCGCCTGCGCTGTGGTTCGATAATATTCGCGGCTTCACCGATGCCCGAGTGGTGATGAACACCATCGGCTCGTGGCAAAACCACGCCATTTCGATGGGGCTGCCAGCGAATACTTCGGTGAAAAAACAGATCGACGAGTTTATTCGTCGCTGGGACAAATTCCCCGTCACGCCAGAGCGTCGTGCCAATCCTGCCTGGGCGCAGAACACGGTGGACGGAGAAGATATCAACCTGTTCGACATTTTGCCGCTGTTCCGCCTGAACGACGGTGACGGGGGCTTTTATCTCGATAAAGCGTGCGTTGTCTCCCGCGATCCGCTCGACCCCGACCACTTCGGCAAGCAGAACGTCGGCATTTACCGTATGGAAGTGAAGGGCAAGCGTAAGCTCGGCCTGCAACCGGTGCCGATGCATGATATTGCGCTGCATCTGCATAAGGCAGAAGAGCGTGGCGAAGACCTGCCCATTGCCATTACGCTGGGTAACGATCCGATCATCACCCTGATGGGCGCCACGCCGCTGAAATACGATCAATCCGAGTATGAGATGGCTGGCGCGCTACGCGAAAGCCCGTATCCGATTGCGACGGCTCCGCTGACCGGTTTTGATGTGCCGTGGGGGTCGGAAGTGATCCTGGAAGGGGTGATTGAAGGCCGGAAACGTGAAATTGAAGGACCATTCGGTGAGTTTACCGGACACTACTCTGGCGGGCGCAACATGACCGTTGTGCGCATTGATAAAGTCTCTTACCGCACCAAACCCATTTTCGAATCTCTCTACCTGGGGATGCCTTGGACCGAGATTGATTATCTGATGGGACCCGCCACCTGCGTGCCGCTCTATCAGCAACTGAAGGCGGAATTCCCGGAAGTGCAGGCGGTAAACGCCATGTACACCCACGGTCTGCTGGCAATTATCTCCACTAAAAAGCGTTACGGCGGTTTTGCCCGTGCGGTCGGGCTACGCGCCATGACCACACCGCACGGTCTGGGTTACGTGAAGATGGTGATTATGGTGGATGAAGATGTCGATCCGTTTAACCTGCCGCAGGTCATGTGGGCGCTTTCATCGAAGGTTAATCCGGCGGGCGATCTGGTGCAGCTTCCGAATATGTCTGTGCTGGAACTTGACCCTGGCTCCAGCCCGGCGGGGATCACCGACAAGCTGATCATTGATGCCACCACCCCTGTTGCCCCGGACAACCGTGGTCACTACAGCCAGCCGGTACAGGACCTCCCTGAAACCAAAGCCTGGGCCGAAAAACTGACCGCGATGCTGGCAGCACGTCAATAAGGAGGAAAAAATGATTTGTCCACGTTGTGCCGATGAACATATTGAAGTAATGGCAACATCACCGGTGAAAGGTGTCTGGACGGTATATCAGTGCCAGCACTGTCTGTATACCTGGCGCGATACCGAACCGCTACGCCGTACCAGCCGCGAGCATTACCCGGAAGCCTTCCGCATGACGCAGAAGGATATTGATGAGGCGCCGCAGGTGCCAACAATCCCGCCGCTGCTGTAAAAAAAGCCCGGTGGCGGCTGCGCTTACCGGGCCTACGGGTTTTGTAGGCCGGGTAAGGCGAAGCCGCCACCCGGCAAAAAAGACCGCAGAGAACTAAACCAGACTCTTCAACCGGTAAATCCACTCCAGCGCCTGACGCGGCGTTAGTGAATCCGGGTCGAGATTTTCCAGCGCTTCCACGGCTGGAGAGGTCTCCTCCGGGGCCGCCAGCAGTGACATCTGCGTACCATCTATCTGCGTAGCAGCCGCATTCGGTGACAAGCTTTCCAGCTCACGCAATTTCTGACGCGCGCGTTTGATCACCTCTTTCGGCACGCCCGCCAGCGCGGCGACGGCCAGGCCATAACTCTTGCTTGCCGCGCCGTCCTGCACCGTGTGCATAAAGGCGATGGTGTCGCCGTGCTCAAGCGCATCAAGGTGGACGTTAGCCACACCTTCCATTTTTTCTGGCAGCTGTGTCAGTTCGAAATAGTGCGTCGCGAACAGCGTCAGCGCCTTGATTTTATTCGCCAGGCTTTCCGCACACGCCCAGGCCAGAGACAGGCCGTCATAGGTGGAGGTGCCGCGTCCTACTTCGTCCATCAACACCAGGCTGTTTTCTGTCGCGTTATGCAGAATGTTGGCGGTTTCGGTCATCTCGACCATAAAGGTAGAGCGACCGCTCGCAAGATCGTCTGCCGCACCCACACGGGTAAAAATACGATCGACAGGGCCAATCTCAACCTTCTGCGCCGGAACATAGCTGCCAATGTAGGCGAGCAGCGCGATAAGGGCTGTCTGGCGCATATAGGTACTTTTACCGCCCATATTGGGGCCGGTAATGATCAGCATTCTTCGCTGTGGTGACAGGTTCAGCGGGTTGGCAATAAACGGCTCGTTCAGCACCTGCTCAACCACCGGGTGGCGGCCTTCGGTAATGCGAATGCCGGGTTTGTCAGTAAAGGCTGGACAGGTGTAGTTCAGCGTATCGGCGCGCTCGGCCAGGTTAACCAGGACATCCAGCTCGGCCAGCGCAGCGGCGCTCAGTTGCAGGTCAGCCAGGTGCGGCATCAGGATGTCGAACAGCTCGTCATACAGCTGCTTCTCCAGCGCCAGCGCTTTACCCTTCGACGTGAGCACTTTGTCCTCGTACTCTTTCAGTTCGGGAATAATGTAGCGCTCGGCATTTTTCAGCGTCTGGCGGCGAACGTAGTGAATCGGGGCCAGGTGGCTCTGCCCACGGCTGATCTGAATATAGTAACCGTGTACCGCGTTGTAGCCGACTTTCAGGGTGTCTAGCCCCAGACGTTCACGCTCGCGGATTTCCAGCTTATCAAGATAATCCGTCGCGCCATCGGCCAGCGCACGCCATTCGTCCAGCTCTTCGTTGTAACCCGGAGCAATAACCCCGCCATCCCGCACCAGAACAGGCGGCGCATCAATGATGGCGCGTTCCAGCAGTTCGCGAAGCTCGGTAAACTCGCCCATGGTTTCGCGCAGCTTTTGCACCGGCGCGCTGTCGATCTCTCCCAGCTGTGCGCGCAGTTCCGGCAACTGCTGGAAAGCGTGACGCATACGGGCGAGATCGCGTGGACGCGCGGTGCGCAATGCCAGGCGCGCAAGAATACGCTCAAGATCGCCCACCTGACGCAGCACCGGCTGCAATTCGGTGTAACGATCCTGCAATGCGGCAATGGTTTGCTGGCGGCCGATCAGCGTGTCGGTGTTGCGGATCGGCATATGCAGCCAGCGTTTGAGCATACGGCTGCCCATAGGGGTAACCGTGCTGTCGAGAACCGACGCCAGCGTGTTTTCAATGCCGCCCGCGAGGTTCTGAGTGATCTCCAGGTTGCGGCGCGTGGCGGCATCCATGATGATGCTGTCCTGCTGACGCTCCATGGTAATGGAACGGATATGGGGCAGGGCGGTGCGCTGCGTATCCTTAACGTACTGCAACAGGCAGCCAGCGGCACACAGCCCGCGCGGGGCATTTTCCACACCAAAGCCAATCAAATCGCGCGTGCCAAATTGCAGGTTGAGCTGCTGGCGCGCGGTATCAATTTCGAACTCCCACAGTGGGCGACGACGCAGGCCGCGGCGACCTTCGATCAGCGCCATCTCGGCGAAATCCTCTGCATAAAGCAGTTCTGCCGGATTGGTGCGCTGTAGTTCAGCCGCCATGGTTTCACGGTCAGCCGGTTCGCTCAGGCGAAAACGACCGGAGCTGATATCCAGCGTGGCGTAGCCAAACCCTTTACCGTCCTGCCAGATCGCCGCCAGCAGGTTATCCTGACGCTCCTGAAGCAGGGCTTCATCGCTGATGGTGCCCGGCGTGACGATACGCACGACCTTGCGCTCAACGGGGCCTTTGGACGTTGCCGGGTCACCAATTTGTTCGCAGATGGCGACAGACTCGCCCTGGTTCACCAGCTTCGCCAGATAGTTTTCAACCGCGTGATGCGGGATGCCCGCCATCGGGATTGGCTCACCTGCCGACGCGCCACGTTTCGTCAGGGAAATGTCGAGCAGCTGAGATGCACGTTTCGCATCGTCATAAAAAAGCTCGTAAAAATCGCCCATACGGTAAAACAGCAGAATTTCCGGATGCTGTGCCTTCAGCTTCAGATACTGCTGCATCATTGGTGTGTGGTCTGATAGATCCTTGTCAATAGACTCATTCATATTGATTTTACTCGTTTTTTAAGTCTTTTGGGTACTCAGGTGACCCCATGTGAAACCCTTTAAAACCCATGTGAATCGTTAAATTTGTATACCAGAAGTATTCTAGCTACTATCTGGTATACACACTTGAACTGCTGGTATACATCGATGAAAATGACACTCAATCAGTCGATTATAATCAATAAGTTATCTATCGACGTCAAACCAGGTCTCGATCAAGATGGGCGAGTAGTGTACTTACCCAACATAGATAGAAAACCTTATCTTATCACTGACAGCCATCGTGATTCACCAGTCGGTTTCGGTGTCAAAATCAGTGCAACGAAAAAGACCTATATCGTTCAGCGACGAGTGTCTTCTCCTGGCAATCGCCCTAAGACAGGGGGGAAATCTCCATCGGAGGTTATCAGGTCTACAATTGGCAATGTCTCTGATTTCGCTAACATCGATCAAGCCCGCGAGGTTGCTCGCAATTTAGTTCAAACCATGAAGTTGACCAAAAGGAACCCTAACAAGATAAAACGGGAGTCCGATGCTTCTGAGCTCACTATCAGTGAAGTGTTTGCTCAATATCGTCAACACCTTCTTGGCAGGTCTAAACCAGCTAAACCCAACACACTTAATGTCCTGAACAAAGCAGAAAACAGGCTTTCTGAATGGTCAGGGCTTCGAGTGAAGGATTTAACCGGTAATGAAATTCTTCGTAAGTTTGATGAAATCGCAAGTAGAGCAAGAACCGCTGCTGAACAAACCTTCCGTTGGGCCAATGTTGCTGTCAGACATGCAATCGAAATTGAAGCCAGCAATGCCCAGACACAACAACGACAACCTTCATTGTCATATAACCCTTTTTCCATTTTAAAAGTGCAGAAGAAGTTCAGGACTCGTTCTGAACTGGAAGATAGCTATCGTGCGAAAGGTGTAAGAAACCCACTTTCTCCAAAAGACACCTTAGGTAGGTTTTTGACTGCATTGCATAACAAGAGAAGCTTCAACCGCCTTGGGTGCGATTATCTGCTACTCACCGTTCTCTTAGGTGCTCGTAAGGAAGAAACAGCATCTTTATGTTGGAGGGAAGCTCTCACCAATGAAGAAGCAAAAACGACAAGCTATGTTGACCTGAGTAACAGAACTATCCGTTTTTACGACACTAAGAATCGAAACGATCACGAGCTTCCGATTTGTGATGCCGTCAAAAGAATTTTGGAAGATAGAAGAGACATAGTAAACGATACGGTAACCCGGAAGGACAAACAGAAGTGGGTTTTCCCGGCCCGTTCTTCTCGAAGTAAAGTTGGTCACTATTCCGATAGCAAAAGTCTAAGGGAATATATCTGCCAAGAGGCGGGAATCCTGAAGCTTGGTATGCACGATCTACGAAGGACATTTGGTAGGGTTGCTGAAGAACTTGTTTCATATGCCGTCGTTAAGAGACTGCTCAATCACAGAAATACAACAGATCCAACAGAAAGGTATGCAGAACCTGATCAAGAACGGATTTTTGAAGCATTACAAAGGATTGAGTTGCATATGCTTATGACTGCTCCTAAATTATACAATGTGTTACTTGCTTCGGCTAAGTATCCCCCCTTAAACGAAACTTGTTAGTTAATACTGTTGCATTGTAAATATATTACCACGAAATAATTACAAGCTGAAACTAATGAAAGTGTTTGTTAGCCATTTAACAATAGGGAGTGTGTATGTGGGCTGACGTAGAATCCAACATTGATTACTTAAATTTTGGCGAAGTTTCAAGTCTCGCAGTAGATATATTGAAGTCTGAAAATATGTTGCCAGTGTCTATTGGAATATTTGGTAACTGGGGGGCTGGAAAATCATCATTACTTAAAATTATAGAAAAACAGATAAATCAAGAAGATGGTAAAGATATCTTAGTTGTAAATTTCGATGCTTGGCTGTATCAAGGCTATGATGACGCAAGGGCTGCATTACTGGAAGTTATTGCAACAAAACTTAACGAAGCAGCCCAAGGAAATCCAAACCTTGTAGAGAAGACATTCAGTTTATTTAACCGAGTAGATAAAGTGAGGGCATTAGGTTACACCCTTGAAGGAATTGCATTAGCTATGGGGATTCCTACTGGGGGAATGGTTTCTAAGGGGGTTGGGGCAATTAAAAATATTTTTAGTAACGGTGTTAATGAAAATACATACCAAGAAGCCATTAGTACAGGTAAGGAGGTTGCAAATAGTGGGTTAATTAAAGATAAAGAAGCATTGACCCCACCACAGCAAATAAATTTATTTAGAGATGAATATAGTGGTATTTTAAAAGAGTTAGGGAAGAATTTAATTGTTTTTATAGATAACCTAGATCGTTGTTTACCACAAAATGCTATACAAACATTAGAAGCAATACGATTATTTTTATTCCTACCAAATACGGCATTTGTGATTGCTGCTGATGAAGACATGATAAGAACATCCGTATCAGAGTATTTCAAAGGAACATCAGCAAGACATCATATTGATTATTTGGATAAACTAATACAAGTCCCTATCCGAGTCCCAAGAACAGGCCTTTTAGAAATAAGATCGTATCTTTTCATGCTTCATGCAGTAAATGCAGGGGTAGATAGTAATTTGGTAGAAAAGCTAAGGATAGCATTGGAAAAATCTTTACAGGAATCATGGCATAAAGATCCTATGAAGAAAGAAGATGCAATAAAAATATTAGAAGGAGAGAATAATTTAGAATTAGCAAGGGCATATGATCAAGTAGACCGGTTGGCACCTATATTTGCTACCTCACCAATAATACATGGCAATCCAAGAATAGTTAAGAGATTACTAAATATTGTAAAAATGAGATCAAACATTGCTAGAAGAAGAAGTATTTCATTAGATGAGAATGTCATTACGAAGTTAGTAATCTTTGAAAGATGTGCAGGAGAGACTGCTGCCAATGATTTATATTCAATGATAGATACTAATAAAGGCTACAAGGAATTATTTAGTGAAATAGAAAGCACGAAACCAAAGAATTTGCCTGATTCTGTACCAGAATCTTGGACGAAAGATGATGCAACCAGTGATTTTATTTTAAAGTGGTTTGATCTCGAACCAAAACTGAGTGATAAGGATTTACGAGCGTCAATATATTTATCACGCGAAACAATGCCAGCAGCCCATTATGTAATAGGTTTGTCTCCAAAAGCAAGAGATGCGTTAAGTGTATTGATTACTACGACAAGGAAAAGTTCTCAAGCTGCTGTAACTGCATTACGGGATATATCTCAAGATGAATTTGTTCCAGTTATGGAAAGTTTGATTGAACACCTTCGAACTATAACTGAATGGAGCAAACAACCTGCTGGTTTTGCTGGGGCTGTATTAGTTGCAGATAAGCATATCGAAGCAGGGAAAGTCTTTAAAAGATTTATAAGTGGTATAAACGATAATCCGCATTGGATGAATGCTCTTATAAAAGAAAAAAAATGGTTTAAATAAGGAGAAGATATGGGAACGTCACAGTCAAGTAAAGGACCTAAAAATGGGAATCCACTTGTTCCACCTTGGGCAGATCAAGCAAAAAATGGAGGAAATAAAAATCTAAGCGGTTTTAGAACTCTTTTTGGTAGATTTGCTCGAAGCCGAGATATCTCTTCACTAAAAGGTGCTCTTGGACGCTATTCTCGACAAGTAACAGGTGGAGGAGATTCAGCTAACGAACGACTTGGTAATATTGTTAGTGCTGGTGGTGGCTTATTTGAATTACTGAATGATGGGGTTGTAAACGATCAGAACAGTAATCCTATTATTGACCTAAGTAGCCTTAATGGGCTCTCATGTGAAGACGCAATTGCAAGAATATCCCAAGCCCTTTCTGATGGCAGTGAGGATGCTGATAAAATTCAAACTGCAATGAATGATGCTTTAGTTGAAGCTTTAGATGGAAAGACCACGTTTAACCCACAAGATATTACAGACGATGTTCTTATTGAAACGATGATTTGCTATTTAACTGATAGTATTTTTATTCAAGTTACAATGGACGCAGGAAAATCTTGGAATAATGCACAGTCAGCGAAAGAATTGCAGAGAGCAGAAAATGAATTGCATGAGTATATTAGTGCAATAGTTGATAACCATATGGAACCCAAAATAAGTAAAAACATTAGATCGTTTTCAAAATCAGATATAATTAAAATTCAAAAAGATGTTATTACTGAAGTTTGGGATGAATGGAAGGGGTATAGCGAATGAATATTTATATAGACCATGATTATAGTCGGTTGCCTGCATCGAATGATTCTACGATTTCAGTTCAAATTTATTCGAGAGATGGAGTCGTTGCCAAAAATGGAATAAAGCCTCGAAATGATATTGCAACAATAGGAAAGCCTGTATATGACGCAATTAAAAGATTAGGAGTTCAAATATCAGACGAGGTAATGGATTTCCTGACAATATCAATGGCTGTGACAGCCGCTGACACCTTTATAGTTCGTGATGATTGTTTTGATGGTTGGACACGGGATATAAACGTATCTGTTAGGGTCATAAATCCAACTATCTGGATAAAGAATAAAGCATATATTGAAAAAGCATTACAGTTTTTAAGTGGAGATGTCTGGAAATTCGATTTTAAAAAAGATGGAATGAAACCTCCTGTTCCATTTAAACCAGTCAATGGGCGTAGATTAATAAATTTAGATGGATTAGATTGTATTTCTCTGTTTTCTGGTGGGTTAGACAGTGCAATCGGTGTTATTGATATTTTAACAACAGGTGAGAAACCGTTATTAATAAGTCATTCATACAAAGGAGATAAGGCAAAACAGGAACAAATATCAAAAAGGATCAAAGGTAAGGGGGATTTCTCAAGGCTTTGCACCAGTGCAAATCCTATAGGAAGGGGAATGCAAAGAGATATTACGATGAGAACACGTAGCTTGAATTTCTTAGCATTTGCTGCTGTTGGTGCAGATGCTGTGATGAAAGCTAATAATAAAAATAATATATCTATATATGTACCTGAGAATGGTTTTATCTCATTGAATGCACCATTGACAAATCGAAGAATTGGCTCTCTTAGCACAAGAACTACTCATCCATATTTTATCGAAATGATACAAACTATTTTTGATAACGTTGGTTTTAAGATGAAGTTTACTAACCCGTACCAATTCAAAACAAAAGGACAAATGGTTAGTGAATGCAAAGATAAGAATATACTCGCTGATATCGTTGATTCTACAGTTTCGTGCAGTCATTGGAAAAGAAAGCATCAGCAATGTGGCTACTGTGTGCCTTGCATGATTAGACGAGCCTCCCTATTAAGAGGGGGAGTAAAAGAATCAATAACATATCATCAAGCTTCATATGCTAATTTACTGAATTTTGTTAAAAATAAACAAGATGGAAGAGATGATATCTTTTCAGTGATAATGGCTATTGAAAATGCTAAAAAAAGTAATTTGAAGGCGTGGGTATTGAAATCTGGAAAGCTTAAAGAGCAGGATATTGGCAAGTATGAAAATGTATTCATTGAAGGATTACAAGAAGTAGAAGCTTTCTTGAAGAAGGAAAAATTAGTTTGAAGTTTGATATGCATTGTCATTTGGATCTATACAAAGATCCAAAGGATATTATTTATCAATGTGATAAGAAAGGACTATATGTTCTTTCTGTCACGACTACACCAAATGCGTATATTGGTAGCAATAGGCTTGTTTCTGGCTGTAAAAGAATAAAAACTGCTTTAGGACTACATCCTGAGTTGGCACACTTGCGGCACGAAGAGTTAGCTATCTTTGATATTTTGCTACCCCAAGTAAAGTATGTTGGCGAGATAGGACTTGATGGTGGACAAGATTATAAAAAACATGCTGAGATCCAACTGAAAGTTTTTAGACATATTTTAAGAAAGGTTCATCATCGGGGCGGGAAGATTATGTCAATACATTCACGAGGTAGTGCAGATAAAGTTGTGGATGAATTGAAGGGGATTGATGGAGTTCCAATATTTCATTGGTTTACTGGCACAAAAGCTGAGCTGGATAAAGCCATAGATATTGGGGCCTGGTTCTCAGTTGGTCCTGCAATGTTAAACTCAAAAAAAGGAAAAGAGATAATAGGATTAATACCAAAAGATAGATTATTAACAGAGACAGATGCACCTTTCGCAAAATTCAGCGGAAAAAATCTATTCCCTTGGGATGTTGATAAAGCCATTAGAGGTATATCCGAAATATGGGGGTGTGATTCAGAAACTGTTGAGTATAAATTAGAAGAGAATTTTAGGCGAATTCTTTCTATCGGTGAGCGATGATTTATCTAAGCAGACTGGATGATTAGTTTTAAATACACTCTATCTTTATCGGGAGAAATGAAATATGAAGATCATTGAGACACTGAGAGAATTATCGGAAGTCTGGAAGCTATTCGGTGATATGCCTGACGATACGACACTGAATGTTGAATTAACGGCCCTTTACCTGGGAATCAGTGTTAAGACCTTAGCAAGATATCGCCAAAATGGTGATGGACCACCTTACATTCAATATCCAACAGGTAACAGTAAGGCTCGAAATCAGCGAGTAAATTATTTGCTGGGTGATTTAAGGATTTGGAGGAATGGGAATAAAGTAGTAAGTACGATGAAAGCGGCGCAAGTTCGTGGATTGGCATTCAATTCACTGATCGACTTCACGATCCCGCAACCATTCTGGCAAATTAATAATTCTGCTGAGTTACAGAATCGAAATAAAATTTTATCACATGCACTTAGAACACCAGACGAACGATTTAAACTTTATTTAAATGAAGAACGAGTACACATTGTTTGGGTGTCAATAGAAGAAGCTTTATCCTGGGATTGGACGGATTTGAATGAACGACAAGTATTCAATGATTCTTTCGTTGAGTTGCTGAATAACCTGATCCAGCTTTCGAACTCAGCACAAGAACTTCTTGAAATAAATCATATTTTCAAGAAATAATTAGTTTTTGTTTAAATAGTTGATTGTGATTGTCAGTTATTACTTAATTATTAAAGGGAATTTGATAAACCAATTTTAAAATAAATTACAATATCAGTAATTCAGGAGATGCAAGAAATAAACTGGTTTACTAATGATGTTTTACACTGTTCTAAAGTACTGGCTTATTATATGATTTTATTGAGGGTTTGCTGACTCACTGGTAAATGTATTTGTAGCCTTATACAACCGCACATAGCAGAGGAATGACTAAATTCGTAAACTGAAAGGTGTAGAAGGAATCATATAATCGTTATGACTACTATGAAGAACGTACAGGAGAATTTAGAAAATTAAGAAATAGAATTTAAAGGTGCTTGTCTTTTTGAAATGCAAATCATCGAAATATAAATTAAATTTGACAAGGGAAATTAAATGTGAATATATTTTATTAAAAAGGAGATATAAAATGAAAAAAATCGCACTATTAATATTCATTATAATAAATATTATTTCTGTACTTCATTTGTTAAGTGAAGGTTCCTTATATGTAACTGACTTTCAGGGGGTATTATCCTCACTGATACTTGCGTTTTCAGCAGCTTATTTCCCAATAATTGTTTTTATAAGCATTGATGACCACGAGCAAAAAAAAGCCTGAACATATATAAATACATTCAGGCATAAGTCCGTTATTTTTTTGAATCTATGTGTGTGGAATGTTCTGATTTATAAGAAAATACCGCATCACAAAAAGAGATACAGCACTTAGTTGCTACAGCAATTGCTATAAAATATGCATATCCTGCAATTAGATATGAATTAAAGAGAACAGTTAGAGTTGACACAGGAATATCCAACGCAAGTCTTAGCAAAAAAACAGAAGCAGCAATAGATGTAGGTATATAAATGATAAAATCTACGACAGCCTTTAAAGATTTGCTATATTTCGGATAAACAAAATGCGTTAATACCAATGAAAATATTAAAGGCAAGAATATTAATATGTAACCAAAAAAATTAGCCTGTAATCTATACCCAATTAACAGAAGGATAATAGAACAAAATAAAATTAACCAACAAGTTCTTTTTTTATCGTTATTGGAAAATTTTTCCATACATAGATTCCTTATCATTTGAATGTTAGAAAATGAGAACCACAGCTTTTTGAGTCTCGGTACTAAGTCTAAGCAATGCGAACAGTAAAGAAAACATTATAAAACAATACCAAACATGATGTTACAATACTGATCCTACCATAAATTATAGGCTATTAACCTTTCCTAAATCCATGTTCAATAGACGAAGAGATGAAAACTGTTGTTGAGTTTAGAGTTAAAGATCAAACTTCAAGTCTACATTCTTCTTAGCAAACAAAAAATTATTAGAAAATTCATGGACGAGTCTATTTGTGATTTTTATTTTTTCAGGATCGTAGATGTCTACAATCTCAAATTGTATTCTTGTCGGTGGGATTGCTTCTGTATTTTTATTCAAACTGAAGTTTACAAATAAACGAGGTGAAAGTGGCATCGCAGCAATAGAACCATCATTGTGATATATTGCAGGCGAATCTGATGTTATATAGTTAATTTTAGTATGATTTTTGTGTATTTTGATACTGAAGCATTCTTTCTCTATTTTAAGAGCAAATTGGAAAGACATTATATATAGCATACATTTAAGGAAGGTTTCCTTTTGACAATTATCTAATACTATTTCTACATTCCCTCGTACCAAAGTCAACTTCTCAATATTTTCTTGAGCCGCTGATATCATTTTTTTTGTTCTGAATAATTGCAGGCTGTAAAAAATCAAAAGATTTAAGTACATCTTGTCATTGATCGGTGTAATGATTTTAGACTCTTGTTCTTTTATCATTTCTTTTATTATTTCAGAAATAGCACCTTCAATATCAGAGTATTTATTTTCAAGGAAAACTTTATTCAATATATCGAGATTCCTTTTGGCGAACTTCATGAGTTCTTCGTCATCATTAACTACTAACCATCCTTTATTGATAACGGCATCAGCATCTTTTAACAATGCTAAATCATTGAATAAATTTTTAAGATATGGATTGGAATCAATGTCATCAGAGTATTTATATAACAACAGATCCCATACGACATCGTCCATCTTTATACCATAGAAAAGGTTTTCTTCAGCAATCTCTATGGTGTTTTTTTTGGGGTAAGACTTTTTAGATATATTATTCCGCACCAATATACCTTCTCGACCGAGCCAATGAGATAAGTAAAACTGCGGTACATAATGTTGTCTTTTTTTTAAATCAATATCTTTAAATTCCATCACTGTTCCTTTAGAAAAATGACATTTTTATAGGTCAACAAGTCTTTCCATAAGTTGCCTAAAATGAGCATTGATAAAATACGATACTACTGCAACAAACGATACTGTAATGAGAACTCTCATAATAGGTTATCAACGTTACTATATTACAGTGATTAACGTCTAGTTATGTTATGATTAAGAAGTAGATAGCACTTAACTTCATTCATTAATATATAATATATCATATGACTTAGAAAGCATACAAAGAAAATTAAACTATTATTAACAAATTAAGGTTCACCAAATTAGTAGCTAATAAAAATGTCAATTTTCATTTTGCACATTACAAAATGAATTACAATATCCTATTTTAATATTTAAAATCAATTGGTTACTATTTAAGGTAAATATAGGGGACTATATATTCACCTTAAGGTGAATATATGGCCGATTCGTTATTGGAGCCGCAATTAATAAGGTTGTTGAAAATAATGGAAAATAAATTTGTAACTTGCTAAAAAATTATGTTACCTATAAATAAAAATTAAATTATGGGGTAACAATGAAAAGTGAATATTTAGTTAAAAAAATAATGACGAAAGGGGGAGAAAGATTTTGTATGATATTAAATTCAAACTCTGGCCTGCCGTTATACTATCAAAATATATATCTTGGTTTGCTTGGGCGACAGAAAAATAAGTCGTTCAATACTATATTGAGAAACGCCTATGTTTTGATCCTTTTTGAAAAATACTTGATTAAGGAAAATATAAGTACTGTCTCTTATACACATCTCCGAGCCCACGAGACAGGCAGAAATCTCGTATGCCGTCTTCTGCTTGAAAAAAAAAAAAACAACACAAAACAAAATAAAAATAAAAAAAAACAGATAATTATCT